>Ga0265327_10003266_pt1 | contig 15713 bp, 17 predicted proteins | sample 41621metaG_FD_202089 | JGI IMG/M metagenome (GOLD analysis project Ga0265327, IMG submission 202089) | Rhizosphere microbial communities from Carex aquatilis grown in University of Washington, Seatle, WA, United States - 4-16-21 metaG | ecosystem: Host-associated > Plants > Roots > Rhizosphere... | reverse complement strand
AATCATTCACTCCAATTAAAAGCGTAACAAAATCGGGTCGTAACTTTTTCACCAGTGGTAACTCTTTATTTATTAGATCCTGGGTAGTGAATCCATTGCGGGCAGGATTGTCAAGTAATCTGCAGGAAATCTTATTTGCGTTTAAGTGTTCAGCTAATAAATATGGCCAGGCTTCTTTTTCTAATGCGCCTGTTCCAATAGTATACGAGTCACCCAGTGGTAAATAGTTTATCATTTTAGCGTTTTGTTTCTTATAACTATCCGAATTAAGATACGCAGCAATAAGTAGCGCAAAAGAAACTGCTACATATAAAAAGCCCTTAATCATCATCTCTATCAAATTTACGATTCTTATCCCTGATTGGATTCCTGATTTGTCTAATTAATTACCTTTGCAGCACACTTACCATGAAATTACTTGTTCTTGATAACTACGACAGCTTTACTTACAACCTGGTTCACCTAATTGAAAAAGTGAGCGACATCCCATTCGACGTGATTAAAAACGATCGCCTCTCTTTAAAGGAAGTAAATCAGTACTCAAAAATTCTCCTGTCACCCGGACCAGGTCTTCCCTCTCAAGCAGGCATCATGCCCGAGCTTTTAGAACACTATCACAAAACAAAATCTATTTTTGGGGTTTGTCTGGGATTCCAGGCTATTGGCGAAAGTTTTGGCTGTCCATTAAAAAATCTTCAAACTGTATTTCATGGTATAGCAACTACAATTACGCTAAAACATAAAGATGAAATCTTCCAGGACTGCCCCTCCGCATTTAAAGCAGGACGTTACCATTCCTGGGTGATAGACGAAAAAAAAATAAACGATAAACTTATAATTACTGCCGTTGACGATCAAAACTTGGTAATGGCCGCAAAACATAAGCAGTATGATATACGCGGCGTTCAGTTTCATCCAGAATCTATTTTATCCGAATACGGCGAATCTATTATTAAAAACTGGTTAGCATTAAATTGATTAATTTCATGCAGGTATGACAACACTTAAATCGAACGGGTATCACATTCACGTAGGAGGAGATGTTTTTAAGGCACTCTCTGCTTTTCTTACAAAGAATAACTACTCCTCTTATTTTATTCTCTGCGACGAAAACACCTTCCAGAATTGTCTTCCCACATTAATAACTGCCTGCCCAAAATTAACCGAAGCAGAAATCATTGAACTGGAAAGCGGCGAAACAAGCAAATCGCTGGAATTCAGTGCACATATCTGGAATACATTTATTGAAGCTAAGGCCGATAAAAAATCATTACTCATCAACCTAGGGGGCGGCGTTGTAAGTGACTTGGGTGGATTTACAGCCTCTGTTTACAAAAGAGGGATTGATTTTATAAATATTCCCACCACACTTTTAGCCATGGCCGACGCCAGCGTGGGAGGAAAAACCGGCATCGACTTTAGTAATCTCAAAAATGTAATTGGAACATTCACACAACCAAAAGCGGTCTTTATTTATCCGGGTTTTTTAATGACTTTAAGTGAACGACATTTTCAGAATGGTTTGATTGAAATCTATAAAATGGCGCTGATCAGTGACAAAAAATTCTGGGAGTATTTGAAAGAATCTTCGGGCGCAGAATTTCTCGTCATTAAAAGCCTCTCCTTAAAAAATAAAATTGTTCTTAAAGATCCTTTTGATAAAGGTATCCGCAATATCCTCAATTTTGGACATACACTTGGCCATGCGCTTGAATCCTTATTATTGGGAACAAAAGACGAATTGCTGCATGGTGAAGCAGTGATGATTGGAATGATTTTAGAAAGTCATCTCGCGTATCAGAAAAAAATGATTCCGAAAAGTGAGTTGTCAGATATTATATTCGAATTTCAATCTTCGTTTCCTCTACAAAGCATTAAGGACATTCCTTCTGAAGCAATTATTGATCAGATAAAAAACGATAAAAAAACGATAAAAAATAAATTCAAATTTTCACTGATCGATAAAATTGGTTCTTGTAAATTTGATGTGGAGGTTAACGAGGCTCAAATAAGGAAGGCCATGGATTATTATAATGCCTTAACAACGAAATCGAAATAGAGCTGAGAGTTATCCGTGTAAATAAAAAGCTACAGATTATACGATTTGCGCAAATATAAAAATCTGCGCTGTCTGAGTAATCTGTGGCAAAGAATGAAACCCTAAACTTAACGGAATTAACCATTAAAAAATGATAACGCTTACAGCACCCTCGAATATTTCAAAATGCTTCATCCAACTTTCCGGCTCCAAGAGTATTAGTAATCGTTTTCTCATTCTTAACCAGGTTTTCCATTCAAATCTTTCGTTCAGTAATATTTCCGATTCTGAAGATACTCAACTTTTGCAGAAAGCCTTTCAGAAAATAAAAAATAAAACGAGAGAAATAATCAACGTACATCATGCCGGAAGCGATATGCGTTTTCTTACCGCTTTGTTATCGGTAACAGAGGGTGAATGGACCTTGACCGGTTCTGATCGTATGAAAGAACGCCCTATCGGAGAATTGGTGGAGGCTTTAAAATCATTGGGTGCAGAAATAACCTATCTTGAAAATGAAAATTTCCCGCCTCTATTGATACAGGGTAAAAAATTGAAAGGCGGACGTATAGAAATAGACAGTAGTGTAAGTAGTCAATTTATTTCGGCATTGCTGTTAATTGCGCCAACACTTGAGATAGGACTAGAAATAAAACTGAAAGGCAAAACTGTATCCCGGCCTTACATAGATATGACAACTGAGATTTTAAAAAATTTTGGGATAAAGCTTGATGTCTCAGAAAATGCGATCCATGTTTACAAATCGCAAATTGCGGATTACAAATTTACTATTGCTGTTGAATCTGATTGGTCATCCGCATCCTACTGGTATAGCATTTGCTCTTTAGCTGCTAACGCACAAATTGAACTAAGTTTTTTACATAAAACAAGTTGGCAAGCCGATTCAATTCTTCCTGATCTATACAAAGATCTGGGTGTAAAAACAACCTTTAAATTGAATTCTATCGTACTAACATCTATTAAACCGAAGCTAAATGAATTCCTATATGATTTTACGAATTGTCCTGATATAGCACAAACCATCGCTGTTACTTGCGTTGGACTGGGAATAAAAGCAAGTCTGACAGGACTTCAAACATTAAAAGTGAAAGAAACAGACCGTCTTGTTGCACTAAAAACTGAACTTGAAAAATTTGGAGCAGAAATACGAATTACAAAAGACTCTCTTCAGATTAAAAGTTATTCGTTAAAGCCTAAACGTTTAACGCATACCGTATCAACTTACAACGACCATCGCATGGCAATGAGTTTTGCTCCCCTAGCTTTGGTACATGAAAATCTTAAGATAGATGATCCTTCAGTGGTAACTAAATCCTATCCTTCCTTTTGGGAAGATTTGAAATCCGTTGGTTTTAGTGTAAATTTGCAGCCTTAATCTATGGCCTTTTTCGCATCCGCTAAAAATACAGAAACAGGGAAGGAAATGTCCTTTCTGCAACATCTTGAAGAGTTAAGATGGCATTTGGTGCGAAGTGCTATAGTTATTGTAGTTTTCGCGGTTTCTGCTTTTTGCCTGAATGATTTTTTATTCGACACCGTTATCTTTGGTCCGCTAAAACAGGATTTTATTTCTTACAGAACATTGTGCGCCTTAGGTCATAAAATAGGCGCCGGTGACGTGATGTGCATGGTGGTGAAACCCGCGCATCTTCAAACGCTCAGTGCCTCCGAACAGTTTTTTAATCACATGTGGATCTCTTTAATGTGTGGGCTCATCCTCGGTTTCCCGTTTATATTATGGGAGCTCTGGAAATTCATCCGGCCCGCTTTAAAAAATCAGGAAGTTGGTCCGGTTAAAGTTTTTGTAGTAATTGCTTCCTTTCTTTTTCTCATCGGCATTTTCTTTGGTTATTTTTTGTTATTCCCCATGAGTTACAATTTTTTGATCAATTACCAGGTTTCATCAAGCGGCATTGTTCAAACGCAAAATACTTTTGATGATTACATTTCGCTCATAAGCACAATGGTATTAGTATCGGGAATTATTTTTGAAATGCCGGTACTTGTTTATTTCTTAAGCCGCATGGGTTTGCTTACACCTCAGTTCATGCGCAAATACCGTAAGCACGCCGTGGTTATCATTTTAATTGCTGCTGCAGTTATTACTCCCAGTCCCGATGTAACCTCACAAATGGTAGTTGCCATTCCCATGTACCTTTTATACGAACTCAGCGTCTTCGTTTCTGCCTGGGTTATTAAAAAACAGAAGTTAACCAGTTAAAACAAAAGCACATGTCAAACCAGGTAAATGAATTTAATGAGTACCGTGCCAAAATGAACGGGGTAATTTTAGGAAAAGATAATTTGGTAATAAAACGTTTGTTTAATCTCGATACACAAACTTATTCGGAAGGCGCATTAAACGTAAAAACAAAAGAAATGCTGGGCCTGGTTGCCAGCATGGTATTGCGTTGCGATGATTGCATTAAGTACCATCTCGAAAAATGCAAAGAGCAAGGGTGTTCTACTGAAGAAATTTATGAAATATTTGCCGTTGCCAATATTGTAGGTGGAACCATTGTTATTCCACACACACGCCGCGGCGCAGAATTCTGGGAAGAACTTCAAAAATAAATTCGCATGGGCGCATTAATGGTTGCGAGCTTTGTTACAATGCTGTTCCTGGGATTACCAACCCTTACTTATTTTTATGCCAAACAGCTGGGAAGAAAACCCTGGAGGTGGTTCATCATCGGAATTTTTTTACCGGGCATTGCTACCATCATACTTTCCTTTTTGTCCGATCTTTCAGAGGACGAAAAACCAAAGGAGGAGGATGAAGAAAAGCGCTAATTTATTTCCGCTCTACTAACTCCTTAAAAAGTTTTCGACTGAAAGCGAAAATGAACAAACGATTACGGATTTAAAATGCGGGATACTGCGCCATGGGATGCGCAGGGCTTGGCTCTTTTTTCACGCCTGCCTCTTCTGGCGTGAAAAAAAGCCGAGGCGATAGCCGAGCCCATAGCAGCCCGGTTCCGAAGCAGTGAAACAAGTGAGGAACGAACCTAGTTTTCCTGCTTCGGAAGGCGCCCAAATTTTAATTCAATGCTAAATAAAATTATATTGTTATTACGTAGAGCTATTTGTTAAAGCCAAAAATTCCTATCGATAATGTTGTTTCAAGTGTTCTTAATTTAATCAATATCCCAAACACTCGGCCGCTTCTTAGTATAAAACGGTTTGAAATAATTTTTGTGCTCCAGAATAAAAGCCATTATAAAATAAATAATGATCGGACTCCCAAACGTAAAAAAAGAAAGGTAAATAAAATACATTCTAACGGTAGTAGTTCTTATCCCCATTTTTCTTCCCAGCCATTGGCACACACCAAAAGCCCTTTGTTCGAACCATTTTGAAATTCTATTGATCATTGCGCAAAGATAAAACATTTAGATGCATCCTTGGCATAGATAAAGTATCAGAATGCGTTAATTCAAAATTATTTTGGATTTTATTAAGAAATTAATAGTTTTACGCAACCACAACGCACCCAAAATGAAAAAAACATTCCAGCTTTTAACCTGCATCGTATGTCTTACTTCCTGTAAAAAAATTTACACCTGCGAATGCAACACAACTTATACGTATTTACAAGTAGACAATACCTATAAAACTGAAGTTTATCCGGGTAGCAACACGGCATATAGTGAAAAAATGAAGAAAAAACAGGCCGAATCAGCCTGTGCCCATGAACAAAATGCCATCGAGACAAATTTTACGAATGGGGTAACATCTGAAGGAACAGTGCCTTTTAAAAAAGGAGAATCGGTATCTACCTCCTGTGAACTTCATTAATTATTTAAACCAATTTTTATGAAAAAGCCTATCGTTTTTTTTATCTTCCTTATCTCGTTTGCATCCTGCAAAAAAAAGGAATACAATTGTTTTTGCGGTACAACCATGCTATATTCCCAAAATTATGGTGGGGGGCAAACTTATTTCGTTTCAAATAATAAACCTATGACCGAAAAAATGACCGAAAAACAAGGGAAATCGGTTTGCGACCAAGAGGCTGAAAATATTAGTGATGTTTATAAGAGTTCATGGCTCAGTTACGGAAATTCTTTAAACGACATTTCTATTACTACAAATTGTACTTTAGAATAATCATACTTCTCTTAAAATAGCCGCTGCAATTCCGCAATGAAGACACTTTCGGGAGACACAATAATTGTCATACAAATTAATGATGGCCTGGCTTGCTGCGGCATTTGTTAAATCCTTTTTTCGTGCATTAAATAATTTTGTTTTGGTGTTGGATTCCATTTTACAGGTGTTCAACAGTTCTAATGTTGCATTTGTGTAATCAGGTTTAGACAGCTTTTTGGAATAAAAGAAAAAGAAAGGCGCAAAAGTATTTATGATAAGAATCTCAGCAGAAGCTTCTCCAAAGGAAAGATCTTTATCTGATGCTTTCCCATCAATTTTATAATGGTTCTTCCAGTATCCTTCTAACTTTATTTTAAGGACTTTCATGAGCGAATCGAAATTCGTAGTGTTTTGTGGACTAATAAATAGCTCTTTATTGTAATGGATTAGCGCTGCAAATTGCGCCAACCGTACGTTTGGAAAATTCGCCGGACGTAATTTTGAAAATTTAAATATTTCCTTTTTTAGTGGGGTGAGTTTGTATTTAGTCTTCAGATACTCAAATTCGTTTTGTAAATTTTGAATGTATTTATCTTCAAATTGATTTTCAAGTAGTCCGCTCACTCCTAAAAGCAAGGCTTCCAGTTGAAGAAGATTATCTGCGTGTTTTAACAACAAATGAACAGGCAACTGCTTTGCAAGCAATTCAAAAGGAATAGCATTTACCTTAAATCCAAAATTTCGTAAAAGGCAGGTATAAAAAGTTTGAGTATAATCTCCCCCATAAACCAGAAAATAATTTTCGATCCGTTTTACTTTTTCTTCCAGTCTTTCAATAGTCATTCTCTCTATCCAACTCACAAACTTTAAATCGTTTATGTTCTTTAGCTGACTGGCGCAAGGCAGTTTGATCTTAGTGGTAACTAATTGATTGTAAGTTTCAATTGTTTTTTCATCAATTAAATTTTTAAGTTCAAGAATTTCGACATTGTTATTTATGTTCTGATCTAACACAACATCATGCTCATAAACCGCATGAAGTATAATGGTATCATAGCTTTTATTTTGCTGATGATTATGTTTTAACCAATCGCTTGTTTTAATATGAATTTCGATATTGCCTGCAAGAATAAGATTATTGATTCGGATCTGTGCGTTAAAAAAATCGGGCCCGGCATCTAGGTTCAACTCTCCCGGCTTTAAAACAACGATCTCATTTCCTGATTTAGCAATGAGCGGTATCGGTTTTAATAATTTGTAACGCCAGATAAACTGAAGCAACTCCTCATTAAATTTAAGCATAGCCGTTCATCTTATACGTGAGATATCCAATCCATTCGTGAATTAAAAACTCAAGTGCGTACAATGCACCTGGATTAGGAATAAATAGATGATCAAACGTAAAACGCCTGATTCCACTTGAACGATTAGTGATATAAGGTGTAATATTTTTATATCCCGCTTTCTTAAAAATGGCTATAGCCCTTGGCATGTGATAAGCAGAGGTTACTAATAAAAAATTATCTTTCAGGTGCAGACTATCTACTATTTTTTTTGTAAAAATTGCATTTTCATAGGTATTCTTACTTTTTGATTCAATAATCAAAGCGCTATCGGGAAAATGAATGCTGAGCAAATATTTTTTGACATACAGCCCTTCTACTTTTTCAGGAAATTCGATACTCCCCGATCCTCCAGTAAAAATGACTTTTTTTATCCGACCATTATAATACAAAGGCAGCGTTTGAAATAATCGGTCGGCGCTGTGTCCGAAACTTATTTTCTTTAAACGCAAATCGATGTCTCCTATGCCACCCAAAACAATAGCGCCTTCGTATTTCGTATCCATCAGATCATAGTCTGGCGTCACAGGCTCCCAGGCTCTGAAACACTCGTCCACCAAAAAAGAATTACTGCATAAGTAAAGAACAACAAGAGCAATGATTCTTAGTTTTCTTGGTTTACCCTCCACTTTAGTTTTAAAAGAATAAATAAATAAAATAAAAACCCACACAAGGGGTGAAAATAAAAAAGCAACTAATTTGGAGAGATAAAAAAACATATTAAAGGTCTAAAATAATAAAAAGAAATTCATCAACCCACAATCCACGATTTTAAAAACATAGCACATATTGAAAGAATTTATTGATTATCTTTAACCTTACATTAAACATCTTTAGAAGATTTATGCAAAAAATCCTTATAGCCAACCGCGGTGAAATTGCCCTACGTATTATGCGAAGCGCGCGTGAAATGGGAATTAAAACAGTAGCTATTTATTCAGAAGCCGACAGAAACGCGTTGTTTGTGAGATACGCTGATGAAGCCGTCTGTGTTGGACCTCCGCCAAGTGCGCAATCGTATTTACAGGGCGATAAAATAATTGCTATCTGTAAAGAATTAAAAGTAGATGGAATCCACCCGGGTTATGGTTTTTTAAGTGAGAATGCCGATTTTGCAAGAAAAGTGAGGAATGCCGGCATTACGTTTATTGGCCCCAGTCCGGAAAGTATGGATTTAATGGGCGATAAATTAAGCGCCAAAGCAACCGCGAAGAAATATAAAGTACCGATGATCCCAGGATCAGAAGGGGCTATCAGCGATGTAAAAGAAGCCATTAAAGTTGCCAAAGAAGTGGGATTTCCTTTATTAATCAAAGCGAGTGCCGGTGGTGGTGGAAAAGGAATGCGTCTTGTTGAAAACGAAAGTGAAATTGAACAGCAAATGAATATGGCTGTAAGCGAGGCTATTTCCGCTTTTGGGAACGGCGCCGTTTTTATTGAGCGTTACGCAACCGGACCGCGTCACATAGAAATTCAATTGCTGGCAGATAATCACGGCAACTGTGTGTATTTATTTGAGCGGGAATGCAGCATCCAGCGTCGTCACCAGAAATTAATCGAAGAAGCCCCCAGCAGTGTGTTAAGTCCCGAATTGCGCGAACGCATGGGTAAATGTGCTGTAGACGTGGCAAAGGCCTGTAATTACAGCGGCGCGGGAACAGTCGAGTTTTTAGTGGACGATAAATTAAATTTTTATTTCCTGGAAATGAATACGCGTTTGCAGGTAGAACACCCCGTATCAGAGCTCATAACAGGACTTGACCTTGTAAAAGAACAGATCAAAGTAGCGCGTAATGAAAAATTAAGTTTTACCCAAGCAGATCTTAAAATAAATGGCCATGCCCTGGAAGTTCGTGTATGCGCAGAAGATCCGACAAATAACTTTTTACCGGACATCGGGAAACTGGTAGTTTATAAAACACCATCTGGGCCGGGAGTGCGTGTTGACGATAGTTTTGAAGAAGGCATGGAGATCCCAATTTATTATGATCCCATGATTTCGAAATTGATTGTTCATGGGAAGGACCGTACCGAAGCCATCGAAAAAATGATTCGCGCGATTGATGATTATAAAATTGTAGGTGTGGAAACAACACTGGATTTTTGTAAATTCGTGTTAAAGCACCAGGCTTTTGTGAGTGGTAAATTTGATACCGGATTTATTGCTAATTATTATAAACCCGAAATGCTGAATGTGGAAAATGCTGAATATGCTCGAATAGCAGCTATTGCGGCTTCTGCCATTTTTTCGGGTAAATCGCAAAAAAATGCTGAAACAGAACCCCCTTCTGTTAAAAAAAGTAAATGGAAAGCAAATCGCCTCAACTAGCACGCAACTTGCGGGTTACATAAAGCGTAAAACAAGATATATGATTGATGAAAGATCGTTTTAATACATATTCAAAATTCTCTCCAAAATCAATCGTTACATTCCTTTTATTCATTAACGCATTTTCTCTTTTTTCTCAAAGTCCTGAAGCGGCGGACATTATGGTGCCCCCTGCAAATGGGTTTCGTTGTCGTGCAGAAGTTGTGGGCCGCGATACGTTTCCTCTTGTAATTTTTGACGCCGTTGATGTGGTTACCAATTTTGTCTACTCAAATAAACGTCAGCGCGAGCAATGGACACGAACGAAGTTCAACGTCAAAGTAGTTTATCCTTACGCTATTCTTGCAGCCGCTAAACTAAAAGAATACGACAAAGCCCTTGAAAAAATGCAGAATGAAACTTTAAAAAAAGCATTCATTAAAGTCTGCGAAAAAGATCTTCGCGGCCAGTTTGAAGAAGAGTTAAAGGGTATGACTGTTTCCCAAGGAAAGATTTTAATGAAGCTTATAGACCGTGAAACGAATAAAACAACCTACGAAATTGTAAAACAATTAAGAGGCGGCTTCCAGGCGGCAATGTGGCAAACGGTTGCGCTTATCTTTGGCCACAACATGAAAGTAGAATACGATGCCCGGGTAGAAGACCTTATGATAGAACGTGCTGTAAAATTAGTTGAAGCAGGGCAGTTCTAATTTCGGTTTTTTATTGTTATTTTTAAACCATGTATAGACTCCTCATACTTGCTTTATTTGTTGCATCTCTTGCAACAGCACAGAATAAAAAACCCTTACCAAAAAACACAAAAACAACGGCTGTTAAGGACACACTAAAAAAAGATTCTGCCTCTATCGTTAAGGAAGCTCCTGCTCCGTTTCCCAAGGAATTTGCAGTGTACACCAAAAGATCAAAATTAAAAACAGAAAAAATGAAACTGTGTATCAATCTGGTTTGCCCTGATACCATTTTTAATTATTGCATCAACGACTCTCTTTGCAGAGATCCAGAAGTGTCAAAGATTTTATGGGAGAAAAAACAAAGTGATACCACATATGTTTTAGTTTACGTACGTGCTTTCAGCAAACCTGATGACAAGCCCGCTTGTGATGCTGGAAAAGAAGTAAAATTATTTTTTGTAAGATGGAATCCTCAAACAAATAAAGCAATTGTAAAAATAAAAAATATAGAGTCCTGTATGCGTGGGATTACCAATATGACAAAGGAATCTATTGACTCCTGGGATACTACCTCGCCACTCATATTCAAATACCATAAAGGAGCTCAGAACTATGTGGAATTGAAATTCGATCCTCAAAACTATCTCATGGGATTACAAAGCGTGAGTGATAATTAACGTCTTATAGAACATTGACGAAGCATTTGGGCAAAACCCTGTCCGGGTGCCGCACTAATTCCGGTAATCGGTGGCAAACAGTTAGAACCGCTCATTAGTGCAATTTGTGAAATTAGTGGCTCTTCATTTCCTCAAGCTTAAAATTTTAATCTTTCGAAAAAAATAAGCATATTTAACCTGTTTGAATAGCGGATTAAAAATACTGTTAATGCCAATTGCGTTCCTGTATGGCATCATTACCTTTTTAAGGAACTGTTTATACGACTGGCGCATTCTCAAAGAAAAACGATTCGACATACACACCATTGGCGTGGGAAACCTTGCTGTGGGAGGTGCAGGAAAGACTCCGCTTGTGGAATACCTTATTCGGCTATTGGCAAATGACGATACCCGCATTGCTACTTTAAGCCGTGGATATAAACGTAAAACCAACGGTTTTGTGCTGGCAGACGAAAATAGCACTGCCGAAGACATTGGTGATGAACCTCTAATTTATAAAACAAAGTACAACGTTCAGGTAGCTGTAGATACCAGTAGGGTAAATGGTATAAAAAATCTCATTGCACTCAGAGAAAATGCTCCTAAAGTTATTTTGCTCGATGATGTTTTTCAGCACCGCTCCGTAAGATGTGGTCTGAACATTGTTGTGAGTGACTATAACAATCTCTACTATAACGACACCATGCTTCCCGCGGGAACACTGAGAGAATTTAAGAGTGGCATTATTCGCGCCGATCTTATCATAATTAGCAAAACCCCTGAAAGAACCAGCCCTGTAGAGATAAGAAATATTTTAAAGGACGTAAACCCAAAAGCCCACCAGCGTGTATTTTTCAGTTATTTGAAATATGGGGAACTATATTCGCTCAGCAATGAACATACTAAATTAGATACTTTAAATGACTTGTTTCGTTTTCGAGTAATTTCTTTTGCAGGCATTGCCAATGCTCAACCCATGGTAAATTACCTGAAGGAATATGCCGCTGAGGTGCGCCATTTACCTTTTCCCGACCATCATGAATACATACTTAAAGACCTGGAGGACATTGAACGATATTACAACAGCTTTGAAGGCGGTAATAAAATTATGGTAACTACCGAAAAAGATCTGATGCGTTTAAAAAATCATTCTGTGTGGGATATTGCCAAACGCATGAATATTTATATACTCCCTGTGGAAATTACTTTTAAAGACAAGGAAGAAGAATTAAATGAACTTATTTTAAAATATGTTAGAGCAAATAGAATTCACCACCAAAAGTATACGTGACAAAACCAATAATTTTTTACCCACGGTTGGTATTATCCTGGGCACCGGACTTGGCGGCCTGGTAAAAGAAATAAGCGTAGAGTTTACAATTCCTTATAACGAGATTCCTGATTTCCCTTTAAGTACTGTGGAAGGTCACAGCGGTAAATTAATTTTTGGAGAGCTGGGCGGAAAAAAAGTGGTGGTTATGCAGGGACGTTTTCATTTTTATGAAGGCTACAGCATGCAGGAAATTACTTTCCCAGTAAGAATTATGAAAGCCCTTGGGGTAAGAACTTTGTGCGTAAGCAATGCCTGCGGAGGAATGAATCCCAGTTTCGAAGTCGGGGAACTCATGATCATCAACGATCATATCAATTTATTTCCAACTAATCCTTTAATTGGGAAAAATGAAACTGCACTAGGCGTGCGCTTTCCCGACATGGGCGAAACTTACAAAAAAACCTATATAACACTTGCCAAAAAAATCGCGAAAGAAAATAGCATTAAAGTCAGCGAAGGAGTTTACGCAGGCCTTACAGGCCCTTGCTTTGAAACTCCCGCCGAATACCGCTGGCTCTGGCGCATAGGGGCAGATGCGGTGGGCATGAGTACCGTGCCCGAGGTAATTGTGGCCAAACATTCAGGGATGGATGTTTTTGGAATAAGCATTGTTACCGATTTAGGAGTGGAAGGACATGTGCAAAAAGTAACGCATGAAGAAGTATTACACATTGCCGGTTTGCAAGAACCAAAGATGACGCTGATAATGAAGGAAGTGGTGCGGCGGATTTAACGTGCTTATTATCCTGTCAGGGTTTTTGCAGATCATTATCAAGCCCTGACAGAGTTTCTACTCCAAATACACAAAAACATTTTCAAGAATAAGTCCTCCGGTTTGTTTGTTTATTAGGCTTACGCTGATTTTATTTTCATGGAGGATAGACGTCCCGTCTACCATGGTTTTAAATTGATATTTCTTCCGGCTGGATTTTTTAGCTGATGGATTTTCCTCCGCCTCGTAGAATGATTCGTACTTAAAGCCGGGCAGGTAGTTTAATTTTACAAGGCTATCGTTTGGCGTTATTATCAACTCTCCATTTTCAACGGCTATTGTAAGATTTTTCTTAATGGAATCAGGTGCTACAAGATAAAATAAGCTTTCTTTGCTCGCATGAAGTGTGTCGCTCTTTTTACCTTTTTGGAAAAAATAAATAAGGGATGGATCTTTTTTGAATTTTATTTTTTCCACTGTTTGAGAAATACTTAAAAAGTATATAAAGCAGAAAAGAACGGATAGGTACTTATGAGATTTGGCTTTCAAGATAAACAAGATTACAATTTACATTCTTCTTCTCCGCTCTTTTTTCGAAATTATTTTACGGACTTATCAAGATATTTTCCGAAGAATAAATTTAGGGGCTTGCTTTTTTATCCGGGAAAAAGTAGTAGAAAATTAGTTTCCAATACCATTCTAAATTAAAAATTTTTATAAACACTTCACAAAGCGGGAAATTAACTCCATGTTTTTGGAGGTAAAAACATACCAGTTACATATTACCATTCTGGAAACCATTAATTTTACATATCTTAGATTTGGCGAAAAATAGTCACACAGTAATTAAAATCCCATGGCAAAAAGATTCATAATTTTTAATGGAATCCTTATTTTATTATTTTCTTCAACTTTTGGACAAAAGGACACTTCAGACAAGAAAACTTTTTTTGCAATTAAAACAGACCTTGCATTTCTTTCCGCTTATGCTCTTCCAGCGATTTATAACAGAGCATATATAAGTACATTAACATTTGAAAAAGGTTTTTCATACAGACATAGTTTTCAAGTGTCGGCCGGATATATCGGGCCCAGTCAAACAAACATACAAATGTGGAGGCTCATTCCTGAATATAAGATCTTTCTTAAGAAAGAACGAAATTTTAGTGGCTTCTATGTGGGAGTTTATTTAAAGTATCTAAATCAGGTCCGATTGATTGATTATGGTAATAAGGATAACAAACATATAGTCGAAAATATCCTGAGTTATGGCGCCGGAGCCACCTTTGGGTATCAGTTTTATATTAAAAAACATTTAACCTTTGACTTTTTGTTTGGACTTGGCGGGCAATATACAGTGACACACTATGATGTTCCTCCCGATGCGATTCTTATCATTGCTAAACCTACACATACATTTCCACCACTTCCACCCAAAGGACTCGATGGAAGAGTTTCCGTGAACTTTGGTTATAAATTCTAAGAGAACTATTTTCCGAATCTTAATGTCAGCTTGAGCAGAGTGGGAGTGAGGTTGAGCGGAGTCGAGACCCTATTCTTTTTCAATTTCTTTTTTTACTTCCTGGATGTGTTCGGTAATTTGTTCTGTGATGCCGCTGGTGCTATCACGCAAGTCTTTTTTTAAACCGTCTGTTGCGTCCCTGAATTCGCGCATTCCTTTTCCAAGTGTTTTTGCAATGCCTGGAATTCCTTTGCCTCCGAATAACAGCAGGATCACTAACACGACCATGACTACCTCGCCACCACCTAAATTTAAAAACAGTATAAATTGGTTCACTAACATCCTATCTCTTTCCTCCGCGCATAAATTTAAAAACCACTACACAGCCAGTTATAAAGACCATAGCAATAAAGGCTATGATAAATATGTCGCTTAAGTCAATGTGATTTCTCATCCCGCAAATTTACGAAAAATTAATCTTCTTCAATACCTATGTGAATCAAAGCATCGCCCTGGTTTACCACGGGTTGATTGTTTATTCCAACAATATAACCATTTGTAGGGCTTAGCACCTTCTCTTCCGCATCTCCAAACGGATCGTGAATAATTCCTAAAAGATCGTCCTTAGATACTGGCGCACCATTATTTACGGTCATGTGGAATAACCCACTGCTATTGGCCCGCACCCAGGTGTCTTTTTTTATTTTCACAGAAACGTTTCCGGGACCAGGAAAGTGGATCATCCCATAAGAACTCATCAAACGCAGGCAACCATTGAGTCCTTCCTGTATTGCTGCATAGTCAAACCGCATGCTTTCTCCACCCTCGTACACAAGAATCGGTTTAAATTTTCGTGCGGCTTCATGACGAAAAGTTCCTTCGCGATAGGGTGCATCAATAATCAACGGTGCAGAAAAACGTTCTGCTAATGCCACATTGTCCGGAAAATCAAAGACACAACGTAACTGCGGGTAATTACTGATCTTGGCACCACCTGTATGAAAGTCAATTCCAAAATCAATAATGGGTAAAATGTGTTTCATCAGGTCATAC
>Ga0265327_10003265_pt1 | contig 15713 bp, 15 predicted proteins | sample 41621metaG_FD_202089 | JGI IMG/M metagenome (GOLD analysis project Ga0265327, IMG submission 202089) | Rhizosphere microbial communities from Carex aquatilis grown in University of Washington, Seatle, WA, United States - 4-16-21 metaG | ecosystem: Host-associated > Plants > Roots > Rhizosphere... | reverse complement strand
AAGGCTGCCATCGAAATATAATACTAAAAATTAATTAATCAACATAAATGGATAGAAATTCGGTATTTGGTCTCCTTTTAATCGGAGCAATCATAATAGGCTACACGGTTTGGATGCAACCGTCGCAAAAAGAAGTTGAAGCACAAAAACATAAACGCGATTCAATTATCAAAGTTGAACAAGAATTGGAACGCCAACAAATTGAACAACAAAAAAAGGCAAAAGATACGACCAAAGCGTCGGTCGATGTTATCAAACAAGACTCGATTCAGTCAAGCGAAACGAAAAATAAATTCGGCGTTTTCTCGCAATCGGCACAAGGCGAAAATAAATTTGTAATTCTCGAAAACAATTTGATAAAATTAAAACTTTCAACTTTGGGTGGACGCATTTACACTGCGCAACTCAAAAATTACAAAACATTTGATGGACTCGATTTAAAAATTTTCGATGGCGACAATAATTCATTCGGATTTGAATTTGCAACCACAGGCAACCGCGTTGTAAATACTTCGTCGATGTATTTTGTGCCGACAACAAGTCAAACAGGATTTAATGCGTCAACAGGAAAACAATCCGTTACATTCCGGTTGGCAGTCGAAGCGTCAAAATATATCGATTATATTTATACGCTCGAACCCAATAGTTACATGGTCGATTTTAAAGTCAATTTTGTAGGCATGAACGACATTGTTGCAGCAAAATATCATACAATCGATTTGAACTGGGTAATGAATTCGGCGCCACACGAAAAAGGTCGCGACTGGGAAAACAACAACACTGGTCTTTACTTCAAATATTTCGAAGACGACGAAGTTGACAATCTGAGTGAAATGAAAGATTCGCTCGACAAACAACTGAAAAATAAAGCGCATTGGATTGCTTTCAAACAACAATTTTTCTCGGCTGTGATTATTGCGCCAAAAGGAATGATGGACACGAAACTGAAATCGATAAAATACAAACAAGGCGAATTTTTAAAAACATTTGCAGCGTCGCCGGCTTTGGTGTTTGACAACAAAGAAAATGACACTATTCCGTTAAAATTTTATTTTGGACCTAACCAATATTCATTGCTAAAAAGTTACGACTTGCACATGCAAGCCTTGGTTCCTCTGGGCTGGGGAATTTTTGGTTATGTCAACCGTTTTGCAATTATTCCAATTTTCAATTGGCTTGGTTCGTTGTTTGGCAGTTATGGTTTAATTATCTTTTTGTTGACAGTCATTATAAAAGTTGTTTTATTTCCGTTGACTTACCGTTCTTATGTTTCGTCGGCAAAGATGCGCGTTTTGAAACCGCAAATCGATGAAATAAACAAACGTTTTGCAAAAGACAAAATGGTCGAACGTCAACAGGCAGTCATGGCGCTTTACCGCAAAGTTGGCGTCAATCCGATGGGTGGATGTTTGCCGTTGTTGTTGCAATTTCCGATTTTGCTCGCGTTGTTTAAATTTTTTCCTGCCTCAATAGAACTTCGTCAACAAGCTTTTTTGTGGGCGCCCGATTTGTCAGCTTACGATTCAATTGTGTCATGGTCAACGTACATTCCTTTTCTTTCAAATATTTATGGCAACCACGTCAGTTTATTTACTTTGTTAATGGCAGGTTCAATTATTCTGACATCGAAAGTTGGCGGTAGCGACATGGGTGGCGGCGATGCAAACTCGCAAATGCCCGGCATGAAATGGATGATGTATATGATGCCGGTAATGATGGTATTTTGGTTTAATAATTATTCGTCGGGTTTGAGTTATTATTATTTTTTGTCTAACATGATTACGTTCGGACAAATGATGGTTATCCGCCGATATATTAATGACGAAGATATTCTGAAAAAGCTGAATGACAAAAAGAAAGTGCCTGCGAAAAAATCTAATTTCCAATCTCGCTTAGAATTGATGGCTAAACAACGCGGTTATAAATTACCGAAAAAATAAATTATTCTGATTTTTAAATGAGCAGGATTCGCAAACGCGTCTCCTGCTTTTTTATGTCCATTAACACTATTTGAATTTTATAAAACGTTTTCTAAAATTTAGGTTGTGGCATTGTCTTTGTTTATTTATGACGGAGTGCAACTATAATTAATGTAAAGTCAATATAGACTTGATTTTTAAAGAGAATTTACATTTTTTAAGTTTAACTTGCTAAAGAAAAAAATCATTCGAAAATTGTTTGTCGTGAAAAAGTTGAATACATTATATATTCATGGTTTAGATAGTTCGCCATCGCCCGAAAAACTCCAGATTATGGAAGATCGCGGTTTGGAAACCTATACGCTGCATTTGAATTACCGCGAAGAAGATGATATTTATGTTGCGTTAAAAAGGTACGCAGTCAGCAAACAAATCGAATTTGTGATTGGTTCGTCGATGGGAGGATTTTTGGCTTACTGGCTTGCCGAAGAACTTGGTATTCCTTGCCTGCTTTTCAATCCGGCGTTAAATATTAAAATTCTCAAAAATAAATTTCCGTTAATCGAGAGTTTGTATTGCCCTGCTCGTTTTGTTGTGCTTGGTGCAAAAGACGACGTAATTAATCCCGAAGAAAATATCAATTACCTGCGCAACAAAAACCGCGAAAATCTTGTACAAAAAATTATAACCTGCGAATGGCTTGGTCATCAAGTCGATCACCAAACATTCGATGAAATGCTTGGTTGGTCGCTCGAAAATATCAACCGGCTTGTGTTGGCAAAATAACTTTCTTGGTTTTAGTATTTTGGTGCAGCAGGACGCTCTCTTTGCGTTGTGTTGCTATTGCCGCCGCCGCCAGACACAATTGCTTTAATTTGATTTACAATATTTACAATATTATCAACTTAGGCGATTTATTGAAATTAAAAAATTCGCGGTTATGACCGGTAGTGCCACAAGTTCCGGTAATATCGTCTTTTGTTGAAGTAAAAACTAATTGCGACGTGCTTTCTTTAGCAACACTTTTAAGGGTTGGAATAATTATCCAAAATTGACAGTACTGATTTTTAATATCAAGAATATTTTTCTGATAATCATACTTTACAGTTGTTGCATAACCGTAGCCGCTATTATATTCATTTTCGATTGATTTAACAAGTTGTGCGATTTGACTGTTTTGCGAATAAACTGATATTTGTATTAAAAACAAAAATGCAATTGTACAAAGTTTAAATTTCATAATAATAAATTTGAGTTAAATAAACGAATAATTGAGTACTTATAAAACTTAATTTTTATAAAAACTATTGTTTGTTAAACATTAAAACGTATATTTAAAATGTCGCCATCCTGCACCAGATAATTTTTTCCTTCGACTAATAATTTACCGTGATCTTTACACGCTTTTTCCGAGCCCAAAGTTACATAATCGTTGTAGTGTATAACTTCGGCGCGAATAAAACCGCGTTCCAAATCACTATGAATAACACCGGCTGCTTTAGGCGCTGTTGCGCCGGTTTTAATTGTCCATGCGCGTATTTCGTCTGGACCGACAGTAAAAAACGTGCGCAAATTGAGCATGTGATAAGCTGCGCGAACGAGTTTGTTGACGCCCGGTTCGGTAAGTCCGGCGTCTTCCAAAAAAGCTTTGCGATCTTCCAGACTTTCCAGTTCAGCAATTTCTGATTCGAGTTCGCCGGCAATGACTAAAATTTCTGCATCCGTTCCTTCCAATGCTTTTTTAACTTGGTCAACGTATTTATTTCCTTTGTTTGCCGACGCTGCATCGACATTGCAAACATATAAAACAGGTTTTGCAGTCAACAAACAAAGATCGGCAACATATTTTTTGTCGTCGTCGCTAACTTCTGCAGTTCTTGCATTTTGCAACGATTCGAGATGTTGTTTATAAATTTGTAAAATTTCGACAGTTCGTTTTGCTTCTTTGTCGCCACCAACGCGCGCTTGTTTTTCTGACTTCTGCAATTTTTTATCGACAGACTCAAGGTCTTTAACCTGAAGTTCGAAATCGACAATTTCTAAATCGCGCACCGGATCAATTGAACCTTCGATGTGCGGTAAAGTGTCGCTGTCAAAACAGCGCAAAACATGAATGAGCGCGTCGGTGTTGCGAATGTCGCCCAAAAATTTATTGCCTGCGCCTTCGCCTTTGTTTGCGCCTTTTGTCAATCCGGGAATGTCAACCATTTCGACAGTTGTGTGAACAATTCTTTTGGTCGTTTGATATTTTTCGAGTTCGTATAAACGACTGTCAGGCACAGAAATAATTCCAAGATTTGTTTTCGATGCGCCAAACGCGACATTGCTGGTTTGCGCTTTGGTATTCGAAAAACAGTTGAACAGCGTAGTTTTGCCAATGTTAGCAAGACCGAAAATTCCACATTGTAAAGCCATGATTTTAATTATGAATTAGAAATTATGAATTATGAATTTGGCTAACGCCAGATTCTAATTCTTTAAAAAATTGCGCCACAAAAGTAAACAATTTGATTGAATTAAAATGTTGCAATTGCAAATCATTTCACCATAAAATCCAACAACTTTTCATTTTCGATACAAGCTTCCAAACGGTTTCCAATTTTAACCTGACCAACACCTTCGGGCGTTCCGGTATAAATAAGGTCGCCAATTTTCAACGTCATAAACTGCGATAAATACGAAATAAGAAAGTCAAACGAAAAAATCATGTCTTTTGTATTGCCGGTCTGTACGCGCTTACCGTCGATGTCTAAATGAAAATTGATATTTTGCATATCTTCAAATTTCGATTTCGGCACAAATTCGCCAATCGGTGCAGCGCCGTCAAAAGCTTTTGCAACAGCCCACGGCAAACCTTTCGCTTTGCATTTATTCTGCAAATCGCGCGCAGTAAAGTCAATACCAATACCAATTTCGTCGTAATAACGGTTTGCAAATTCTACTGCAATATTTTTCCCCAGTCGATTTATTTTCAAAACAATTTCGACTTCGTATTGCAGATCGGTTGAAAAGTCCGGATAATAAAAAGGCTTGTTATCAAAAATCAACGACGAATCGGCTTTTAGAAAAAAAATAGGTTCGCTCGGAATCGGATTGTTTAATTCTTTGGCATGTTCTTGGTAGTTGCGTCCTATACAAATTATTTTCATAATATTTTTATTTATACGTTTTTATTTATATTTTTGAAATGTCATTTTTTACAGCTTTTTGAAACAAAATTCTTTTGAAAACGAAACATCATGGATTCTTATAATCTTTTTTTAGACGACTATCGCTTTCCACGCGATGCGTTCATCCATACGCGAGATTCTGCATATCTAAACGTCAGTTGGGAAATTGTGCGAAATTACGACGAATTTATTAATTTTATTGAAAAAAACTTCAAAGAAAATAATATTTTTCCAAAACTAATTAGTTTTGATCACGATTTGGATGACGAACATTACACCTACAATCAAAATATTCCTTACGATACCTACCAACACAAAACCGGTTATGATTGCGCCTTGTGGTTGATAAATTTTTGCAAAGAAAAACGATTAAACTTTCCTGACCACAAATTTCATACGCTTAATTATGTTGGTAAAGACAACATAATAAAAGCAATAAAAGCCAATTTTTAATTTTTTTCATTTCAATGGCAGGTTTTATTTTGACCTTACAAAAGATAATTATAGATTTGTAAAGAGATTTTATAAAATCTCAGAATTGACGTCAACATAAAAATCAAATCAATGGAAATTTTAAAATTCGGCGCTGTCGATATAGGTTCGAACGCTGTGCGGTTGCTGTTTACAAGCGTATTCGAAAGCAAAGATAAAACGCGGTTTAAAAAAACTGCATTCTTACGAATGCCTGTTCGGTTGGGCGACGACGTATTTCAAATAGGCAAAATTAGCGAAGAGAAAGTTAAAGATTTGCTTAATATTTCTGAAGCATTTATGCATCTGGTAAATGTACAGCGCGTTCTTAGTTTCAGGGCTTGCGCAACGGCAGCCATGCGCGAAGCTTCCAATGGAATGCACATTGTTGGTTTGATAAAAGAAAAAACCGGTATTGACATCGAAATAATTTCGGGCAAAGAAGAAGCCGAAATTATTTGCTCTTTTCAGACACTTGAAACATTGAAGAAAAATCATTCATTTTTATTTGTTGACTTAGGCGGCGGAAGTACAGAAATTACTTTGTTTACTGACCAGAAAGCAATTGTTTCGGAATCTTTTAATGTTGGGACAATTCGATTACTCCGAAACCAGGATGTAAAAGATGAACTAAAAAGAATAAAAGCTTTTTTAAACAAAATCGCAATTGACAATAAGCATTTACAAATTATCGGTTCCGGGGGAAATATTAATAAGATATTTAAACTTTCGAAAAAAAATGAAGATCAACCGTTAATTTATGACGAAATCAAAGACATTTACAATTATATAAAATCTTTTTCTGTTGAATCGCGCATACAGGAACTTGGCTTCAATCCAGACCGTGCCGACGTTATAGAACCCGCAGCAGAACTGTTTCTGAAAATTATGGATTGGTCTGGTGTTGATGTTGCGCACGCGCCGCGCATTGGTTTAATAGACGGCATTATCCGCCAGCAATATGGAAAACTTAAAGGAAAAATTGGATGAAACCTTTTCTTTACGAAACAGCCGAATCGCTGATAAACAAACATCAAAATAATTTCGATAAAATTGCGCTTGTCTTTCCGAACAAAAGAGCAGGTTTGTTTTTTATCAAATATTACAGTCAGATTTCCGGCAGAGAAACCTGGTCGCCAAACATTTTGTCAATAGAATCGTTATTGGCAAAATTTACCGGACTTACACAGGTTGACGATTTAACACTGATTTACCATCTTTACTTGGCTTACATCAAACATTATCAACCTGAAAATCCAAACTCGGTTGATGAATATTCGTTTGACCGGTTTTATTCGCTTGGCGAAATTTTGTTGCGCGACTTTAACGAAATTGATGGCTATCTTGCCGATGCAAAACGGCTTTTTACACTTATAAAAGATTTGGGACAAATTGATGTTTTGTTCGAATCGTTTACCGAAAAAGAAAAGAATATTTTACGCGAATTCTGGAAGTCATTTTCTACTGAACAAACCAGTATTGAAAAGCAAAAGTTTCTGGAGCTTTGGAGTATTTTGCCAAACGTTTATCAAACATTCACTTCCAGTTTATTATCAAAACAAATTGCATACAATGGTTTGATGTATCGACATCTCGCAAATTTAATTGACCAGGACAAACTCGAAACCGGCGAATTTCAATCCTATATTTTTATTGGTTTCAATGCGTTGAATAAAAGTCAGGAAAAACTTTTTAAACATTTGAACAAACGCGGGAAAGCTGAATTTTACTGGGACACAGACAAATATTATTTTGACAATGAAAATCAGGAAGCTGGTTTATTTCTTCGTGAAAATTTGAAAACTATTGGTTTAAAGCTGAATGAAATTGATGTTCCGTCAAACTTTAATAACCCAAATAAAAATATTGAATTGATTGGCGTTCCGTTGCAGGCAGGTCAGGCAAAAATTGCAGCGCATTTGTTAGAAAAATGGAAAGTAGCTGATTGCAGCGAATGTCCAACAGAAAAAACTGCAATTGTTTTAGCTGATGAATCGTTGTTATTTCCGGTTTTAAATTCTGTTCCCGATTCCATTTCGAAACTGAATGTTACAATGGGTTATCCGCTAAAAGATACAAGCTTGTTTGCACTCATCGACCAGTTTTTGAAATTGCATCAACATGCGCTGTCGTTCCAAAAAAATCAAGGAAAAAAAGATGCCGATTTGACGTTTTATTTCAGTGATATTTTGTCAGTTTTGCGCAACCAGTATATCTGGAACAAAGAAAAAGAATTGTCTGGCGAAATTATCAAATTGATTGAAGACAGAAACAAAGTTTATTTATCGTCGAATTATTTGCTTCAAAAAAAATCCGAAATTTTCGATTTGCTTTTCGAGCCGTTTACCGAAAATCATGGCATTGATTTGATAAACCGCTTGCTCGATTTATTGCCAAAACTGCAAACCGGAAGCGACGAAAAAAATTTAATCGAAAACGAATATATTTATTTTGCATATACGCAGTTAAACCGTTTGCAAACTGTTGTTGAAGAAAATCTTCTTGAGATTGGATTTTTTATTGCTCAAAAATTAATCAAGCAACATTTACAAACCGCTAAAATTCCGTTTGATGGCGAACCGCTGCAAGGTTTGCAAATATTGGGTTTGATGGAAACGCGAAATATCGATTTCGAAAATGTAATTCTGCTTAGCGCAAATGAAGGAACGTTGCCAAATATAAATCGTCAACCAACTTTTATATCCGAAAATTTGCGATATGTTTTTGGGCTTCCACAAATTGTACATATTGACGCAATTTATTCATATTTGTTTTATCGACTTATTCAACGCGCCAAAAATATTGCGTTTGTTTACAACAATGTGTCGTCGAGCAATATCAGTTCCGAAGTAAGCCGGTTCATTCAGCAAATTCAATATGAATCTGGTTTGAACATAAAACAGTCGCAACAAAAACAAGTCATTGTTCCAACAAACCGGCAAGAAATCGTCATTCAAAAGTCGCCTGAAATTGCAGCAATATTGAGCAAATACGAAATTATAAATGAAAATTGCGAACGCCGGTTTTCTGCTTCGGCAATCAATTGTTATCTCGACTGTTCGCTAAAATTCTTTTACCATTACATTGCACAAATTAACGAGCTTACGGAAGTCAATGAAGAAATTGATGCCGCAGAATTTGGAACGATTTTGCATCACGCACTCGAAAAATTATACGTCAATTTTATAAAACATAAAAATTCCAAAACCATTGAATCGACTGACATTGATGTCTTAAAAACTTTGGTTGGCAATGCTGTTGAAACTGCATTTAAAATTCAGTTTGACGACAGAACTTCAAATCCGTTTGAGTATTCCGGCAATCAGCACATCATCCGCGAAGTCGTAAAAAAACATGCGAACAATATTCTCGAAGTTGACAGAAAACAAACGCCGTTCGAAATGGTCAGTCTTGAAGATAATCAGGAATTTTTCGGATTTGCAGTTGTCAAAACCGGAAAAGGTAAACGCAAAATCGGACTGAAAGGAATTATTGACCGTATTGATAAAAAAAATGATGTCGTCAGGGTTGTAGATTATAAGACCGGCGCGGTTGACAAAGAAATCAAGTCGCTCGAAAATTTGTTTAACCGCGAAATTGAAGACCGCAATGCAGCATTTATGCAAACGCTTTTTTACACAATGCTTTATTATCAACGTGCGCAAAAACCAGACATCAAAATTATTCCAGCTTTGTACGACATCAGAAAAATGAACAGCAGCGATTTTACGCCGTATTTATCAATAAAAACAATGGAAGGAAAGATTCCGATTGCCTCGGATAATTACAAACATTATATGTATCAGTTTCATGAGATATTGGCAGAAACAATTGATGAAATTCTTGATTTAGAAATTCCATTTTCGCAAACTGCACTTTTAAAAAAATGTGGCTATTGTCCATATATTTCTATTTGTAACAGATAAATCAAAAAAATATTTTTCATTTCAGACATCGCGATTAAATTAAAAATTTGTATTTTAGGCGAAAATTTTTCGACAAAAAAATTGTTGAATTTTCGATTGTTCAAAGCATTAAAAAATTACAAATCAATATGAAAAGTTTTAATACCATCGACGAAATACTTGATTTTGCAATTCAGAATGAGCAAAATGCAGTACAATTTTATACTGACCTTGCCGACAAAGCAACAATGCCCGAAGTTAAAGAAACGTTTATTTCTTTTGCCAAAGAAGAAATGGGACATAAAACACGTCTTCAAATAATTAAAGACGAAGGCATATTTGCTATGGAAGCACAAAATTATACAGACCTGCGCATCAGCGATTATGTTGTGAATGTCGAAGCAAAATCTGTAATGACATATCAGGAATCGTTGATATTGGCGATGCACCGCGAGAAAGCTGCGTTTAAAATGTATAACAAATTGGCGTCGCGTACAACAAATCCAGAACTTATGCAGATTTTCCAAAATCTTGCGCAAGAAGAAGCTAAACACAAACTGCGTTTCGAACTTGAATATGACGATTACATTATGCAGGAAAATTAGAAAAATTTTATTTACGAAATTGATATTTTATAAATATGTTTCAAATACTTAGAAAACAAGAAATGGCAAAAGGCACTATTGTCCGGTTCGACCTTAGTGCACCAAAAATTGCTAAAAAAGTTAAAGCAGGTCAATTTGTAATTATTCGTGTTAACGACACCGGAGAACGCATTCCGCTTACGGTTGCAGATAAAGACGAATTAGCCGGAACGATTACAATTATTTTTCAGGTGGTTGGCAAAAGCACAGCTTTGATGCGCTCGCTCAAGGTTGGCGATTTTATTAAAGACGTTTCGGGTCCACTTGGAAAACCGGCACATCTTACCAAAAACGAAACCGTGATTATGATTGGCGGTGGAACAGGTACGGCAATTTTGCATCACGTTGCAAAAGCGTTTAAGGAAGAAGGAAACAATGTACTCGGCATTGTTGGCGCACGCGACAAAGATTTGCTTATTCTCGAAGAAGAAATGACTGCTATTTGTGACGAACTGACAATCACGACTGATGACGGAAGTTATGGAATGAAAGGTTTCGTTACGCAACCTTTGGAAAAATATCTGGAAGCGCGCAATGATGTCAAACTGGTTTACGCCATTGGTCCAATCGTGATGATGAAAAACGTTTGTAAACTCACAAAAAAATATAACATTCCGACGATGGTCAGTTTGAATCCGGTGATGATTGACGGAACCGGAATGTGTGGCGGATGTCGTGTAAAAGTGGAAGATAAAACACAATTTTGCTGTGTCGATGGTCCGGATTTTGATGGACATCACGTTGATTTCGATGAATTGGAAAAACGAAATTCGCTTTATCTGAAAGACGAAAAAACTTCTTTATTATTTTCTGTGCATTAATATATTAGATAATACAATCCAGTTAAAAAAATTGCCATAGATTCGCAGATTATCAAAAATTCTGCGAATCTATGGCAATTTCTATTTTTAGGAAATATTCTCTAATCTAACATCCACCACTGGCGCCTTTTTTCTTCTTTTCGCCACCACCTGCAGGTTTACTACCACCAGCCGGTGGAGCAATTGTATTATTTTTGACTGCGGTATTGTCGCCACCACCAAGAGCTTTGCTTGCGCCGACGCGAAATTCGTATTTCGCAATTTCTTCGTTCGAATTAGTGTTTGATGGTTTTTGCGGATTCATAATAACGTCAAACCAATAATTAAGACCGCCTTGCAAAACAAATACGTTTTCGTAACCAAACTGACGAATCAACATCCACGCTTGAATTGACTCAACATTGCCGTTTGAATACAACACAATCATTTTATCGGGTTGATTTATATTATCTGTAAACTTTTCGTCCAACAATTTAGTAAGCGGAACATTGACTGCTCCGGTCAAACTAAATTTTGCAAATTGTTCTGGATTGCGGACATCGATCAATTGCAAAGTCGGATCTTTTTTAATCATCAATTTTGCAATCGAATCGGGCTCTATAAATTGCGAACCAGATTTTATTTTTTCCAACAATTGCTCTGGCGTCAATTTAAATGAGTGGGTTTTATTTTTTGGGACAAAAGCGATTACCGCGCCCAGCGTTACCAGAACGATTGCCAGTAATCCCAATGATTTTAGATTTTTTTCCATAATATATATTTTTATGTTATTTCATGTTCAAATTTGACGTTTCCATGTCCTATCGGACGATGGAAAGTCCTTTTCAATTATCTTAATATTCCTTAATCGGAAATTTATGTTCGAGCCATTCTGCTGCATAAAACATTCCCAATGCCACGACAATTAAAATAAGTGCAAAAACACCGTCTGAAACGCCAATCAAATCTGATAATTTGATTGGACCTAATGCTTTTGCCAGATACAATTTTTCCCAAATTGGATAACCAACGCCAAACAAAATAACGCCAATGACAATGCCGCCAATAAAAACCATTGCATCAATTTTGCCAATGGCAGCAGCGCAAACGCTTGTGCCCGGACAAAATCCACCAACAATAAATCCAACTCCCATGATAACACCGCCGAACATTGCCGACCATAAAAATGTATTGTTTACATAAATCAAACCTAAGTCAATCCAACCAAACAAGCTGAAAAACAACAAACCGAGCATTGCTGTAATTGCTGCTGTAAAAAATACTTTCATCACGGTCATGTCGTATCCGTAAAACACTCCTGCAAGTTTTTTGCTCGACGAAAAACCTGATTGTTCCAGCACAAAGCCAAAACCAATGCCGATAAAAAAAGCAAACAGTAAATCTATATTGACAGAAATAATTCCGTTTTCTATTAAAGGGCCCATAATAATTTGTAATTAATAATTATCAATTAATTAAATCCAATTTTTTCTAAATAGGTATGCAAAAATATAACCGGTGCCAAAAATGCAAATCATGGTTAAAAAACCGGCAACAGAAATTGTCGCCATACCAGAAAGTGCAGCACCACTTGTGCAACCACGTGCGAATTGCGAACCGAATCCAAAAAGAATTCCGCCTGATAGTGCAAGTATCAATCTTTTTTTGCTTGTAATTTTCGGGCTATGTTCAACTTTCAGTTTATTTCTTCTTGAAATAATTCCGGAAATAAAACCACCAACTAAAACGCCAAAAACTTCGAGTACAATCCAAAGTTTTCGTGGGTCTTTCAATTTATGAAATGTGTCGATAAAATAACCGTGCGAAGTAGGGTTTGAATTAACCGCACCGACAACAACAGCCACACCATTTTTAAACGCACCACTTGCTCCTAATCCTTCGCCCGCAAAATAATATGCCGACAAAAGTACCAATCCCAATAACACACCACCCAAATAAGGATTAATGTATGCTTTTGGTTTTTTTTCCTGAATTTGTGTATTTTCCATATTTTAAATTATTCTAAATTAATTATCGCATTAGCAAATTAACACATTATCGCATTATCAATATAAATAACGACTTGCCTGTCCAGCGTAAACAATAACAAACCGCAAAATAATCCCGCCCATTAAAACCAAAACAGCCGGAATTGCAGAATGGATATGAAATCCGAACATTTCCAGAATTTCTAAAAACGCTGGAAGCATCAATCCCATAAAAACCACAAAAATCCAAAATACCAGCGTGTAAGGTCCACCCAAGAATAAATGTGCAGCATCAATCTGAACTTGTGTACTTGCTAAAAATCCCATAAACAAATGCGTTATCAAAAACAATTCGATTCCAATCATCACCAGGTCAACATAACTGAAATATTTTCTTTCTTTGACATCTTTTGTCAGCAACATAATTGTCGCTGCGGCGGTCGATAAACCTGATGTTAAAAATAAAGGTCCCAGAATTGATGTATTCCACAAAGGACGAGCGTTAAAGGCAGAAAGCAAAATACCGGTATAAACGCCAAGTATCAGTCCATAATACAAATTGAGCCACGCCAAAACTTTAATGTATTTCAAACAAAATTTTTCCAAACTGACTAACCACTTGTATTTCCATTCCCAGTTTACAATTTCGTTGTTGTCAACTGATTTGAAAACCAATTTTAAAAATTCAAGTTTTGTCAGATTTATTTTCGGAAAAACACTTTTCAGTTGAATCGCTGACCACGCAATTGAAATCGGCATGATGATTAACAACGTCCATGCGCCCCACGACATGGGCGATTGCAAACGAATGGTTGTATAAAGTTGCCAGAAAAATAATTTGTGACGTAAATCTAAAAAGAGCGCAAATAAACCAAGCATAATTAAGAATGGAGCTAACATTGGAGCAAAACGAACAGCAGTTTTATGCTCGTTTTCTTTGCCACGTAAAAAGTAGAGCGACGCAAAAATTAACAAACCGGCTGCCAATCCACCCAAAAAAAGATAAATTGCAATTTCCCAACCCCAGACACTCAACTGTGGGTCAATGTTAGGATTTAATCTGCCACTGACGATAATTTCTTCTTTCATGTATTAAAAATTTGATAACCGGTTAAATTAAGAAATACAAATTGGGTTGCGTTCCAGCTTGCGGAATTAACAATTTCCATTTGCGTTTTTTGAGTATTAAAGAAATTTCGCTTTGACTATTGTCCATGTCGCCAAAATACAGACATTTGGTCGGACAAACCGACACGCAAGCTGGTCGCAAACCGTCTTTTAAACGATGCAAACAAAACGTGCATTTATCAACCCAGCCTTCGGGGTGCGCATATCGAGCATCGTAAGGACACGCAGCGATACATGCAGCGCAACCAATGCAATCATTGTGCGTTACTGTAACAACGCCGCCTTCTTCAAAATGACTTGCACCTGTCGGGCAACAGCGCACACATGGAGCGTTGCTGCAATGAAAGCATCTTTCGGAACGATTTTCCAATTCCAATTGCGGAAATGTTCCATCGGTTGTTTCGACAACCCAGTCTCTGCAAAATCCTATCGGTACTTTATTTTCTGTTTGGCATGCCACGACACAATCACTGCAACCCACGCATTTTTTTGTGTCCACTGCCATTGCATATCTCATAATAATTGAAAATTAGACTTGTTGCGTAATAATTTTAACAAAATTTCCTCTCATTCCGGTTCCGCCCATAATCGGATCGACTTTTACGTTCGTAACCATTTCTGTATCGCTTATTCCAGCGCCAAAAGTATTTGTCAATCGCTTGTCTTTATGACCAAAACCGTGAACCATATAAACCGAATCGTAGCCAATGCGCTCGGTAACTCTGACTTTGATTGAAAATGAAGATTTAATACCATCCTGATTTTCCAACCAAACATATTGTTCGTTTGTCAATCCGTTTATTTTTGCGACTTTCGGATTCACCCACAACGTATTTTCTTTCATTAAATCGTGAAGATTTGGATTGTTCGACGTTCGTGTAAATGTGTGCATTGGTGCGCGACCGTAATTCAAACGGTAAAAACCATCGGGCGGTTCGGGATGTTGCGTATAAACAGGCAAAGGCGAAAATCCATTGGCTGCCAGTTCGTCGCTGTACAATTCTATTTTGCCGCTTGGGGTTTGGAATTCGTAATTTTGTCCGTCTTTCAGATAAATATCGTCTTCTTCTCTTTTGTAACGTTTTACGCCCATCAATTTCATTTCGTCTAACGTCAATGACATTTTTTTCAATTGTTCTTTTAAAACGTCTTCGAAATTTTCGTGTTTAAAATATTCACTTAAACCTAATTTTTTTGCCAGATGATAAACCATCCATGCAGCCGGTTTCGAATCGTACAAAGGTTTTGCAGCCGGCATACGCAATGCAAATGCAGCTTCGCGATGCGTCCCACCACGCAAATCGTCATAACGTTCCAGGTAAGTACATTCCGGCAAAACAACGTCAGCATAACCTGTTATTTCCATTGGCATTGTGTCAACAACAACAACCAAATCGAGATTGTTCAATGCTTTGATGGTTTTCTTTGTGTCCGGAATTGTCGAAATTAAATTTGTGCCGACAACAAACCAGCCTTTTATTTTTTTGTCCGACGTGTTTTCGGGTAACGCTGCTTCGATAAATAAATTTGAAATTGATGCTTCGGCTGCCGGAAAACGTCCATTTAACAATGCTTTCCAACCCCATTTTGGTTTTGGATATTCGGGATGTGGCAACGACGGAATCGCAACTTCGGTAGGGAAATAGAAACCGCCGCGTCGTCCATAAGAACCCAATAAAGCATTCAAA
>Ga0265327_10003264_pt1 | contig 15720 bp, 15 predicted proteins | sample 41621metaG_FD_202089 | JGI IMG/M metagenome (GOLD analysis project Ga0265327, IMG submission 202089) | Rhizosphere microbial communities from Carex aquatilis grown in University of Washington, Seatle, WA, United States - 4-16-21 metaG | ecosystem: Host-associated > Plants > Roots > Rhizosphere... | reverse complement strand
GGCAGAGACCACTAGGGGCTGTTTCCGGGGGCGACCACGTGTTTCCTTCTTGGGCATGCCTAGAGGATATAGGCTCGGTTTATTTTTGCAAGTTATTTCTGACTCAGGAGACTAGAACCCGCAGTCAAAAAAATGGTTGCTCTCTATGGTGGATTAAGGGTTCCCATCGAAGATTGCCTGCAAACGCTCGCTGGCTCGAAAGAAGGCGAGGAATTGCTTCACTTCAAACAACCGTCGGTGAAACTGCCGAGGACATGGGCTTTTTGCCGAATGCGTCGTCACTATAACGCCAGCGTCGGGGACCGACGCAACCCAGAATGGACGGCTCTGATTGACGAACTCATGGACGATTTTGAAAAGAATCCGAATGGCGGCGATATACATACTCGAATTAGGAATATTCTGGCTGACCCGAACAGCCTGAAAAAAATTCCCCGCCGATAAGCGGCGAAGAAAGGTTATGGTGTTCACATGAGCATTGATGCGGGAATACTGACACAGGTAAAAAACCTCTTAAAGGACCAAAACCGTGGCCCCGACATTCGCAACGCCGCTGTCTTTACGTGGCGGCACATCATTGACCGCTACGGAGGGCAGGCAGAGGATTCATACTTTATCAGTGCCATCCAAAACATGGCTCTTTATCGGCGGGCGACAATGCTTGAGCCTATAGAATTGTTGTACGAATGGAAAAATGCCGGGTGGATTGAATATTCCCCCGATGGCTTGACTATACGAATTGCCCCTGCCGGTATTGAGCAGTTGCAAAAATGGGAAGAGGAAGACAGAATTTTCAGGACGACGGGTGCCCACGAAAAAATCCGTTCCCTTTTGGACGAAGCTGCCAGCATAAAAGAAGAAAACGGTGTTAAGGTAAAACACCTTGTCCAGCGGGCTGAAATGATAGTGGGCCAGATTTTTGGCAAGTCGTCACGGTATTTGGTCGCTGTGCAGCAAATCAAATTCCACGGACTACCATACGATTCAATTGCCAACCGGGATATTGGTGGACCGTTTCGTAGGGGGAAAGAAACCTTCACAAATTTGTGTCAGGTCATGCTTGAAGAACTTGGGCCAGAGCCGAACAACATGCCGCTGAAAGAGCGGTTAATTGCAGGTCAACCCGCTCGGAATCTGATGAAAATTCAAAACATTATCGGCGGCTTGACTGTCACGGGAATTCACGACCCCTACACAACGGCTGCATCACTGACCACTATTCACAAGTTGGCTGACATGGGAACGAAATTCGATGCGTCTCTCCGATTGTTGGGCACCCCGCAAGTGCTGAAGAACTCAACGGAAAAGAAGTCAATGGTCAGTCTTTTGACCGACATCAACGCGGAAAGAAATACAACTTGGGAAATCCGCACCTATCTCCAAGCGTCTAAGCCCCATCGCCGTTTCCTCGTTCTTGCTGACGGAAGCGTTGTGACGTGTGGAATGTCGTTGAATCACATTGATAAAGATGAGGTTTTGGACCGTGAACCAGCCGCGTCGGAGAACGCCGGATACGACCAGAGGTTCTTTGAGGACAAATGGAAGTCCGGGACAGTTGTCACATAATCCTCTTGTCCGACTCGGACGTTGCTGGGCATTCTGCCAACGCCTCCAAAAATTATGAAACGCAAAGGTAAAACAGCATATCTCATCACATGGGAAGGCGTTGAGGCTGAACATAATGGCAGATGCAAAGTCGTGGCAATCCTGCCGCCGCAGCATGGCGAAACCAGTTTCAAGTTTTTACTCCCGATTCTATTTCGTTCAGAGCAAGGTTACACCCTGTGTGAAAAATTGTGTGATGGCACGGATGCCTGTAGGACGAGAGACCCCATGTTTAGGGTCGCATATCGGGATATAAATCCAGAATTCCATTATGGCACCCATAAAGATTATCTTTGTGCCCGAAAAGTAAAAAATCTACGCTGCGAGGAAAGCAAGGCTGATTGGACGGAATGCACTCTCTTCTGGACGGAATTGCCAAAATTTATTCCTAATCCTGAAGTGGACTGGGAAGCCCCTCTGCCTGCTGACCTTTCAGTTTTGACCAAACAAGTTGCAGGCGAAAAAGATGTGCAATACTCGCATTCAACGCGAGCAAGCATGGAGGAAGCACAGAAACGGCGGACGCCCCCGGAGAACTCGTCGCCAAGGAGGTGAAGTGGTTGGACGCCCAAGGCATCGAAACAAAGGCAGATTATTTCGCCAAGCACTTTGGTGTGCAGTTTTGCTCTACTGATGAAATCAAGGAACTGGTTTCCATCATGCGGCGGCGAAACCAAATCAGCCATGAGATTACGAACCGCCAAAAAATCAGGAGCAGATGCTCAAAGAGACCCTCGAACACGGGAAACAACAGCCTTTGGTTGATACGCCCATGCTGAAAAAAGCTCGGCACTTTTTTTACTGGATTCCGCAGAAATGCATCGAGCACGGAGGGAAGACCTACCAGAGCTATTTCAAGCATTACTGACAAACACTTCAACAATCGGATGACCACCGAGGCCGTTCCGCGACGTTGGGAACCGTCCTTATAATACGTGCCGAATCCGTGCCGCAAACCGTCTTGAATCTCCCAATGGCAATGGAGGGCTTTAGACCTGAAATTAGGAATCTGACTTTGGAATCGGCACACCATTCTTTTTCAAAACATCGGCGACTGGTCCATCCGTATCTGCGTCTGCTCCCGTCATAATCATTTGAAGCTCCTGAATATAAAAATCTAAGCAACTCATGTAGCACCCAAATAAACTTTGCCTTTCAACCGTGTGAGAAAGCTCGGCAAATTGAAATGCTTTACTTGCCAACTGCTTGTATGCCGCATCGGAAATGAGTTCAGCATGGTCGGGAGATATCTTCAGAAATGACCGCTTCAGGTATGATTGACCGGCGGAAATGGGGTCATGGCGAAGAGCAAAATATCCAACGATTGGCTTCAAAACAAAAAAGCCAACCACACAGGCAACAACCGTTACGATGGCAGCAGTCATAACGTATGCGGGAGTTCAGCCCTCAGACTGGAATATTGCCGCCTTGTTTGGCTATGGATGCATTCCATAGTGAGCCTTGATTGCCCCAAGCAGAAGCTTGCTCCCCTCCTCGGTTCCGACCTTCCAAGCTCCTTCGGCGGCTTTTGCAATCATCGTGCCGACCCAAGCCGCGACTTTCTTTCCTAACGTCTTGCCACCGGGTTCGGGTTGGGGGTCAGTTTTAATTGCGACTTCCAAGGCCTGTATGTCTTGGTCTGCAACGCCATTCTCCTGAAGAAACGTCGCCAGCGTTCGGAAATCTCCCTGCTGGATGTTGACAGTTCCTGTCTGTCCAATCGCATGGCCGCTGGCAACATTCGCGACGGGGCCGTGAAAATTCTGTGTGATATGCTGTTGAAAGAACTTGTTGGCTTCTTCCTTTGGAAGCAGCGTTTCGCCGGGTTTTATTTCACCCGCATCGGGATACGCCGCCTCCAATTCGAGGGCAAAACTGAGGATTCGATTTCGGACTGTGCTCAAGATACCAACAATCTGGCTCTTGCCCAAGATTAGCCAACCCTGAGCGAGAACCAAATCCTCACGCATGTTCTTTGGCCGGACTAGCCGACAGGCTTCGGCAGGCCAGCCGAATCGAATAGTCGTGCCCTCGACCGTCTCCACAATGTTCTTTAACCCCCCAACTCCTTCCAGAAACTGTTTGTGCGACATACCGTCCTGAAATCTTTCCGGGATGTCAGAGATTGGAATTGGGCAGTTCGTTACACCACTTCCAAAACTCCCAACGAAGTGGCCAAAGGGATTTCCACGACATTTTCGGTATTCCGGCAAGGGAGCATCGTCTGGGTACCCATCAAGTTCGCAGGCGACCCACTTTTTAAGCTCCTCGTGTTTCAGCCGTGTCGCTAGAACACGGCATTTGCGGAGCAGTGTTTCCAAGTCGGAAGTTCCATCTACCGCCGCATCCTGAATCTCTCGCAAAAGGCCCATACGTTTCTGCAATTGTGGGACGGCTGGACCGTTCCGACAATGATAAAGGTGTCACGCCGGTTGCTGACTGACATCCACCGCCAGTTGCAGCCGTCCGGTCATCGAGGGGTAGTCGGACATCGAGGCCAACGTCAACGACGCCGAGCACGACATTAAAAAACAGAATCCGTAACTCGCTGGCATGCAGCCCAAGATTTACAACCTATTCACGAGAACACTAATCGAGGAACTGCTGAAAAAGGCTTCCGAAGTTCCCCAAATTTTCAGCGAGGACAATCTTATGCCTCGTGAAGCCTGAATTAGCCCAGGCTCATTCCCATTACGCGCAGGAGCACGAGAATGAGTGGCACCACAATGCCGAGCGCGAGACAGTACACGGCGGTTTTGCGGTTCCGACCGACCTTGAGCGCCAGAATAATGCCGAGGATGATGGTGGCGGCAAAGCTGAGGGCCATGACTAGAATGATGATGCGCAACGGCAGGCTGCCTAACTGGCTGTTATCTTTCCACACGGCCTGGGTATGGATGCTGGAGAGTTTCCGCAAAAGGTTGGAGTGAACTCCCAGCAGTTGCCAAATGCCGGAGATGGTGAAGAACAGGAGCAAGGGCGCAAAGATGCAGCCCAGGTAGAGATGCAGTGAACGGAGTTTTTGCATGGCCAGCTTGAATTTCTGCGGCAAGTTAACTTGCGGCGCAGGCATGTCAACGGCGAAGCTGGGACGGAGGCTGGCAAGGCTGGTAACCGGCGGCCATTTTTTCCAAAACGAATTGCCGGACTTGCGGGTCAATCTTCACGCTGCGTTGCTCGAATTCGCGCTGGACGAGTTCCGCCGGGAACATTCCAGCGGGTATCAATATAGGAGTGACGCGGGAAAACGGGCCAGATTGGCCATCCACGGCAGCATGGGAAAAACCGGCCGTAGCCGTCCAGGTAAGCGCCCGTTCATAGCCCGGCTTGTCGTAGCACAATTGGAACCCAAATAGCTGGCCGTCTTCCCCGGTCCAAATCATGAGGTCAAAATACTCATCATAGAGCCAGCGCCGATGCGGTTCGCCGGGAATTTGTCGGCAGGAGCGTTCGGTCAACATTCAAAATATCTGATTAAAGTCTAAAGTCGAACCCCGATCCCCGATGGACCAGAATCAAACACGTTTCCATCATTATAATATAAACCAGAATCTGGCATTCGTAAATTGTCCAAAAGCAACCATGAGTTCCAGCACGGGGTTGGGCTTGATTATTCACGCCAAACGCAAGGAAACCGGGCCGGATTTACCCGAATCAAACCTGCTTAAACGTTGCCGGACAGGTGGTGGGCGGTTGATGGCGGGTCGTTTTGGGGCTGGCAGCCCCGAAATAGGGGTGATTTCTGCCTCGCGCTTCGCTTGACACTGCCGCGCGCAAACCGCATTTTCTTGTGATTGTTTTTTAATTAAATCATTAAATGAGCCAATCACACAATTTATACGGTACGTTGCAGAGCTTTGAGCTGGGCAACGGTAAACCAGGCAAATTCTATTCGCTGCCCGCGCTCGAAAAAGCGGGGATCGGCCCGATTTCCAAGCTGCCCGTTTCCATCCGGCTGGTTCTCGAATCCGTGCTGCGCAATTGCGACGGCAAAAAGGTAAACGAGGCGAACGTGAAGGAACTCGCGAACTGGAAGGCCACGGAGACGCGCACGGCGGAAATCCCCTTCGTGGTGGCGCGAATCGTGTTGCAAGACTTTACCGGGGTGCCGTTGCTGGTGGATTTGGCGGCCATGCGCAGCGCAGTTTCCAAGCTGGGCAAGAACCCGAAGATCATCGAGCCGCTGGTGCCGGTGGATTTGGTGGTGGACCACTCAGTGCAAGTGGATTACGCGGGCGGCGCGGATTCCATGGCGCGCAATCTCGACCTCGAATTTACCCGCAACCGGGAACGCTACCAGTTCCTGAAGTGGGGCATGCAGGCGTTTGATACGTTCAAGGTGGTGCCGCCGGGCATCGGCATTGTGCATCAGGTGAACCTCGAATATCTGGCCAAGGGCGTGCTCGAAGCGGGCGGCGTTTATTATCCCGATACGCTGGTCGGCACGGATTCGCACACGACGATGATCAACGGCCTGGGCATCGTGGGCTGGGGCGTGGGCGGCATTGAAGCCGAGGCAGGCATGCTCGGCCAGCCCGTCTATTTCCTGACGCCCGATGTGGTGGGCGTACACCTGACGGGGTCCATCCGCGAAGGTGTTACGGCCACGGACGTGGCGTTGACCGTCACGCAACTGTTGCGCAAAGCCAAGGTCGTGGGCAAGTTCGTTGAATTCTTCGGTCCCGGCGCGGCAGCGTTGCCGTTGGTGGACCGCGCGACGATTGCCAACATGGCGCCCGAGTACGGTGCGACCATGGGCTTCTTCCCGATTGACGCTGAGTGCGTAAATTATTTGCGCGCCACGGGCCGCACGGATGAAGCCGTGAAGACGTACGAGAATTATTACAAGGCGCAGGGGCTTTGGGGCATTCCGAAGAAGGGCGAGATTGTCTATTCGCAGGAAATTGAACTCGACCTCGCGTCGGTGCATCCGAGCGTGGCTGGTCCAAAACGCCCGCAGGACCGCATTGAACTGCCGAAGTTGAAAAACGAATTTATCAGCGCGTTTTCCAAACCGGTTACGGAAAATGGTTTTGGCATGAAGCCGGCCGATTTGACGAACTCGGTGCATGTCTCCGCCGGCGGGGACATTCATCCCGGCGGTGGCAGCAGCCAAAACGGAGGCGCTCATAAAAGCGAACGCGAGATGGCGGCGGAACATCCCACGCCGGATCCAGTTCATAGCCAGGCCCAGCGTTTGGACGGCAACGTGCGCAACGGTTCCGTGCTCATCGCGGCCATTACCAGTTGCACCAATACCAGCAATCCATCCGTGATGCTGGCTGCCGGGTTACTGGCCAAGAAAGCCGTCGAGCGCGGCCTCACCGTGAATTCCACGGTCAAGGCATCGCTCGCGCCCGGCTCCCGCGTGGTGAGCGATTATTTGAACAAGACCGGTTTGCAGCCGTTCCTCGACAAGCTCGGTTTCAATCTGGTCGGCTATGGTTGCACCACGTGCATCGGCAATTCCGGCCCGTTGCATCCGGCCATTGAAGATGCTGTCGTGAAAAACAATCTCGTGGCCGCGTCGGTGCTCTCGGGCAACCGCAATTTCGAGGCACGCGTGCACCAAAACATCAAGGCCAACTTCCTGATGTCGCCGCCGCTGGTGGTGGCATTTGCCCTGGCGGGCCGCGTGGACATTGATCTGGCCAACGACGCCCTCGGCACGGGCAAGGACGGCAAGCCCGTGTACCTGCGCGATATCTGGCCGAGTTTGCGCGAGGTGCGCGACCTCATGCAGTCGGCCTTGCAGCCGGATGTGTTCCGCAACTTGTACAAGGATTTCGCGGCGCAAAACCCGAAGTGGAACGAAATTCCCTCGAGCACGGGCAACGTGTACGAGTGGGACCGCAAGTCCACGTACATCCAGGAGCCGCCGTTCTTCGAGAACTTCTCGCTGAACGCGGGCAGCATCAAGCCCATCAACGGCGCACGGGCGCTGGCCATTTTTGGCGACAGCGTGACGACGGACCATATTTCGCCCGCCGGTTCCATCAAGAAGACGTCGCCCGCCGGTAAATATCTCATCGAGAACGGCGTGACGGCGGAAGATTTCAACAGCTACGGCTCACGCCGCGGCAACGATCGTGTGATGACGCGCGGCACGTTTGCCAATGTGCGCATCAAGAACCTGATGCTGGCCGGACAGGAAGGTGGCGATACGCTGCTCCAGCCCGAGGGCAAAAAGGTGTCCATTTACGACGCGGCCATCGAATACCAAAAGCATGGCACGCCGCTGGTGATTTTGGCCGGACAGGAATACGGCACCGGTTCGTCCCGCGATTGGGCCGCCAAGGGCACCAACCTGCTCGGCGTGAAAGCGGTCGTGGCCCAGAGCTTCGAGCGCATTCACCGCAGCAACCTTGTGGGCATGGGCGTGTTGCCCTTGCAATTCAAGGACGGCACGACGGCGCAGACGCTGAAACTGGACGGCTCCGAGACCTATGACATCGTAGGTCTCGACGCGAACCTCAAGCCGCAACAGGACCTGACGCTTAAGATCACGCGCAAGGACGGCAACGTGGAAAACGTGCCGGTGCGCTGCCGCATTGATACGCCGATCGAAATCGACTACTACCAGCATGGCGGCATCTTGCCGTTTGTGCTGCGGCAGTTGGTCGCGAAGGCGTGAACTAACTTCGGGGAGCGCCGGCCGAACCGGCGCTCCTCCCCTAAATGACCACGCCAGCAACATTCGCAGTTTTGATAATCACTGCGCTGGCAACTTTTCAGGCATTCCGACGGCCCGGCCTCAAGGCATTGTGGACTTTTGACGTGGAGGCCATTCTGGTCCGCAAGCAGTTTTACCGGATGATTACTTCCGGTTTCATCCACGCGGATTGGCAGCACTTCGCCTTTAACGCCTTCAGCTTTTTTAGTTTCGCCCGGGCAATCGAAGTGAACTACGGTGCCGGGGCGTTGTTATTGATTTATCTTTCGGCGATTATCGGTGGCTCCATTTTGTCGCTGATTATTCACCGGCGTCACGAGTACCTGGCGTTGGGAGCCTCGGGCGGCGTATGTGGCGTTATCTTTGCCTCCATTTTCCTTTTGCCGGGAAGTTCCGTCACCCTGTTTCCGTTGCCGTTTGGCGTGCCAGCCTATCTCTATGCCGGGATTTTTTTGGTCGGCAGCTTTATCGCTCATCGCCGCCAGAAAGATAACATCGGCCATGACGCACACCTCGGAGGAGCCATCGTGGGCTTGCTGGCGTCCGCGGCGCTCTATCCAAAGTTGATTCTTGCGGCCCCGGGAATGTTTGCCGCCGTGCTGGGATTGTCTTTGGCTATTATGTTCGTTTTAATCCGCGATCCACTACACTTGTTGAACTTTCAATTTGAAAGACGGGTTGAACCGGAAGTGCGCGACCGGGCGTGGCGCTACCAGGAGAACCGCAAACGTAACGAAAAAATGGCCGAACTGGATATGTTGCTGGAGCAGGTCTCCCGTGGCGGGATGGAAAGTCTTTCCAGTTCCCAACGGAAAAAGCTCGAACAATTATCCAACGAAATATATGGCCGTGACCGGACAACTAAACCAGTCTCGACCTCAAGCCAGTCCGGGGCGTCATAGTCCCGTCAAGCCACGGACAATTCAATTTATACAAATTATTTATGCCTCAATTTCACCCATTTGAAGACAGCCCTAAACCGGGCCGGTCATTTCGTCGCGCCCCAGGCCCCAGCCTGCCCGAGCGCATCATTGCTGCGTGCAGCCAGGAAAATCCCGCCGATAAAGTATTGCGGGAACAGCTCAAGGCCGAGCGGGACATCATGCCAGGAGATGCCCGGGCCATCTCGCAGACGGTATTCAATTATTTCCGCTGGCGCGGCTGGCTGGATTTGGATGCGCCCTTGAATTTGCAGCTTCGCAAGTCCCGTGAACTTGCCAGCCATTTTATTGATGTCCCGCAATCCTTTTCCGATGCCAGCCTCGTTGACCGGGTCGCGCCAAAATGGTTGGCCGCTGAAATGGACATTACCCCTGCGTGGGCGCGCGCCATTCAAGCTGAACCCCGCCTCTGGTTGCGGGCCAAGCCCGGCCAGGGCATGAGGCTCGTCGAAAAACTGGGGGCAGCTAAATTGGAAAAAACGTTGCTGCCGGACGCCGTTCATTACAAGGGCGAGGAGGATTTGTTCAAGCGCGATGAATTTCACGCGGGTGAATTTGAAATTCAAGACATCGCCTCACAGGCCGTTGGCTGGTTGTGCGCGCCGAAGCCGGGCGAAACCTGGTGGGACACCTGCGCCGGTGAAGGTGGCAAAACCCTGCATCTCTCGGCCCTGATGCAAAACAAGGGGCTGATCTGGTGCAGTGACCGGGCCGAATGGCGGTTGAAAAATCTCAAGCGTCGCGCCGCCCGCGCGCAGGTGTTCAATTTCCGCGCCGCGGACTGGGACGGCGGTGCCAAGTTGCCCACCAAAACCAAATTCGACGGCGTGCTCGTGGATGCACCTTGCAGCGGCGTGGGCACGTGGCAACGGAATCCGCACGCACGCTGGACTACCACGTTGCAAGACGTGACTGAACTTGCAGCCTTGCAAAAACAATTGCTTGCGCATGCCGCCCCCAGCCTGAAACCCGGCGCGAAATTGATTTATGCCGTGTGCACCTTGACGCGTGCAGAAACGGCGGGCGTCGTGGCGGACTTTAACGCCCGCTTCGGCAACGAGTTTGAGCCCATGGAGTTGCCGCCATTGCCCACCCTGACCGGCCACACCGCCACCCTCACGATTTGGCCCGACAATCTCAGCGGCAACGGCATGTTCATTGCCGGTTGGCAGCGCAAGCGAAGTTAAATTGCGGTAAATTCCGGCAAATGGGGCTTGAATTTGTGCAGGGCGGGCGCACAATCGCGCAAACCTTAAACAATCATGATGGAACTCAAGGTCTACTGCGATTGTGGTCAGAAGTATAAGTTTGATGTGGAGCCGGTAAACGGGCAAATGCCATTCACAGTGGCCTGTCCCATTTGCCATCGCGACGGCACTGGCAAGGCAAATGCCATGCTGCAGCAGATGTCCGTGTTCAAGCCAATCGATGCCGCGCCCGTGCCGATTGGCGTTTCGGCCCCGCCGCCTTACGTCCCGCCGCCTGTTGCGCCACCGCCCGCGCCGGCACCCGCAACTCCAGGCAGGCTGCGAATCAATGTTGCCGCCCACGCCCCGGCTCCCACCTCTGCATCGCCGCCACCACCACCCATTTCCACTCCCGCCGCCGGCAGACCCGTATTGCCGCCCACAACCGGTCGTCCGCGCGCTGCGATGGCCGTGCCAGTTGCGGAGAAGCCATCGAGTTTTGGCAAGGGCGTGCTCGGCGCATTCGTGGGCGCGCTGATCGGCTCGCTTCTTTACTACGCTATTTTCCGGGCAACAGGCGTTCGCATCGGGCTCGCGCTGTTGGTTGGCGGTTTGGCCGGCTGGGGCGCGAATATTCTCGGCAAAGGCGAAGGCAGCACGGAACTCGCCGGGCTGGCCGTGGTCTTTACCCTGGTGGGCATCATGGCCGCGCAATATTTTGTGGTGCTCCACGTATGGAATGAAATCGTTCATGAGGATGAAGATGCCGGCTACTCTAACTATGTCAAAGAAGCACAAGCCGTCGTGAAGGCCATTCCCACCGGTTCCGATGCGGAAATCCGCATGTATCTCGCGCGCCAAATGATGGACGAAGGTGGGGTGGCCAAGCCACAATCAATTACTGCCGATGACGTGAAGGAGTTTCGCGAAAAGGAATTGCCCGAATATCAAGCCTTGGCCAGCGGCAAGGAAACCAAAGAACAATTTCAGGCAAAGAAGGGAAGCGACCCTTCCCAGCTAAAGAAGTTCGATGAAGAAAAGGACAGCACCTTCAAGGGCGTTTTCCTGCTCCTCACCCTGAACTTGCGCTCCATCATCTCGATGGTCATTGGTGCTGTACTCGCTTACCGGCTATCTGCCAATGCGTAGAGCATTTAAAGAAAAACTGTAGCCGGTTTGGAGCGAGGATTTTTAAAGCTGGACGAGGCTGAGCGATGGCGCAGGTTCAAGGAACCCTGTAACTGAGCGAAAACGAAGTCCAGCTTTAAAAAGACCGCTGCCTGCTCCTGCACACCAAACGGCCACAGTTTTTATTTTAATGCTCTGGCTAATTAGCCATTCTCTGGTTTCACCACGGCCACAACCAACGCCTCGGGCCGCAAATATTTCTGCGCCACGGCCCGGGTTTGTTCAAGCGTGACCGCCTCGTATTTGGCGTCGTCAATTTCCGAACGCGCATAACCCAGTCCGTAGAGTTCATCCAGTGCGCTGGTGGAGGCCAGGCTGCCCAGGTCCGCGCGCGCAATCTTTTTCTGGCCGATGATCTTCGCCTTGGCGCGCTTCAGTTCCTCTGCGGTCAAACCTTCCGTGCGCAACAGCTCCGCCTCTTTCAGCAATTCCTGCTCAACCTGAGCGGCCTTGGCGGGTTCCGTGCCCGTGTAAAATGCAAAATATCCCGGCACGATTCCGGGAAAATTCTGCGCGCCGACGTAGTACGCCAAACCAAGCTGCTCGCGGATGCGCAGAAAGAGCCGCGACCCCAGGTCGCTGCAACATTCCTGCACGAGATCGAGCGCATAACGGTCTTCGCCCGCCATGGTGGTGCCCGGAAAACCTATCACCAGCACCGCCTGTTTTTTATCGCGGGTCTCGGCCACATGGCTCGGGGCCTGGAGCGAAACACCCGCCGCTGCCGGCTTGATGTCCTCGCCGCGCTTCCATTTGCCAAACGTCTGCTCCACGACTTCCTTCACGTCCGCACGCTTCACGTCACCATAAATGGCCAGCACACAATTATTCGGCACCATCAATTGCTGGTGAAACGATTTGAGATTCGCCACGGAAATGCTCCCCGCCGTCTCCTCCGTGCCCAACGAATCCAGACCATAACCGCCGTCGCCAAACATCGTGCGGCGCATGGCCAGAAAAGCGCTCTTGAGCAAATCATCCTTCCGCGAGCGAATGCCGGCAATCTGGACTTCCTTTTCACGCTCCAATTCTGCGGCAGGAAACACCGGGTTCAAAACCACATCCGCCACCAGGCTCAGCCCCGTGGCAAAATCACTGCTCATCACCTCGGCATTCACGCCAAAGCTGTTGTTGCCGCCGTAACTGTCAATATGCCCGCCGACAGATTCAATTTCCGTCGCGATTCTTTCCGCCGTACGCGTCGTCGTGCCTTTCAGCAGCAATTTAGACAGCAGCGCGGTAATGCCGTTGTTCACGGCGTTCTCCGCCAGCACACCGCCCTGAAACACTGCGCGAAATTCCACAAACGGCAGGCGATGATCTTCCTTCACCAGCAAGGTCAAACCATTGGCCAGTTCATACTTCTTAATCGGATGGTCCGCATTCGATTCCACATCCACGCGCGGCTTCGGTGCCGCGCCTTCCGGCAGCAACGCATACAACGTGCGGTTTTCCGGCGTAAGATATTGCCGCGCCACGCGCTGCACATCCGCCGTGGTCACCTGTTTGACGGCGGCGAGATAACGCTCCGAAAAATTCAGGTCCGTCGCCGACAGCCAGTTGCCGCCCAGATTCTGCGCCTGCCCTTCCATCGTTTTGCGGGACGAGAGCGTGGCCGAGATAAATTGCTTCAGCGCCTTCTGCAATTCGTTGGACGATACCGAAAGCGATTTGATTTTTTCAAGCTCGGCAAAAATGGCGTTGCGCGCCGCCTCAAACTTGTCGCCATCCACCACCGCACTCACGCCAAATAAGCCGGGCAAACCGGGGCTGTACGTCCATGCATCCACGTGATGCACCACGCCCAGCTTCTCGCGCACCTGCTGAAACAAGCGCGAACTCCGCCCGTTGCCCAGCAATACCGAAAGCACATCCAGCACCGGCACATCCGCATGGCGCAGTTCCGGAATGTGCCAGGCCAGATGCACATGCCCCAGTTCTATCGACGATTCCTCGATGATTTCCCGCGCCGCCGTTTGTTTCGGCTCCGCTGGCAACACCCCCGGCGGCATTGCCCGGGCTTTGCTGCCCGCGTACGCCGCCTTGATTTGCGCCACCACCTCGTCATTTTTCACATCGCCCGCCACCACATAGAAAACATTGTTGGGCGCGTATCGTTCCGTGTAATAACTGCGGATATCCTCCGGCTTCACCTCATTGAAAATGTCCGGGTACCCGATGATCGTAAAGCGATACGGACTCTTCGTGTACGCGCATTCAAACAGGCGACGGCTCGCGCGCCGGCCCGGGTCGTCATGGCACATGTCCATTTCCCGGCGGATCACATCCATTTCCTTGGCCAGTTCATCCGGCGGCAGCGTTGCGTGCTGCATGATGTCGCAGAGAATATCAATGGCCTTGATGGCCCCGGTATTCGGCACGTCAATGTGATAAACCGTACGGTCAAAACTCGTGTACGCGTTCATGTAACCGCCGGCCTCCTGCACCTCCTGGTCAATCCGGCTGCCGGGGCGCGTGGTTGTGCCCTTGAACAACATATGCTCTAGCACATGTGAGAGACCTGCCCCCAGCCATTTATCCTCATGAATACTCCCCGTGGCACACCAGGCCTGGACCGAGACCACCGGCGCGCAATGGTCTTCGCGCACGATGATAGTCAGGCCATTGTCCAGCGTGGTCAATTTGACCCCCGGCGGGATGGACGGAATTTCGGCAAAAGCGGTTGATTTGGTCATGTCAAAAATAGGTCGTTAAAGGTAGCCGGAAACACCCGTTCGGCAAATGGAATTCGGGTACCCGCTCCTCGACCGCTGAAGATTGCAGCGGCACCCTGCCACTTGTGAGCGTGTACACTCATTATCCTACTATTCTATCATGACCTCCCAATCTCATTCCCCGAGGTATGGATTAAGGCGCAATTTTTTGAAGATTTTTCTATAACAGCGGCCTGTCAACATTGAGAAATACGTTGCCGACAAAAAAACCGCCCAAATTTACGGCAAGGCATCGAACACCAGCACTTCAAACGCATTCAGCGTGATGGTCTGGGGTTGACCCGCCTTGAGTTGCAACTTCTGGAGGCGTTGGTCCGGATACGGCGACCGGAGCCGGTAACTCTTCGCCGCGCCAGCGGGCAATTCAAAGACCTTGTCAGCATCGAGTGTAATCGACTCCGGCTGGTTATCCGGGTTGCGCAGCATCAGAGTGCCTTTGCGCGGGCTCCATGCCGCATACCCATAGACCTGCTGTTTGAATGGATTGCCGCCCACCCAATGTGCATCCAGCAATACATCTGCATTGGCCTGGGCCCATTTGGCGGCTGCCGCCACCTCATCCCAGGCGGCTGGCGTCAGCAGGGACGGTGTCAGATACAGTTCCTGCAGCGAAGTGCCATTGGCAAAATAGGAACGCGCCTCGTTCTTCAAATCGGGCGGATTGCTCTTGCCGATGTCGCCGCCTTGAAAATTGCGGCCATACACAATGCCGTGGTGCATGACGGAATTCAGCGGGTATAACGGCGATTTCTCGACAAAAAACTGACGGCAACTTCCGTCGCGGAACGTCAACCAGCGTTCGCGGTTATATTTATTATCCGGGTTGCGCCCCTTCCCTGCCCACCCCACGTCGGCACTGCCGTTGCGCCAGGTGGAATCCACGTGGTTCAACCAAAACGGCGAAGGCCAGGTGCCGACGGTGACATTGATAAACACCGCCGGATTTTCCCGGTGCAACACATGCGCAATGTCCAGCAACGCCATGAAGTGCGGACTGACACCTTCACCCGCCCGGTCCCATTTGAATGCGTTCACGCCATCCTCCCGCATCAATTGCAGGCAACGGTCCTGGAACCATTGCTTGTAACCGGGCTGCGATAAATCGAGCGGGCTGTTTGCCGGCACCAGCTTCCGGTCTTGCATCCACTTCAAACGTTCCTCGGCGCCGCCATAGCCGCCCATTGGCGAAATCCAGATGGCCAGATGCGCTCCCACCTTGGCCATCTCCGCGCCCAAACCGCGAAAGCCATGGGGAAATTTATCGGCCGTTTCCATCCACGGCGCCACGGAAGGATCATCCCAGCCATCGTCCACCAAGTAGGATTGCACCGGCACGCCGCGCTTTTTCACCAGTTCCGTGTCAAATTGCGAGACCACGTTCAACATGCTTT
>Ga0265327_10003263_pt1 | contig 15721 bp, 12 predicted proteins | sample 41621metaG_FD_202089 | JGI IMG/M metagenome (GOLD analysis project Ga0265327, IMG submission 202089) | Rhizosphere microbial communities from Carex aquatilis grown in University of Washington, Seatle, WA, United States - 4-16-21 metaG | ecosystem: Host-associated > Plants > Roots > Rhizosphere... | reverse complement strand
GCCAGCAGCAGCGCCTTCAGTTCATCGCGCAGCTCCGGCGACAGCGGCTGCCGCAAGTCCACGCCTTCAACCTCGGCGCCGATGGTCGGGTTGAGTTTCGAAACCGCCAGCCGGCTGGCGGCGTCGCGGGTCTTAAGGGCGATAGAGCTCATCGCGCGCTCCCTTTGCAATGCGTCGATCGGTCTTGCCGAACGGCGTCACCAAAGCTGGGGGAGGCACACCAGGCGAGGCAGGATTTCTAGTTTTACGGTGAGTTATTTCTATATCGAAACGGCAAATACTACGCCTTACCCCGACGCATATTTCCGCCCGTTATCCCAGATATTCAGATCGAACAACTGAGAGGACCAAAGCTAATCGGTGCAGGCGATTTTCTCGAAATCCAGAACCTATTATTAACAGCATGAATAACTATCAATATTCACTTTCGTGATTGTATACTATTCATAAGCAACCATCAAGTTTATGATAGCATCCGCCCTACTCCCACTCGATGGTCCCGGGCGGCTTGGATGTCACGTCGTAGACCACCCGGTTCACCCCCCTCACCTCGTTGATGATGCGGGTCGCCGTGCGGCCCAGGACCTCCCAGGGGAATTCGAAGAAGTCGGCGGTCATGCCGTCGGTGGAGGTGACGGCGCGCAGGGCCAGCACGCTCTCATAGGTCCGGGCGTCTCCCATGACCCCCACGGTCTTCACCGGCAGCAGCACGGCGAAGGCCTGCCAGATGCTGTCGTAAAGGCCCGCCTTGCGGATCTCGTCCAGATAGATGGCGTCGGCCTGCTGGAGGACGGCGACTTTCTCCGGCGTGATGTCGCCGGGGATGCGGATGGCCAGGCCCGGGCCGGGGAACGGGTGGCGACCGACAAAGGCCGGGGCCAGGCCGAGCTCGACGCCGAGGGCGCGGACCTCGTCCTTGAACAGCTCCCGCAGGGGCTCGACGAGCTTGAGCTTCATATAGTCCGGCAGGCCGCCCACATTGTGGTGGCTCTTGATCACCGCCGAGGGCCCGCCCCTGGCCGAGACGCTCTCAATGACGTCGGGATAGAGGGTGCCCTGGGCCAGGAAGGCCGCGCCCTCGATCTTCGCCGCCTCGCGGTCGAAGATGTCCACGAACAGCTTGCCGATGGTCTTGCGCTTGGTCTCCGGGTCGGTGACCCCCGCCAGCTGGCCCAGGAACTCGTCGCCGGCGTCCACATGGATCAGCGGGATGTTGTAGTGGTCGCGGAACAGGGTCACCACCTGCTCGGCCTCGTTGTGCCGCAGGAGACCGGTGTCGACGAAGACGCAGGTGAGCTGGTCGCCGATGGCCTCGTGGATCAAGACCGCCGCCACCGAGGAATCCACCCCGCCGGACAGGCCGCAGATCACCTTGCCGTCGCCGACCTGGGCGCGGATCTTGGAGACCATCTCCTGGCGGAATGAAGCCATGGTCCAGTCGCCGGAGAGGCCGGCGATCCGGTGGGTAAAGTTGCGCAACATCAGGGCCCCGCGCGGGGTATGTGCGACTTCGGGGTGGAACTGGATGCCGTAGAACCGGCGGCCCTCGTCGGCGATCACCGCATAGGGGCTGCCCTCGGAGGCGGCGACCACCTCGAAGCCCAGGGGGATGGCGGTGATCTTGTCCCCGTGGCTCATCCACACGGTCTCTTTCGCGCCCACCTCGCCGAGGCCGGCCAGCAGCGGGCTCTCCCGTTCGATCAGGATCTCGGCGCGGCCGAATTCGCGGCTGTGGCCGCCTTCCACCTTGCCCCCCAGCTCGGCGCACATGGTCATCTCGCCGTAGCAGATGCCCAGCACCGGCACGCCAAGCTCGAAGATCCGCCGGGTCGCCGCCGGGCTCTCGTCCTCGTGGACGCTGGCCGGGCCGCCGGAGAGGATCACCGCCTTGGGGGCGAAGGCGTCCAGCATGGCCTCCACCTTGTCGTAGGGGTGGATCTCGCAATAGACGCCGCTCTCCCGCAGGCGCCGGGCGATCAGCTGGGTCACCTGGCTGCCGAAATCGACGATCAGAACGCGTTCGTGGTTCGGGGTCTGGGTCATGCCTTGAAGTCCGGGGAGAGGATCACTTGCCGCGCTCAAGCACGGCGACGAAGAAGCCGTCGGTGTCAGCGGCCCGGGGGGAGAGCCGCAGATAACCTTCGGGCGTCAGGTGGGCGGAAAGCTCCGGCCTGTCGGTCGCGGGACGGACCGTGAATTGCGGCGCCCGCGCCAGGAAGGCCGCGACGCGATCCTCGTCCTCGTCCGGCAGCACCGAACAGGTGACGAAGATGATCCGGCCGCCTGGCTTTACGAACCCGGCGCCCAGGTCCAGGACGCTGTCCTGGTCGGCCATGCGCCTCGCCAGCGTGTCCGACGTCAGCCGCCACTTGGTGTCCGGATGCCGGCGCCAGGCGCCTGAGCCCGAACAGGGTGCGTCGATGAACACCACGTCCATGCGGTCCGCGAGCCCCTTCAGGGGATCGGCATGGACCGGCGAGCGGATCTGCAGGTTGCGGACCCCGGCCCGGTCGCCGCGGCGGATCGTATCGGCCAGTCGCCGCGCCTCGGAGTCATAGGCGTAGATCTGGCCGGTATTGCCCATGGACGCGGCCAGGGCGAGGGTCTTGCCGCCGCCGCCGGCGCAGAGGTCCAGCACCTGGGCCCCCTTGATGTCGCCGGCGCAGGCCGCCGCGATCTGCGAGCCCAGGTCCTGCACCTCGAACCAGCCCTTGGAAAAGGCCGGGATGGTCTCCACCGAGCCGGGCCGCTCGCTGGCCGCCGGGGCTGCAATGCGGAAGGCGGTGGGGAGGATCTCCAGGGCCTGCACATGCAGGGGCTCCAGCGCCTTGGCGCCCCGCTCCGGCGTGGCCTTCAGCAGGTTGACCCGCAGGTCCACCGGAGCCCGTTCGGCGAGGGCCTCGCCTTCGGCGGCGGCGTTATCGCCAAACGCCCGGGTGAACGAGGCGTCCAGCCAATCGGGATAGTCGCCGCGGACGGCGGGCGGCGCCCTGGCGAGATCGCGGGGCTGGGCCAGGGCGGCCCGTTCGGCTTCGGTCAGGGGGCCGGGTCCATGGACCTCGTCCGCCGCCGCCTCGGCCAGCCGCTCAATCGACCAGTCCCAGCAGAACGCCAGCGCGCCGAGCGCGCAGGCCCGCAGGCTGTCGTCACCCATCCGCCAGGCCAGGGACCGTCGCCGGCGCAGCACGTCCATGGCCAGGCCGGAGATCCAGGCCCGGTCCTTGGAGCCGGCGAACCTCGCCCCCTCGCCCCAGCCCTTCAGGGCCAGCTTCACCGGCCGGTGGCGGACCTCGACATCGGTCAGAACCTCGATGGCCGCGGAAAGGCGCCCGCCGTCACGCAAGGAAGATCGCCGCCACGATCATGCATATGCCCGCGAAGCTCACGAACCAGATCAGGGTGCGCAGGCCGGTGATACCGGCCGCATAGGAAGGCACATAGAGGGCGCGGGCGGCCACGTAGATGGCCGAGCCCCAGAGGGTCAGGGGCCCCAGTTTCCCCGCCAGATAGGCCGTAACCACGGCCGCGGCGAAGAACGGGAAGGTCTCCATGAAGTTGCGGAAGGCGCGGTCCAGGCGACCGGCCATGCCCCCCAACCCCATGGGCTCGTCCCGGGACCCGGCCGCCCATTTCATGTCCTTCTGGTGGGCCCGGGCGGCGACGGTGGCCCAGATGAGCTGGACCAGCCCGACCACCACGGCGGCGGCCAGGAGCTGCAGTTCTGCGGCGGTCTTCATGGCTAGACGGGGCTCGTATAGTTGGGGGCTTCGCGGGTCATCATCACGTCATGGACGTGGCTTTCCCTCAGTCCCGCGCCGGTGATGCGGATGAACCGGGCACGCTCCCGGAACTGCTGGAGGTTCGGGGCCCCCACATAGCCCATGGCCGCCCGAAGTCCGCCCACCATCTGGTGCAGGATCGGCGCGATCGGACCCTTATAGGCCACCTGGCCCTCGATGCCCTCGGGCACCAGCTTCAGGGCCGAGACCTCCTTCTGGAAGTAGCGGTCCGCCGAACCCGAGGCCATGGCGCCCAGGGAGCCCATGCCGCGATAGGCCTTGTAGGACCGGCCCTGGTAGAGGAACACCTCGCCGGGCGCCTCGTCGGTGCCAGCGAAGGCCGAGCCCATCATGGCCGCGTGCGCGCCCATGGCCAGCGCCTTGGCCAGGTCGCCGGAATACTTGATCCCGCCATCGGCGATGATCGGCACATCCGTGTCTCGGGCCGCGCGCACGGCGTCGGCGATGGCGGTGAGCTGCGGCACCCCCACCCCGGCGACGATTCGGGTGGTGCAGATCGAGCCCGGCCCGATCCCCACCTTCACCGCATCGGCGCCGGCGTCGATCAGGGCGCGGGCGCCGTCATAGGTCGCCACATTGCCGGCGACGATCTGCACCCGGTTGGTCTCGCGCTTCAGGCGGCCGACGGCCCTGATCACATCGGCGTTGTGGCCATGGGCGGTGTCAATCACCACCACGTCGACCCCGGCGTCCACCAGGGCCAGGGACCGCTCAAACCCGTTGTCCCCCACCGTGGAGGCCGCGCCCACCAGCAGGCGTCCCTGCCCGTCCTTGGCGGCGATGGGGAAGGCCTCGGCCTTTTCCATATCCTTGACGGTGATCAGCCCCACGGCGCGGTAGTCGTCGTCCACCACGATCAGACGCTCGATCTTGTGCCGGCGCAGCAGGTCCGTGGCCTCGGCCTGGCTGACGCCTTCCTTGACCACCACAAGGTTGTCCTTGGTCATCAGCGCCTTGGCGGGCACGTCGGGACCGATCTCGAAGCGCATGTCGCGATTGGTGAGAATGCCCACCAGCTTGCCGGTGCCCGGCTCCACCACGGGGAACCCGGAGATATGCCGCTTGGCCTTGATCTCCCGGACCTCGCGCATGGTGGTGTCGGGATGGATGGTCACCGGATTGATGACCATGCCGCTCTCATAGCGCTTCACCTCGCGCACTTGGTCGGCCTGCTCCTCGATGGTGAGGTTGCGGTGCAGGATACCCATGCCGCCGGCCTGGGCCATGGCGATAGCCAGCCGGCTCTCGGTCACGGTGTCCATAGCCGAGGACACAAGCGGTATGTTCAGACGGATTTCTCGGGTGAACCGGGTGGCGGTGTCCACCTGGGTCGGCATCACATCGGACGGACCCGGCTCGAGCAAAACGTCGTCGAAGGTGAGCCCTTCGCGAATCTCCATTGGAGTCTCCATTTTGCGGGCCGCGTATACAGGTGAGGCGGTCCCAGGAGAAGGGGGCGTGTCATAGGGGCTCATGCAGAAATCTCCTCCAGGGCGGGTTTCGGGTGGCGGCTCAGGCCAAACGTCATGGCGAACATGACCAGGCAGAGGCCGGACGAAAGCGCGAGCGCCAGCTGCGGCGAACGCTCCAGGGCCAGGCCGTAAAGCGCGGGACCGCCGATCTGGGCGATCTGCGCCGGACGGGTCAGCAGGGCCGAGCGATAGGCATAGTTGCGCGATCCGTAGAGGCTGAGGGGCAGCACCCCCTTGGCCACGGTGAGCATGCCGTTGCCGGCCCCCTGCCCCAGGGCCAGGGCCGGGGCCGCAACGGCGCCCAGCATCAGCAGGCATGCGGCGCCGGTGAGATGGCCCAAGGTGGCGATACGGGTGGTCACCAGCGGCGGCAGCCGCCGCAGCACCGTGAACTCCGCCAGCCGCACCGAGACGGCGGCGAACCCCACCAGGGCCGCGACGCCAGCCGCCTTCGCAGGCGTCAGGCCAACCGCCACCAGGACCCGGGGCAGATGAGTGCTCATGCAGGTCGAAATGAACCAGGCGCAGGCGAAGAGCACCGCCAGCTGCACCATGGCGCGGTCCCAGACGACCGGTTCGGCGGGGGCGCCGGCGTGGGTCGGAACGAGAGCCTTTGCGCGATGGGTCGGGATCATCAGCACGGCCAGGGGCACGCAGACCAGGAGGTGGACACCCGCCCAGGCGAAACAGGCGCCGCGCCATCCCAGATGCGCCTCCAGCCACCAGGTGAGCGGCCAGCCCAGGCTGGATCCCAGCCCGCCGATCAACGCCACACCGGTGATGGCGCGCCGGGCGCCGTCGCCGTGCAGCTCCACCAGGATGGCGAACGGCGTGCCATAGAGGCCAAGCGCCATGCCCGCGCCGATGACGCTCAGCCCCACCGCCAGCAGCGGCAGGCCGGGGGCGAGGCCCGTCAGGCCAAGGCCAAGGGCGAAGACCAGGTTGGAGGCGATCAGCACCCGCTTGCCGCCGTGGGCGTCGGTCCAGCGACCGGCGGCCGGGCCCACCAGGGCCGAAGCCAGCAGGGCCAGGGACATCAGGCTCACCACCAGGCTCGGTCGAAGCGCCAGGTCGTGGGCGATGGTGTCCCCCATTACGCCCAGGAGATAGAAGCTGGAGGCGAAGGCCAGCATCTGGCCGGCGCCCAGCGCCAGCATGATCGCGGTGTGATTGAACCCCTCGGCCTTCATGGCGAGCCTATGGCAGCGTTGCCGTACGGAAGAAACCGACATATTCGTTGAGGTATGTTCGAAAACCGCACAACTGGAGCTCAGCCGTCGCTGAACGCCCTGCGGGCCTTCGAGGCCATGGCGCGGATGGGCAAGGCCACCCTGGCGGCGGAGGAACTGAACGTCACCCATTCCGCGGTGAGCCGGCAGGTCAAGGTGCTCGAGGACAGTCTCGGCGTGAAGCTGTTCGCCGGACCCAAGCACAGGCTGGAGCTCACCGAGGCGGGACGGCTCCTGCTGCCCCAGCTCACCGCGGCCTTCGACCAGATCGCCTGGGCCGTGCGCCAGGTGCGGCTGGAGGGCGAGGATCTCTATGTGGCGGTGAACGCCAGCGTCTCGGTGAAATGGCTGATCCCGCGCCTTGGCGGCTTCGCGGCCTACCGTCCGGACATCCGCCTGCAGCTGGCCGAGCTCGCGCCACAGGCCCTGTCCCACCGCGGCGCCGACGCCGTGGTGCGGATCGTGCCGTCGGCGCGACTGGCCGAGGCGGGGGTCACGGGATTCATCCAGAACCATATCGGACCGGTGATGACGCCGGCCCTGGCCGAGCGGCATGCCGCCGATGCCCTGGCCGCCGTTCGCCTTGCGGCCCAGACCCATCCCCAGGGCTGGGCCATTTGGGCCGCCCTGGCGGGTGTCGAGCTTGGCCCGGCCCCGGAGCGGCCGTTCGCCCACACCCATTTCGCCCTGGATGCGGCCCTGGCGGGCCTGGGCGTGGCCGTCCTGCCCTGGCCCCTGGTGGCCGACGACGTGCTGGCGGGCCGGCTGGCGGCGCCCATGGGCTTCAAACGCGCGGAAAGCGCCTTCGCCTTGCTGGGACCTCCGAGCGGCGCGAGCCGGGCCCTGGATCAGTTCCGCGCCTGGCTGGTGGCCGAAGGCGAGAAGACCCCGCCGCCGCCGATGTGATCCACGGTCGGTCGCCTGCGTGATCTCGATCAAGGCCCGCCGCGGCCGGTGACGCCAGATGCCAGCAACGCCCCGCCGGAGTTGCGCGCATGGCCTTCGAAGACATTCTGCTCCACATCGACAGCTACCCGGAGCCCACATCCCCAGCCGCCGTGGAGCAGGTCGTTCGGCTGGTGAAAGGGCTGGGCGGCAGACTGAGCGCCCTGGCCGTTCAGGTTCGCTTCCCGCTCGAGAGCAACGCCGTCCTCGACGCCGTCATCGGCCTTGGCGGAATGATCAAGGAAGAGGAGGCCCGCAGCCGGACGGCCTGCCTCCAGAGCCTCGAGCATTTCACCGCCACGGCGAAGGCGGCCGGCGTGTACCGGGATACACACCTGGAGGTCGCCGACCTCTACGATTTCTCTGGGCATGTGGCCCTCAGGGCCAGGACCCATGACATCTGCATCGTGCCGCTGGCCGCCGATCATGAAGGTCAGCAGGAGGTGGCCCAGGCGGCGATCTTCGGCTCAGGGCGACCGGTCCTGGTCTTCCAGAGTGACTCAGGCCCATTCGCGGCCGGAAATTTCCGCAAGGTGGTGGTGGCCTGGGACGGCGGCCTGAGCGCCGCCCGCGCCATGGCAGAAGCGCTGCCGATCCTCACCCGCGCCACGGAGGTGCGCCTGCTGCAGATCCTGAACGAAAAGCCGGACGGCAAGGTCCCGCGCGCCGCCGAGGCCGCCCGGCACCTGTCCGCGCACGGAGTCGCGGCGCTGGTCGATGAGATCGACGCCGCTGGACGGACCATCGGCGTGGTGCTGGACGACTATCTGGCCATCCAGGCGCCGGACCTTCTCGTCATGGGCGCCTATGGACGCTCGCGGGTCCGGGAAATGATCCTCGGCGGCGCCACGCGCCACATGCTCACCCGTCCAGGGCTTCCGGTTTTCATGGTCCATTGAGGCCCAGCGGCGGCCAGGCTGGCCCTCACTTGAGCGCTTCCTGCGTCGGCGTAAGGTAATCGGCAAGACTGGGACGGAGGGCGCCATGAAACCTGCGCATGTCTGCACCTTGGTAAGCTTGCTCGTCGCCACGGCTCATCCTGCATCCGCCTGGGAACGGGGAAATCACGCGGGAAACTGGAAGAAGGGCCAGACCCTCAGGATCTGCGTCGACAAACCTCCGGCCGACGCCGCCCACAGGCAGGACTTCGCCGGCGACCTCGACGACGCAATGAAGGAGTGGAACGACGCCCAGAAGGACCTGGGGGGTCTCAAACTGACAAAGGCCGACAAGGAACCCTGCGACGTCCGCATCCACTGGAAGGACAAGCACAGTTCCTGGGGAACCACCGACCCTGCTGGCCCACCGGTGGACGTGACGGTGGAGTCGGACGACGGGCTGGACGATGTGGGCCTGAAGCGCACCCTCAAGCACGAACTTGGGCATGTCGAAGGTCTGGGGGACTCCGCCAGGTCCGACGTCATGGACGGGTCCGGCGAGGGCGCTGGGTCCATGAATGACCCGAAGAAGCTCAAGGGCCCCAACGACGACGACAAGGCCGGCAAGAAGGCCATGTACGGCACGGCGGAAAAGAAGGCCAAGGCGGGCCTCGAGGGCAAGGCCATCTACAACCAGCAGACCCTGGCCTGGTCCTATGCCTACACCGTGCGCGGACAGGTTGGTCCCGGCCTCAGTGAACCGGTCACCGAGTTCACCGTGACCTTTGCGTCGGGGGTGAAGGACCGGGATGTCACCGTGGTCAACCTGCCGCCCGGCTGGAAATCCCGCTTCTATCCCGGCCACGTCCGCGCGGCGTCCCGGGGTCTGAAGCCGATGGACAGCGTCGAGGCGCCCGCGCCGCCGATCCTCAGCTTCACGGCCATGTCGCCTGAGGTGGGGGTCGGGCCCGGAAAGTCCCTGGTGTTCCGGGTCGAAAGCTGGCTGCCACCAGCGCCCCGGCGGGCGTTCACCAACTCCCCCCATTGGGACTCCGACGAGGCACAGGTCCCGATCCCTTCGCCTCGCGGACGCCCGCAAGGCTGAAGGGCGGCTTAGGTCATCGCCCCTTGAACCCCGTCGCCACCAGATAGACCTCCGAGGAATCCGCCCGGCTGGCCTTGGGTTTGAGGTTCTTCACGTCCGTGAAGTTCTGCTTCAACTGGGTCATCACCAGGGAGGTCTCTCCCCCCTGGAACGCCTTGGCGACGAAGGCGCCCCCGGGCTTCAGCACGCTGATGGCGAAGTCGGCCGCCGCCTCGATCAGCCCCATGATCCGCAGGTGGTCGGTGCGGCGGTGGCCCACGGTGTTGGGCGCCATGTCCGACAGCACCGCATCCGGCGCGCCCCCCAACAGGGCGATGAGCTGGTCGCCGCAGGTGGGGTCGGTGAAGTCCATCTGCAGGATGTGAGCCGGCGGCAAGGGGTCCACCGGCAGCAGGTCGACGCCGACGATATGGGTGACGCCCCGCTCGATAGCCACCTGGGTCCAGCCCCCGGGGGCGAGCCCCAGGTCGATGATCCGGGCGCCCGGCTTCAGCAGGTGCAGGCGGTCGTCGATCTCGCTGAGCTTGTAGGCCGCGCGGCTGCGATAGCCGTGGGCCCGGGCCTTGGCGGCGAACGGATCATTCACCTGTCGCGACAGCCAGGCCTGGGACGAGGGTGTGCGCATCTTGGCGGTCTTCAGACGCGCGGGCTTGCCGCGCCCCTCTTCGGTGCCGCCGGTGGGCGGCTTGACCATGCGTTTGCGGGGGGGTTCGGTCATTCTGCGGCCTCCCGGGCCGGGCCGCGCGCCCGGCGTCCACGCCGGCGGCGACGATTGGGTTTGGCGCCCTGGCCCGACATCAGCGACATCAATATGCCTTCCCGCAACCCGCGATCGGCCACGCGCACGCGGCTGCAGGGCCACAGTTCCTGCACGGCCTGCAGGATCGCGGCGCCCGCCAGGACCAGGTCGGCGCGGTCGGGGCCGATGCAGGGCTGGTCGGCCCGTTCGGCAGAGGTGAGGGCCAGCAGGCGACCGGCCGCGGTTTCACATTCGGTGCGGGTCATCCACACGCCGTCCACCTGGCTGCGGTCGTAGCGGCGCAGGCCCAGATGCAGGCCCGCCAGGCTGGTGATGGCCCCGGAGGTGCCGATCAGATGGGCGCGATCGGCGTCGAAAATGGGTCGCATGGGGTCCGCGTGACGAAAGGCCGCAAGCTCGACCTTCACCCGCTCGACCATCGTTCGGAACCAGGTTTCGGTGGATGAGACCCCTTCGGGAAACTGTTCCGCCAGGGTGACGACGCCGATGGGGATCGACAGCCATGCCTTGATGGGAAGCCGGCCGGCCGCGAACTTGGTGATATCGCCGTCCAGGCCACCGCCATTGAGGTCCACCCAGGACAGCTCGGTGGAGCCGCCGCCGACATCCACCACCAGGGCCGCGTCGGCGCTCTTGTCCAGCAGGTTCAGGCAGCCGGCCACCGACAGCTGGGCCTCCTCCCGAGGGGTGATGATCTGCAGTTTCAGCCCGGTTTCCTCGGCGACGCGGGCGATGAATTCCGGCCCGTTCTCCGCCGATCGGCAGGCCTGGGTGGCGATGGCGCGCAGCTTCAGGACCCGCCGGCGACGCACCTTCTCGGCGCTGACCTTCAGGGCGGAAAGAGCTCTTTCCATAGCGATTTCAGAGAGTCGGCCGGTCTGGGACAGCCCCTCCCCCAGGCGGACGATCCGCGAATACGCCTCCACCACCCGGAAGCCCCGGCCTGCGGGGGCGGCGATCAGCAGGCGGCAATTGTTGGTGCCCAAATCAAGGGCGCCATAAAGCGGCGGCTCGGCGCCGGATCGACTGCGCCCGGCGCCGGAGGGGATGTCGGCCGGTGGTTCCGGGGCGGGCCTACGCTCGGCGGGATCGCTCACAGGTCGCGCACCCGCAAGGCAGGTCTACGCATCAATCCCCGCACGTTCGATCTGAACGCGCCCCGGGTCACATCTGACATGGACCGCCCTTGAGTCCTGCGCAGGCGCGAACACGCGCGCCTCGTTTCGCGGCGACTGTAACCGAAGGGCTCGCCCGTCGGAAGCATCGCCTTGCATGACGCAGGCTGACCGCTACGTTCACCTTCCGGTTAGGTCGCGTGGTTTAGATTCTGTTCCATGGAAACTCGCTCACACAAAACCGATCTCGTCCGGGGCGCGATGCCCCTGACCGAGGTCCGCCTCGCGAAATTCGCCATCGGCGATGTCGTGAAGCACCGTGTCTTCGCGTTCCGCGGCGTGATCTTCGACGTCGACCCCACCTTCGCCAATACGGAGGAATGGTGGCTGTCGATCCCGGAACATATCCGCCCGCGCAAGGACCAGCCCTTCTACCACCTGCTGGCCGAGAACGAGGAGAACGCCTACGTCGCCTATGTGTCGGAGCAAAACCTGCTGCTCGACGACTCCGGCGAGCCGGTGGGCCATCCCCAGGCGCCGTTGATCTTCGAGTCGTTCGACCACGGCCACTACACCCTGAAGCCGCGGGTCAGCCACTGATCCGCGCCTGAGGCCGGGCCCGCGCAAGGATTTCCCGGCGAAGCCCCCAAACGGGGCGCTTTTCGAACGGAACTTTCGCGGCGATGCGGCCATTCTGCGACCATGAGCGCAGATGGCTTCAAGAGCGGACCGCCCCCGGGCGCGGCGGCCGACTGGACAATCGACCAGGGCTGGTCGGGCTATGGCCCCGCCGAGCATCAGGTCTGGACCACCCTCTATGAACGCCAGGCCGGACTCCTTCCGGGGCGCGCCTGCGACGCCTTCCTGAACGGCCTCGACGCTCTCGACCTGCACCGGGGCGGCATCCCCGATTTCTCCCGCATCAATGAAGAGCTCCAGCGCCTGACCGGATGGCGGGTGGTGGCCGTACCGGGCCTCGTGCCCGACGATGTCTTCTTCCAGCACCTGGCCAACCGCCAGTTCCCCGCGGGGCGGTTCATCCGCACCCCCGAGCAGTTGGACTACCTGCAGGAACCTGACGTCTTCCACGACGTGTTCGGCCATGTGCCCATGCTCACCGACCCCACCTTCGCCGATTACATGCAGGCCTATGGCGAGGGCGGGCTGAAGGCCCTGGGCCGCGGCCAGCTACATAACCTCGCCCGGCTCTACTGGTACACGGTGGAGTTCGGCCTGCTGGACACGCCGGCCGGACGCCGGATCTACGGCGCCGGCATCGTCTCCTCCCGCGCAGAATCGATCTTCGCCCTGGACGATCCCTCCCCCAATCGCCTGGGTTTCGACCTCGAACGCGTCATGCGCACCCCCTACCGGATCGACGACTTCCAGCAGGTCTATTTCGTGATCCCGTCCCTGCAGGCCCTGCTCGACGCCACCCTGCAGGACTTCGCGCCGATCTATCCGCGGCTGGAGACGGCCGGCGACATCCCCATCGCCGACATCGTCATTGGCGATCAGGTCTTCACCAGGGGAACTCAGTCCTACGCTGCGGCCATGGCCACGCCGACCTAGGCGCCTCAGGCTCGGCCGCTCAATGCTCGTCCTTGCGCCACCGCACGGCCAGGCGGCTGTCGCCCTGACTGGTGGCCAGCTTGGAGATGATGGAGAGCGCCTTGCCGATGCGCCATTCGACCTGGGCCGAAGGCCCTTCGCGTCCGCCGCCTGTGACTTCCAGATAGACATCATCCGTCAGGTACTTGCCGCCTGAGACCGTCACCCCAGGCTCGCTCCCGCCGCCGCCGCCCAGGGCCAGGCGGTCCAGCTTGGCGAAGCCTCGCAGGTTGCCCACCACGTCGAAGCCGCCGCCGCCGGCGAGGGCCGAGAGCGCCGAGGCCAGCTGGGCGGCCTCCAGGGGCTGGAGCTGGGCGGCGGAGCTGCCGAACAGCACCTGGGCCAGCACCTCGTCATTGGGCAGGACCGGGGTTGAGGTGAGCGAGATCTCCGGCTTGGCCGCCGTGCCCTTGATCTGCACCGAGGCGGTGATCGTGGGGTCGTCCCGGGTGGCGGTGAGGTCGAGGCGAATGTCCTTGGGCGCCATGGACAGATAGACCACGCCGCGCTCGTCGAACTGGAAACGCTTGCCCGCGAAATCATAGTCGCCGCGAACGACCCGCGCGACGCCGGTCAGGTTGGGATGGGATGTTGTGCCCCCCACATGGGCGTCGAGGGACATCTCGACATCGAGGCCCTTGCCCCGGACAAAGATCCGGCGTGGCGCGGTGAGCTTGACGTCCATGGCCACTTCCGGGCCCTGGCGCTGGAGTTCCGGGGCCGTCACCCCCATGGCCGCGGGTCGGTTGAGCTCCACCACCTCCATACCCACCACCCCGGAGGGGTTCGGGGTGCGGGCGGTGAGATCGGCACGGTCGATGTTGAGCGCGCCAGCGATCCGCACCTGGCCCGCAGCGTTGCGGTCGATGGTGGCCTGGCCGCTGGCCGCGGCGGTGCCCAGCTCGTTATCGATCAGCCGGAAGCCCTTGAGATCGAGGCGGAAAGTGCTCGCCCCTTCGCGCAGCAGGCTCACCCGTCCGGAGCCGGTGACGGCGCCGCCATGACCGTCAGCGCCCGTTCCCTGGCTGATATTGATGGCGTTGTCGGCCAGTGTCGCGCGCAGGGTCACGTCCCGTAGCAGCAGGCCCGTGCCGCCGTCGGAGAACCGGCCCGCGTCCACAGACGCCTCGCCGAGTCCACGAATGTCGGACAGGGTGCCGCCTATGGTTCCCTGCAGCCGGACACGCCCGGCCAGTTCCCGCTCGCCGCCCACCAGGAGGTCCCAGAGCGGCTTCACCTCCCCGTCCGCAAACACCTTGCCGCTAATGGATTTCTTGCGGTTGATGGCGATGCGGAACGGTGCGGCCGAGGCCTCCGCCGGGAGGACCAGATTGGCGTTGGCCGAGAGCCCCTGGGCGCTGGACACCGCGGCGTCCAGGCTGAGCTCATCGCCGGCCAGCCGCGCCTTCAGGGTTCCATTCAGGCCGATGGAGGGATCTGAGCCACGGCCCCGAACCCCATCCAGCCGGGCGTCCAGGTCTCCCGTGAGACGGCCGCCCTGACCGTTCAGGGTCAGGTTGGCGTCGACCTTGCCCGTGAGGTCCTCGTCAAACACCCCCAGGCCCAGATGCTGCAGTTGCGCCCTTACCTCGGCGACTTCGCCTGTCGCCCGGCCATCCACGGCGATCTGCCCGCCGTCGGAGGCCGCAAGCCTCAACCGCGCCAGGCGCTCGGGACCACCGAAGCGGAACACCGCTGTCTCCGTGGTCTTCAGGTCTCGGCGGCCATAGTGGCCGTCCCCGTCGAAGGCCAGCTGGAATCCGGGGTGGGTCTCGGTCAGCAGGCCGCGTCCGGCCAATTTCCATTTCCCGCTCTCAGCCAGGCCGTTGGCCTGAACCGTGTAGGGAAGCTTGGCCAGGGGGCCGTCGGCCTGGACCCGGGCTGAGGCGATGGCCACACCGGCGCCGGTGGGCGCGGCGTCCGTGGCGGTGAGGTCGAGGCGCGCCCGGGCGCCGCCGGGGGCTTCATCCAGCTTGACGGCGCCGGTCACCTTGCCGGCGTCGAGGAAGGCGCCGCGGGTGGCGGTCACTTGCAGATCGGCGGAGGACGCGCCGCCCTTGCGCAACGAAAGGGCGCCGGACGCCTTTACCCCGCCTGCGTTTACCAGCAGGTCGGACAGGTCGACCCCGCCCTCGGGGAAGTTGAAGTTCGCCTTGCCGGCGGCGGGCCCGTAGTCGCTGGCGGCGGTGATGGAGATGGCGCCACTGGTCCCGTCGGGCTTGCGCAGGAAGCTCAGCACAAGATGGGCGTTCTTCAGGGGCAGCCGCGGCAGATCGATGGTGTCGACCTCGGCCAGCGGGTCCGCCCGGGGCGCGGCCAGGGTTCCTGTGATGGCCCCATTGCCTCGGGCCTTGCCGGCGATCTCCAGCGGCCCGACCTCGAAGGGGCCCTGGGCCGACCAATCGATGCTGAACTTCAGGGCGCCGTCCTGCTCCCGGATCCCGGCCCCGGTGGCGCGCAGGAAAGCCCCGGTCAATTCGGCCTTGGAAAGCGCGATCTGGCCGCCGCCGATGGAGCCTTCAGCCTGCAGCCGAGGCGAGCCCCCCAGCAGGCGATCGAGCTCGGCATAGCCGAAGGCGAGCTTCTCGCCCCTGGCGTCGATCCCCAGGGTCCAGGGCTTGCCCGGTGCGGTCTGGTTGGCGGTCCAGGTGGCCGACGCGCCGCCATTGGCGCCGACCTTGGCGGCCGCGAGATTTGAGGCCCTGGCCTCGCCCTTGAGGGTGAGATCGCCCAGCAGGTTGCGAACGCCCGTGGCTTTCACCTTCAGGCCATAGCCTTCGCCCTCCAGGGAATTGAGCAGGATCCG
>Ga0265327_10003262_pt1 | contig 15721 bp, 9 predicted proteins | sample 41621metaG_FD_202089 | JGI IMG/M metagenome (GOLD analysis project Ga0265327, IMG submission 202089) | Rhizosphere microbial communities from Carex aquatilis grown in University of Washington, Seatle, WA, United States - 4-16-21 metaG | ecosystem: Host-associated > Plants > Roots > Rhizosphere >... | reverse complement strand
GACTAGACGGGGTCTAGCCACAACCTTCTACTTTATATCTAATGTACCTATAGTTTAAAGTACCTACCAATGGCTTGAACATCCGAAAATCAGCTTTATACTTTTGTCTTTCGACTTTCAACTAGTAAAGGTGTTTTCCTTTTCAAACAGCCTCTTTTCAATTTTACACAAAAAGTTTACCGGACAACAGTGATTTGATGATTTGGTGATTGGGGAGCGGGATCCCCCCCCGATCCCTGAGCGAAGTCGAAGGGTCGGGTCAATTTGATGATTTGAAAATTTGATGATTTGGTGATTGGGGAGCGGGATCCCCCCCCGATCCCTGAGCGAAGTCGAAGGGTCGGTTACTAGAACCTCCAATCGAAGGCCCCCCGTATCCTGATCATAGTCCCTGGCCACTGAGCGAAGTCGAAGTGCCCGTTGCTACAACCTCCAATCGAAGCATACAGTTCCCCGAGGTCCAGTAGATGTCAGTTCCAAAGGCACAAGCTCGCTTACACACATAGCTTAACTGCAAGCTCAGGTGCGACAGCTTTAATGTAAATGTATAGGCCCACCCGATGAGGTCCTTTCCGCAGCCGTCGCAGCCTTTAGAAACCGAGGCGGGAGCTTTTGTGTTTAAACTTTAGATTGAATTCCTATCTTAGGTTTCTTGTCGAGGCCCTCTCCATATAAATTCTTGCGGTACAGCGGTATTGTCTTTCTGACTTTATTAGGTCTGTACATTCTTATTGGCGAAGGCTTTTCCATTCACTATAAAAACCTGATCCGCTCGCGATTACCAGTCCTTTCCGCCAAGGCTACAGATTCCCTTTACCTGATCACCATACAGGATATCCGCATCAATATCTTTACCCAGGTAGTAACGGTTTCCGGACTACGGATGCAGGTAGATCTGGATGTGCTGCAACGCCGGCGCGCCGAAGGCCGGCCACCCCATGTGATCCTGGATGTGAGTGTCCCGGAAGCGAATGTGAGTGGGGTGAAATGGGATGACCTGAGTGCTGAAAAAACCCTGAGCTGCCGGGCGGTCACCTTTCATCAGCCGGAGATCCGGGTGCAGATCATGCCGGAATGGGAACAGGCAAAAAAATCGGTGGTACATCGCAGCCCTTCCATTAGCCGGGTTTCCGCCCAAAAGATCACGATCGATGGCCCTCAATTGGATGTACGCTATAGTTATGGGGACACCGGTTTTTCTGTACAAACCAGGGGAGGCATGATCCGTGCCTCTGATTGGAATTATTATCCACGACATGCATTCGATCCTGATCGTTTTTTTGGAGCTGTTGCGGCTGAGATTTCGTTGACCGGCGCTACGTATAGTTACCCGGGTTCATTGTACGAGTACGGGATGAACAGTATCGCATTCAACAGTATTACTAAAGAAGGTGCCATCAGCGGATTGCGTATTCACCCGGTACTCAGTCATGATGCCTTTTATGCCCGGGTAGGATTTCGAAAGGATGTGTATGAATGTTTTCTCCCCAAAGTATTAGTCCATGATCTGGATTGGCGGACTTTACTCACCAGGCATGAATTCTATGCGGGAGATCTGACCTTCGTTTCGCCAGATTTTGCCATTTTCTATAGCAAGAAACCACCGGTCGCGCCTTCGAGGGCACAGGCATTATACCCATCGCAAATCCTGAAACATTCCAGGTTGCCGATTACGGTTCCCTTGATCAATATTTCGGATGCAGCGGTTCGATATAGTGAATCAAATAATAAAACCGGCGCTACAGGGACCCTCGAGTTTGATTATATGAATGGGACCATTCTTAATGTCAGCAACCGGGATTCGGAGATAGCCAAGAGCCCTGTTTGCAGAATGCTTTTTAATGGCAAATTCATGCACCGAACCAGTATGGGAGCTATCATTGATTTCCCCCTGTATTCGAACAAAGGGGCCTTTAGTATCAATGCGGCTGTTAGCGACCTGGATGCCTCTCAGATCCGGGACCAGATCAATGCATTGGCAATCGCAGATCTCAAGTCCCTGCAGATACCGCAGGCGAGTGTACATATCGTAGGGAATGAGGATAGCAGCTGGGGGCTATTTCAGATAATGTATGATAATCTTAAGATCAAACTATTGAAATGGAATCCGGAAGATAGTGATGTTCACAGTCGGGTGCTCCTGTCTTTCCTTGCTAATAAACTACTCTTGTATCCATCAAATCCAATGCAGGGAGAAAGTCCCAGGCAGGTTATGAGTGGCATTGCCCGGGGAAATACCCGTTCATTCTTCATGATGATCTGGAAGAATATTTTTCAGGCCTGTATCAGAACGGCTGTCCGGGACGATGGCGCCATGGATATTGTGAACCGAAAGAAGGCCAATATCGGAAAACCCAAACAGCCTTTTTTCAAAGACTTGTTTCCTAAACGCAAATGATCCGCTATTTAAAAATGAAATAGAAAATCATTGCCCAAACACCGAAGAAGAATAATCCCGGGTAAATAACCGTGTGGAGGTGTTGTTTTGCCGTCTTTTTTATAAACGCGAGATAAGCAACATAAAGAACAAACGCTGCAAAAAGAACTATAGGGATTATTAGGCGCATTGGCTAAAGATAAAAAAATGTCCCATTTTCTTTGGCGCAGTAAAAAAGGAAACAATCTCCTGCTTGCATTCAATGTAGTAAATGCACCTTACATTTTAAACGGAGGCGGAAGCGAAATTCAGTAAAGCCTCGATAAACCGGCTCCAGGAGTATTGCTGTTTCTCCGATGTCAAATGTTGTTGCAATCCGGGAAGGCTCGAAGGATCAAAATAGCTTAGTAGGGCACTCGCGATAGCCGTTGGATTCACATCACAGAGTATGCCTGTCTCACCATCCTTAATAGCCTCTGGCAAGGCCCCGACCCTGGTTGCCACCATGCCCCTTTCAAAGTGATAAGCAACCTGGGTAATACCACTTTGAGTAGCACTGCGATAAGGTAAAACAATACAATCCGCAGCACTGAAAAAGATCCGGACCTTATCGTTGGGAATAAAGTCTGTAAAGAGATGTACCCGGTCGTTGATCTGATTCTTTGAAATAATGCCTTCATACCATTCGCGATCTCCATAATATTCACCAGCCACAATAAGGTCGATATTTTCTTTACGGATCCTCGGATCAGACATCGCCTCTAATAGCAAGTCCAAACCTTTGTATTTGCGAATGAAGCCAAAGAACATGATGTACTTGCGTCCTGGATTCAGGCCTAAAATTCCCAGCGCCTCAAGCCTGGGCAGGCCTTCTCCATAATTATCGTATAGTGGATGGAATAACTGCAGAGCGGGTTTATGCGTGAGGGATTGCAGATCTTTCATCACCTCCGAACTCATCGTCACAAATCGATCCACAGATTTGAAGAAATAGCGCGTCAGTAGGAGATCGCTCGGTTTTTTTTCATGGGCCACTACATTATCAGTAATGGCCAGGATCTGCGTACCTGCCCGTTTTGCAATGCGAAGAATGGTTCCAAAAGCTGGCCCCATAAAGGGCGTCCAGAAACGGACGATGATCAGATCGGCTTCTTCCTTTTTAAGCTGTTTTCCAACCTTTATCCAATTGGCAGGATTCACAGAATTGATGACAGAAAGAATCCGGATTCCCAGTGGAGCAGGCTCTGTGGTAAATTGGGACTTTCCCGGAAAAAGCAGGGAGGGATATTGCAATGAGAAGGAATAGATCACCACATCATGTCCTGCATCCTGGAATTCCCGTGCCAGCCGTTCATTGAAAGTAGAAATTCCACCCCCTCTTAATGGGTGAGCGGAACCTAGAATTCGGATTTTCATACGGTGAAAATATTCTTGAAATCGGCTATTGCTTTGTTATAATCCTCCGGGATGCCGATGTCGATGAAGTAAGCATTACTTATGAAGCCATACATGTTGCCATCACTAACATATGATTCGAGGTAATTCTTTTCAAATGAAAAGCGTTCCGGAAGCCCCAACTGCAGAAATTTGTTCCGTTTTAGGATGTAAACACCCCCATTGATCAGTCCTGAAGCCTGCAAGGTTTTTTCTTTAAAGGAACGAATGCATCCATTTTCTGCAATATCGATGATTCCATAACGATCGATTTGTTTCATCGGTTTGAGGGCCAGACTAGTATCCGCTTCATTCATCAAATGAAAGCGCATAAATGAATCAAGATCCACTGTGAATAGGGTGTCTCCGTTAAGGACTATGGTTGCTTCATTTTTGGCCGATTGAAGCGCGAGTTGGATCCCACCACCAGTTCCCAAGCTTTCTTTTTCGATGACGAACTGAATTTTGAAGGGCCAATCTTCTGGGTTCGCCCAATCAAGGATCGCTTCATGATGGTGACCCAGGGATAGGATGACTTGTTGTACCTGTTGTTGCTCCAGATATAAAAACAGATAGTAGAGGAATGGCTTACCATTAATAGGTGCCATGCACTTGGGTAGAAGCGCATCGATTGCTCCACGAAGCCGGGTACCGAGGCCTCCGGCAAGAATAATGACCTCATGCCCTTCTCTGGTATCACCTATCATTGCAATGTTCTGTAGAATTAGAATTTAATAAGTAGGGGCTCCTGGTAAACGTGATGGAACTCCAGCGTACTAGAGGCTCCAGGTGAATAAACCGCTTTCAGTGAATTGATAAGAGCGGAGTGAGCCCCCTAAGGTATCCAGTACTTCCTTTACGGGATAACGGGTGTTTGCAGGACAATAGATCATCATGAAGCCGCCACCGCCTGCGCCACTGATCTTACCTCCGGTTGCCCCGGCTTTTAAGGCTGCTTCATAAATGCGGTCCATGCGATCATTGGAGATTCCGGCTGCCATTTGTTTTTTGAATCGGAATCCAAAATCAAGGATCGGGCCAATTTCGTTCAGTTTACCGCGGAGCAGGGCCTCCTTCATCATCTGGGCCTGCTCCTTCAAATGGTGCATGGCTTCTATGCTAGTGGCATTTTTGTCCTTTACATTCTGGCTTTGTACTTCGATGATATCCGCGCTTTTACGGCTGGTTGCAGTAAAATAGAGGAGCAGGTTATTCTCAAGTTCATTCAGGTATTGGGTCTTGATTCGAAGGGGGTTAACAATAACCCGAGCTTCCTTATAAAATTCCATGTAGTTCACGCCTCCAAAAGTGGCGGCATACTGATCCTGTTTTCCGCCTGCCATACCTAGGTCCTCCCGTTCGATCCGATAGGCTAATTGAGCGATGTCATATTCTCCAAGAGGTAGTTTGAGCCACTCAGCAAAGGCGCCAAGGATTGCTACTACCAAAGTCGATGAGGTCCCAAGACCGGAACCAGCCGGAGCATCTACAAAAGTGGTCAGTCGAAAAGCAGCGGGCAGTGGGCCATATTCCAGGACTAATCGGTTATAAACCCCGGTGGCGAGGTCCAGCATATTGTCTATGGGCAGCATGGGTGCCACTTCATAGGCCACCTTTTCATTGCGGTCAACTGCCTCGAAGATGATTTCATTTCCTGTCAGCGGTTCTATGGTCGCATAGGCATACAGGGAAATAGTCGCATTCAGAATGGCTCCTCCATATAGATCGCAGTAGGGACTGACATCGGTCCCTCCACCTGCCAGTCCAATCCGGAGTGGAGCTTTTGCGCGATAGATCATCCTCAAAAATAACCATTCAGACCTTGACAGCATGAATATTACCTCCATACTGATCCATGAATGATCGTATTAATAGCAGGGTTTTCTATTCGGTAAACTTATACCCGATGCCCCTGACGGAATGAAAATGAATGGGGTTGCGGCTGTCGCGCTCAAAGTACTTGCGGAAATTGAGAATGAAATTGTCGATCGTCCGGGTGGTCGGATAGACATTATAGCCCCAGACTACCTGAAGAATATGTTCGCGGCTGACAACCTCACCCTTATGTTCTACCAGCAATTTTAGTAAGGCGGCTTCCTTCTTGCTCAATTCCTGTTTGTTACCATCCTTGTCAATGCATTCATGGGCGGAGAAATCGATCTTAAAGCCATCAAATTCATAGATGTTTGTGACCGCCTGTGGTTCCCTTATTTTCCGGTTTTTGGCGATCAGCTTATCGACCCGGAGCAATAACTCTTCGAGGTTGAAGGGTTTTGTCATGTAATCATCGCCGCCTTTTTTCAGACCCTCAACACGGTCTGCTCCTGAGTTTCGGGCGGAAAGGAACATGATGGGAACGGCATTGTGCTGCATACGGATGGTTTCACAAACGGCAAGGCCGTCCATTTCCGGGAGCATAATATCGAGGATGATCAGGTCGAAAAACTCATTTTTTACAGCCTTGAGTGCTTCCGGGCCATTGACAGCCAGGGTAACCTCATAATTTTCCAGCTCCAGGTTGAGCTTTAGTGCTTCCCGTAAGCTGTCTTCATCCTCCACTACTAGTAAGGATGCTTTAGCTGGGTGATCTCTTCTTGGTGGCATATTGGTGTGATCTGGTTATTACTGCTCAATATACCACGTTTTAACACGTTCTGAAATTCCAGACAGTTCCAGGACGATAACATTACAGGACTGTGAGAATAACATTACAGAACTATGAGAAATGTAAACAATAGAGCAAAAAAAACAGCCTTCCTGATGGGAAAGCTGCTTTTAGTTATTCCGCATTGGCGAAAAAATGTTTAGCGAATCACCGTTGTCTGGTTAAAATTGAAAACGGTTAATTTTAGCTCATAACGTCTTTATAGTCAGATGAGCCGAATCGCTTTTTGAAAAGTAAGCCCCCCATGGCAAATATGCTCTTTGTATGTTTTTACCTTAGACCAACAGTAAAAAGTTGTTCTTAGACCCCGTCTAAGAACTATTGGATTTGCCATACTCGCCCTCCATAGCTACCAGCGAAGGAGGGCCCTGATGGCGGAGATTTCAACGGCACTTGTAGTTACAATCCACTCCCCAATCAGGGATTGTAATTCCAGTCGTGACTAGACAGGGTCTAGCCACCCGCGCCCACCATAGCTTCTAGCGACGGTGGGAACCTTCTACTTTTTATCTAAAGTACCTGTAGTTTAAAGTACCCTCCCATTTTTGGAACATCCGAAAAACAGCTTTATATTTTTGCTTTCGACTCTCTACTATCAAAGAAGTTTCCCTTTTGAAACAGCCTCTTTTCAATTTTACACAAAAGTTTAGCGGACAACAGTGTTTTGAGATTTACTTATTCATTGTTGCCAAAAACTCCTCATTATGAACCGTTCCGCGCATTTGTTTCATCAGGAAGTTCATGGCTTCGTCGGTGTTCATGTCTGAAATATGCTTGCGCAGGATCCACATTTTATTGTGTACTTCCTTATCCAGAAGAAGATCATCTCTCCGGGTGGATGAGGTTGTGATATCAATAGCCGGGAAGATCCGTTTGTTAGCGAGTTTTCGATCCAGTTGAAGCTCCATATTACCGGTACCCTTGAATTCTTCAAAGATCACTTCATCCATTTTGGAGCCGGTATCGATCAATGCTGTTGCCAGAATAGTCAGAGAACCACCATGCTCGATTTTCCGGGCGGCACCAAAGAACTGCTTGGGTTTCTGCATGGCATTTGCTTCCACACCACCGCTCAATACCTTACCGGATGCAGGAGCAACGGTATTGTGTGCCCGTGCAAGACGGGTAATGGAATCCAACAGGATCACGACATCATGACCAACTTCGACCAGGCGCTTCGCTTTCTGTAAAGCAATGGCAGATACCTTAACGTGCTTATCTGCAGGCTCATCAAAGGTGCTGGCAATTACCTCAGCACGAACACTCCGTTGCATATCGGTTACTTCCTCAGGTCGTTCATCGATCAGTACGACCATCAGGTAAACTTCCGGATGATTCCGGGCGATCGCATTGGCGATCTCCTTCAAGAGCATCGTCTTACCCGTCTTGGGCTGAGCAACGATCAGGCCACGCTGACCCTTACCAATCGGCGTGAACAGGTCCACGATCCGGGTAGAGAAATTATTGGCTTCGGATGCCGCACCGTTTGTCAGGCGGAGTTTTTCGAATGGGAATAGAGGCGTCAGGTAATCAAATGGAACGCGGTCCCTGATCTCGTCAGGAAGCCTTCCATTGATGCTGTCCACCTTGGTCAGTGCAAAATATTTTTCGCCTTCTTTCGGTGTACGAACCGTACCAACAACGGAATCACCAACCTTAAGGCCAAATGATTTGATCTGTTGGGGAGATACATACACATCATCCGGGGAGGATAAGTAGTTATAATCAGAGGAACGCAGGAAGCCATAGCCATCCGGCATTAATTCGAGGACACCCTCACTACGTACTACGCCATCAAATTCAGCAATAAAAGCGGTTGGGCTAGGTTCTTTTGGAACCTGCTGATGTTGTGGGCGGCGCTCCCGGTCCAAATTGCGCTGGCCCTGGTTGCTGCCATCGGCATTTAGTTCATCACCACCCTGTTGTTGATTGGGATGTGGGCGGCGTTCCCGCTCCATATTCCGCTGTGGCTGATTGAAACCTTCTGTATTGTTCTCTTCAGCACCGTTTTGTTGCTGATTAGGATGCGGACGGCGCTCGCGCTCCATATTCCGCTGAGGCTGATTGATGCCTTCCGTATTGTTCTCCTCAGTTCCGTTTTGTTGCTGATTTGGATTTTGGCGACGGTCGCGATCATTATTCCGCTGTTGGAAATGGTTTCCTTCCGTTTGCTGGCCTTCTTCATTCGTATTCTGGTTTTGATTAAAACCCTGACGACGATCATTCGGCCGTTGCTGTTGGGAATTTGGATCGGATTGACCGTCTTCTCTATTAATATTATTGTTACCCTGGTTCGGATGCGGGCGACGTTCGCGATCTTTAAAACGCTGTTGCTGAGCTGGGTTATTGCCTTCTGTTACTGGCCCTGCTTCAGTACCTGCAGCCGGGTTTGTATTGCTTTGCTGCCGGGAGGCTGGATTATTCGGATTATTTTGATTGGCCCGCTGATTTGCCTGGGCTCTGTTATCATTATCGCGTTGGAAACGCTGACGAATTTCGCGGTTATTTGGATTGTTTGGATCACCCTGCTGGCGACGGCCTTCCTGCTGGATCAGCGTATCTGGATGAGTCTGGTCGGTTACGTTCTCAGTAACGGTTAATGGTTTTGCTGCCGGCTCGCTTACCTGAGCGCTTTTGATTTCAGATTCAGTGTTAGTGCGAGGTTCTGAACGCATTTCATCCTGTACAGGAACCGCCGGAGCGAGTTCAGTTTCCTTGCTTTCAAAAGCCAGAGCTTGTGCTGGTGCTTTTTCAACAGCTTGATTTACCAGTGGCAATTCAGGTGTTTGCGTTGCCGAAGCGGCATCTACTTGAACTTTGGCTGGTCGTCCCCTGCGTTTTTTAGGTTCTGCAGCATCATCAGTGCCTTTTTTCAGGTCTTCGCCTGAAGCATCAATATCCTTGGCTTTCGCAGGCCGCCCTCTTCGCTTTTTAATTTCTTCCGTCGAACCGGAATCAGGCATTGAAAGGCCTTTGGCATCGACGATCGCCTGCTGATCGATGATCTTGTAAATAAGTGTTTGTTTGTCCAGTCCTGTGGTATTCGGAATTGAGAGACGTTGAGCTACATCCTGTAATTCAGGTACGAGTAGCTCATTCAGTAGATTAATGTCGTATGGCATTTGATGCTTGAAAAGAAACCTTTTATCGATTAATTGATAGTCGGTGGAAAAAATTGATTGGGAAACTCGGAGCTCCTGGAATGAGGGCCCGAAAGAAAAAATAAATTGAAATTGAAAACCAGAATAGAAAGTAATACGCTTACTTCCGCGGATGCGGCCCAGAAGAGGTTAGGATTACCTTTTCTGTACTGCAAGGTTAAGAAAGATTTGCTGAAATCAAAAGAAAAATATTATGCCGCGCCACTTTTTAGGTACGAATGGGCCATTTGGGTAATGGTTTCCTCCAAAGGGGTATATTTAAAATCGGGCAGGAATTGCAGGATCTTGTCGTTCTTATAAATGGACTGAGACTGCGCATTTCGGGCTGTTTCCTTGGTCAGGAATGCAGGTGAACCGGTCAGACGGCTTTTCAGCCCAGCAAATCTCCAGACTAATTCTGTCAAAAAATTGCCAGCATGGATCCCTGCGGGTTTTTTCCCCAGGGCCACAGCCATTTGTCCCAGGATTTCCCGAAAAGGTTTATTTCCGGCACTCAGAATGAACCGTTCGCCAGTAATCTCAGATTGCATTAGGGAAACAGCAGCCCGGACTACATCATTCACATCGACAAATGCCGTTACGCCATCGGTATAAAAAGGGAATTCATTATGAGCCGTTTTCATCAGCCGGGCAGAGCCTTGTTCCCATCCTTTAGCACTCATGGCTGCTCCCAGGATGATGCCCGGATTGAGGATGCAGGCTTCCAGGCCCTCACCAATACCCCTCCAGACCTCCAGTTCGGCAGCATATTTACTCATTCCATACCCGGAATTATGGGCACTCTCCTCCCATTGCGCCTCTTCATTGATCTCCTTTCCAATACCATTGCGGCCGAGGGCAGCAATCGACGAAATATGAACCAGCTTCTTTACCCCGGTATCCAGGGCTTCATTGACCAGATTGGACGTGATCTCCGTATTTACATGGATCATTTCTTCCCGGCGCCTGGGATTAAAGGAGATAATTGCGGCGCAATGATAGATATGACTAATCCCTTTCATCACCGACTCCACATCATAGATATCCAGCAGATCCGCCTGAACCCATTCCACCTGTGGCAGTGCCTTTAATTGGGGCGGTGGATCCTGTTTATGATACAGTGCCCGGATAGGTACAGATTGTCCTGCGAGATACTCCAGCAAATGAGCCCCCACAAAGCCGGATGCGCCTGTAACTAATATCATGGAGGTGTCGCTTTGCATAAGGGATCTGATCAGGCTACTGCAATGCGTTCAATTGGAGGAAATGGAGTCCTTATTTATAATGATTGGAATTGCCGGAGGAATCGGATATCATTTTGCGAATAGAGTCGGAGATCATTGACCTGGAATTTCAATTGGGTAATGCGTTCGACCCCCATGCCAAAGGCATATCCGCTATAAACTTCCGGATCAATATTGAAATTGCGGAGCATATTCGGATGCACCATGCCACAACCGAGAATTTCAACCCAACCGGTATGCTTGCATAGATTGCAACCGCTGCCACCGCAAACGGTGCAGGAAATATCCATTTCGGCGCTAGGCTCAGTGAATGGAAAATAGGAAGGGCGAAACCTCAGTTTCGTATCCGGACCGAACATTTCGGTCACAAAATAATAGAGGCTCTGCTTCAGGTCGGCAAAGGATACGTTCTTGTCGACATACAAACCTTCGCACTGATGGAAGAAGCAATGGGCGCGGGCGGAAATGGTTTCGTTCCGATATACACGTCCCGGGCATATCACGCGGACGGGCAATTTTCCTTCTTCGAGGATTCGAGCCTGTACGGAGGAAGTATGGGTACGCAGGACCCAGTCCGGGTTCTGACTTACATAAAAGGTGTCCTGCATATCCCGGGCGGGGTGGTCTGCAGGCATATTGAGGGAATTGAAATTATGCCAGTCGTCTTCGATTTCTGGTCCATTGGCTTCAGCAAAACCGAGTTTTTCGAATATTTGAACGATCCGGTTTTCCATGATCCGCAAGGGGTGCCGGGTTCCAAGTGGGACCTGAGGGCCAGGCAGGGAAAGATCCTGTTGTGACTGGGTACTGGTATTGCTTTCGGTAAGATGCCGGAATTCTTCAAATTTGGCCTCTGCCAATTGCCGGAAAGCATTGAGCACCAGTCCCGCCTCTTTTTTCTGATCGACAGGTACGGCTTTCATTTCCCCGAATAGGGACTTCACCAGGCCTTTGGTACCGAGGAAACGGATCCGGTAGTTTTCCAGATCCGCAGCGGTAGCTGGAATAAAGGCAGCAATCTCTGATTCGTAGCTTTTTATTTGATCCAGTAAGGATTCCATGGGCGCGAAGTTAAGCGGGTACGGGTTCCGGGAAAAGCTTTCGGAAAATGGATGCACCGGGAATCGAGTAAATCCCTACATTTGCCTCCCAAAATTGCGCGTGTGGCGAAATTGGTAGACGTACCAGACTTAGGATCTGGCGCCGTGAGGCATGGGGGTTCGAGTCCCTCCACGCGCACTATAGGAGAGTGGAGAAACAGAGCGGAGAGCGGTGGAGCGTAGAGCGCCCGGCTCTCCGTTTTCATTTTCCCTTCTTGGCTGCCGAAGTGCATAGCACGACGGAGGCCGCTCTTCCCTTCGCTCTCACTCTGTTTCTCCGCTCTTCACTCCATTCCCGCTCTTTTTCTTTGCACTCGGCTGGAAGGACTAAGAATTTGATCATTTTTTAATATAAGGCCAAAGTCCAGCTCAATTCAGTACGCACTGCCTTCCAAATTGAAAATGCCAAATAGAAAACTCGCAAATTGTATAATGCAATGCGGCCTTATAAAATGCTGCTTTAACCATCAAACCCTTTTTTGCCGCAAATCAAGGTTGGTAACTGATACGCACCGTTCGCACTTCGCTTTTGGTATCGGAAATATACCTGCCGAAATATTCGCCCGCGGAGAGCGATGCTGGAAGTTGTAGTTTGCCTGCACCCTTACTTACCACAAATTTTGTCACCAGCACGCCCTTTAAATCATAAAGCTGCAACTGCCCATTAGCGGAAGCGATGAGGGTTACCTCACCCTTGGTTGGATTGGGATAGCAGGTAAGCATCTCAATGGTTTGAAAAACAGGCAGACCGGATGGCAATGTAGATATATTGCCCACCTTCATTCCATTGCCAAACGAGCTCACCCACATCTCTGCTGGCTTGTAGGGGTTGAAATACACCCGCTCCGGTTGCCGGAAAATATAGCTTGAAACCAGGCTCCATGTAGGTGTGGCGGCGTTCATGTTGCTGCTCATCCACAATCCCTGTGTTTCGGTAGTAAGAAAGGCCTGCTTATTGTCGGCAGGATTGAAAGTGATCGATGTTACCCGGTCAAACTGCGTGTTGGTTAGCTTGGTCCAGGATGTGCCGCGATTGATGGTTTTGTAGAGACCTCCTTTGCCATTCGGCGCACCACCCCAGCCGCTGAATACACCGACATACCAGGTATTCTGTGTCGCATCACTTGGGTCTACGACGATATCTTTTGTCCAGTATTGCATGCCGGGATCGCTCAGATCGGTCCATGTGCTGGTAGCAGGGTTGTAAAGAAAGACGCCGGAGCTAGCCGTAAAAGCGTTGCTGGTATTAATTCTTCCGGAAAATGTGCAGAGCAGCTTGCCATCCTGCAGCACTTCCATGCTTGCCGGATGTCCTTCAGTACGGGGTGGATTAGCCAGTTTCGTCCAGGTACTGCCCGCAAGCGAGCTGAGGTTATTCGTCATCCAGATACCGCCCTGGCCCGTGCCGCCTCCGTAATGAATCACGCTTGCATACATCCTGCCTGGACTATTCGGGTCAATTGCCAGCCAGAAGACCGGATGGCTGAACAGGTGCAGCAATGACCAGTTGGCTCCACTGTCTGTAGAGTACACGATTTTACCATTGGCATCCGTAGCGTCCAGTTGGGCATCCTTCAACCGAGTGCTTTGGTACATATCATGGATGCCCGAGGTTCCCGCGAAAAGTGTACCGTTTGAGGCTTTTACGATGCGATACGTGGAGTTTACGCTCAGTCCGGAATAGGTAAATCCCCATGACTTTCCGCTGTCGGCGCTGCGGATGGCCCCAATGTCGCTGAAGGCGCTCATCATTTTTGAAGGGCTTTGCCAGGTGACTTGCCAGCAGGTAGTATTTTCAAGGCTTATCGAATGGTAACTCCCTTTTGTAGGGGTAGGGGCGTTGGCCGGATGAGATTCATTAGTGGCTACATACGCTTGTTTCCAGCTTGTGCCACCGTCACTGCTTGTATGCACAAAACTATAATCACCGAATAGCACCTTAGATGAATTATTTGGGGCAACCGCAATGCCAAAAGCCGTCTCGCCCCAGCTCCAGGCTTTATCACCGCCCTGCCCGCTCCAGCCAGTCTGGATATTTTGATTATTGGCGGATTTAAACACCTTGGCCCATGAGGTACCCCCATCGGTGGATTTATAGATCAAAGGTGCAGAAAGTGCCGCATCATGCCCGGCAAGATAGATCGTGTTAATATCGTTCGATGCCATGCCCGTGTACATCACATAATCGTTTGAAAAGTTGATGCCGGTAGATTTAGCGTTCCAGGTGCCGCTGGCATTGTCCATCGTGTAAACACCCTGAGCGAAACCGCTGTAATCATAGGGCATCACGCCATTATAGGTACCCGCTGTTGCAGCGGTGATGCATACAAAACGCGTATTGCTGCCATTCTTAGCACCTGAAAAATGCCAGATAACCTGGCCTGCTGTGATGCCGGAAGTGGTCATCGCCGAGAATGAGGAGCCTCCATTCGAAGAAGAAAAGAGGCCTTCGTTCGTTCCAATGTATATGTTGCTGCCATCAAAAAAAGCGCCGCCCATAATAATGCCAGCGCCACTGTTGGTCGCGTGCTTTACTAACTGGAAGCTGGTACCACCGTCATTGGAGAAGAAAATATCACCGTAGTAATTGATGAGCAGTTGCTGCGGATTGTTGTAGTTGGCGATCATGCGATACACCATCCCGAGGCTGGCATTGTAGCCGGGGAGCTGCGACCAACTTGCGCCCCCGTTCGTCGTCTTTACGGGGTAGCCATTGTTGCCGTCATTGTAATTGCAATAGGCGATGCTGGCATTGCTGGTCCATTCATAGGTGGAGACATTCAGCACCTGCAGCGTTGTGAACGGGATCTGAGAATAACTGGCCCCAAAGTCGCTGGTATGAAACAGCTGGCTCATATCGCAGGAAATGTAGAATTCGTTGTCGTTAGCGGGATTGATCTTTGGAAAGAACAGGGCGCCGCCACCACCAACGCCACGGGGGCTAAACGTGGAAGGCTGTGCCAAACCGATATGAACTAGGGCCAGCAGAGCAATTAATATGGAGTAGCGATATTTCATATGCAATGTTTTTGATAAAAGGTATCTGAGATCAAATCAAACACTATGGCGCAGCTAATTGGACTTAGAAAGTTACGGATTCGGCTTAGGCCTGGCAAATGATGCGATTTGTTAGAAAAAAGCCCGCTAGCTAAAACACAGGTTCTGCTTATCGGCAGCCTTGCGATTATAGTTCCTCCTCAACTCATTTGCTCTTTTGATAAGCACTCATTCAATGTTTTTTTCAGGGGAAAAGAGTTCAAATCCCCGGTCATAATTGGATTGATTCGTAATTGGTCCAATATTGGTAGGAGCTGCAATTGGGATTCAGGCGGAGTTTAAATAGGTATGAAGCCGGTATCGAAATTCGGCTTCTATTAAAATGTACCCCGCAGGAAGTTCCGGCTCATTCATTTTTTCACCGCCATGGTTGGGTCCTTACCAACCATTCCCATGGACGTGAATTTGAGGCATCATGCAATATGAAAAGCAGTCAACATTAAATGCCCAGTTTATTGGAGATAGGGCAAATCAGTCCCAGAGATGCGGCTCACAAGTTTTAAATGGATATTATTAGTCAATACTCCTTGATTGTATTCAGGAATTATAGCAGATGGGGGATGTGGTTGGTGAGGAGACCATAGTCGTTAACCTAAGGCTTTGATATTTATTTTCAGCGACTCATAATGTGTCTGTTTTTTTCTAGGGGGTACGCACAAACAATCTGATATGAGGGGTAAGTACACCTGTTTTAACCAGGTTGA
>Ga0265327_10003260_pt1 | contig 15736 bp, 16 predicted proteins | sample 41621metaG_FD_202089 | JGI IMG/M metagenome (GOLD analysis project Ga0265327, IMG submission 202089) | Rhizosphere microbial communities from Carex aquatilis grown in University of Washington, Seatle, WA, United States - 4-16-21 metaG | ecosystem: Host-associated > Plants > Roots > Rhizosphere... | reverse complement strand
CGTGGCTAGACGTGTGGATTTTAGGCAGGTTGCGGACAAATGCGGCGGTGTCTGCGCAGCATGGCCAAGCCCGCGATGGCGAGCAAGCCTAGCGTTGCAGGCTCGTCGACGGTCGTGGCGGGGGTGGAGGCCGTGGTGAAATTGACGGTAGGAACACCGCCACCACTAACGGTGCCCAGTGAGTCCCATATGCCAGGAACGCTAAAGCCACTGCTGCCACCATCATACAGGTTCCATTGGTCGCCTGTGGTGACGTCTTGGAAGGACAGTCCACCGCCGTCCCATCCGCCGGCGCTCGTGTTAATGCTTGCCGGGTGAAAGAGGTTGTCGTTGCCGCCGAGTGTGCCGGGGGTTAATAGCGTGAGTGAGTCGCCATTCAAGGTGGAACTGGTAAGCGCCGTGATGGTCGTGGGGCTTGCGCTGTCGGCGGCGAAATGCAAGGTGAACGAGCCGACTGTTGCGACGCTGAAGGTTTGGGTAAAGTCTAGTGTCGTAGCGAACGATGGGGTGGAGGCCATGAAAAACATGGGCAAGATAAACCGGTGCAGCTTCATATGAAAATCTCCGAGTGTGATTGATGTTGTGATAGCGATTCCTTGGCACCTGGCTGGCGGTGCGGACAGAGCCCTGCCAGCACCCAGGATCCAGTTATCAGCAATTATTCAAAAGCACATAAGCTTTTATTGCAAGGCGCATTGCCTATCATTTTTTTATCGTTCCCGCGCTCCGCGTGGGACTCATCCGGCGATGTTTCGGCGTCGCGTGTTGGCCGACTCGTGACGCAGAGCGTCTTAGGCAGAATTCCCATATGGATCGTGAGAGAATAAAAGTCGGCGGGATTCCAGCGTTCCCGATTATATAGAGGCAAAACCATGAATGATGAATTTCGCAAAATCACCCGCGACGGGCTGTGGGACAACAATATCGTCTTCAGCCAGAGTATTGGTTTATGCCCGTTGCTGGCCGTCACCGGCACGGCGGTCAACGGGCTGGGCATGGGGCTGGCGACCACCGCCGTCATGGTGGTGTGCAGCGCCATGGTATCGCGGGGCCGGCTGTTCATTCCGCCGGAAATCCGCATCCCGATTTTTGTCGTGTTGATCGCGATGGTCGTGACCCTGGTGGACATGGTCATGAACGCCTGGCTGCACGAAATGCACAAAGTGCTGGGCCTGTTCATTCCCTTGATTGTGACCAACTGCGCTATTTTAGGGCGGGTGGAAGCCTATGCCTCGCGCCAACCGGTGCCTGCGGCGACCATGGACGGGCTGATGATGGGCCTAGGCTTCACGCTGGCATTGGTCGTGCTGGGCGCAACGCGGGAAATTCTAGGCTCCGGCACATTGTTTGCAAATGCGTCCTTGTTGATGGGCGAATCTTTCGCCTGGCTGGAAATGGTGCTGATTGAAAAGTACCGTGGCTTCCTGCTGATGGCTCTGCCGCCGGGCGGATTTTTAATGATGGGCTTCATCCTGGCGGCTAAGAAAGTTCTGGATCGGAAACTTCAGGCCAAAGCCAAGGTCGTCGAGGCGGCTGGCTTGGCGGAAGCGGCATAAATTCTTGCGAGAGACACAACGCAAATGAACGTGGGCGTATGTTATGCGGAGGCCGACCGGCAAGTTTGGCTGCGGCTGGAAACGCCGGATGGCAGCACCGTGGAGCAGGCTATCCGCCATTCTGGCATCCTGACCCGGTTTCCTGAAATCAATCTGGAAACCCAGAAAGTCGGCATCTTCGGCAAGCTCGTGAAGCTGAACGCCTCGGTCAAAGAAGGCGACCGCATCGAAATTTACCGGGCCATCACCGCCGACCCGAAAACCGTGCGCCGACGGGTGATGGACGATGACGATGACGACGATTGAGGCAAAACCATGTATGTCTGTATTTGCAAAGCGGTCACCGACAGTCAGATTCGTGCGGCCATCAGCCAGGGCGCATGCACCCGCAAGGATCTAGCCCAGTGTTTGAAAGTGGGCCGGGATTGCGGCAAGTGCAACGCCGAGGTGCGCGAGCTTCTGCACCTCCACGCGCCGCCGTTGGCCTGCGCCCCGCGCCCGCCCTGCAAGCAACTGGCGGCCTGAACAGCACATCACATCAAGGCAAATCATCATGAAAGGCGACACCCAGGTCATCGGCCATTTGAACCGCGTGCTATTCAACGAGCTGACCGCGATCAACCAGTATTTCCTGCACGCCCGCATGTTCAAAAACTGGGGCTTGCACAAGCTCAACGAGCATGAATACCAAGAATCCATCGACGAGATGAAACACGCCGACCTGCTGATCGAGCGGCTGTTGTTCCTGGAAGGGCTGCCCAATCTGCAAGACTTGGGCAAACTGAAAATCGGCGAAGACGTGCCGGAAATATTGGCCAGCGATTTGCGACTAGAATTGGAATCCCTGCCGGCCTTGAAAGAGGCCATCGCCTATTGCGAACAAAGCGGCGATTTTGTCAGCCGGGATTTGTTTGAGCACATATTGGAAAACGAGGAAGAACATATCGACTGGCTGGAAACCCAGATTGAGCTGATCGACAAAATCGGCCTGCCGAATTACCTCCAGTCCAGCCTCTAAAAGCCCGCTTTGCGGGGAGCGTTTGGCAATCGCCCCCCGAACACGAAGCCCGTCAAACGAGATACTATGCCTTGCGAGCCGCCAAACCCGCCTCGCCCAGCGGTTCGCGCAGCGTAGACGAGGCCAGCCGGTAACGGCGGTCGGCAACGGCACACAAGCCGCCGGCCATCATCAACAAACCGCCCAGCCAAATCCAGCGGATAAAGGGTTTGACATAGAGGCGGACGCTCCAAGCCCCCTTATCCATCGGCTCGCCCAAGGCCACATAGACATCGCGCAGCAATCCCGGATCAATCGCCGCCTCGGTCATGGTATTGCGCTGCACTTTGTAAAAGCGCTTCTGCGGCTTGAGTTCGGCCACTTCGCGCCCGTCCTTGGACAGTTTGAAACGGCCTTCCTTGGCGTGGTAGTTCGGGCCGGGCACCTCGGACACGCCTTCAAATTTGAAGCGGTAAGCCCCTAGCTCGGCCGATTCACCCGGCGCGAGGCGGACGATCTTTTCCTGGCTGTACTGATTGGACAGCACCGCGCCGACCAGGAAGACCGCCGCGCCGATGTGCGCCAAGGTCATGCCGTAAATGCTCGGCGACTGGCTGCGCAAGCCATCCAGCAGATTGGCACGCAGGCTGACACGGTTCCATAGCGACAACAAGGCGCCGGCGGCCAGCCAAAACGCCATAGCCAGGCCGGCCATGGATTTGATGTCATCGGCCTTCCAGAACACCGCGACCGAAACGATCCCCAGCACTAAGGCGCCGACGAAAAAAGGCCACATCCGCCGGAAAATGCGCGGCGCGTCGGCCTGCCGCCAGGCGAACATCGGCGCGATGCCGGCCAACAGGAACATCGGCGCCATCAACGGGGCGAACACCGCCGTGAAATACGGCGAGCCCACCGAAATCTTGCCCAGCCCCAGCGCGTCCAACACCAGCGGGTACAGCGTGCCGAGCAGAATGCTGGCCGAGGCGGTCACCAGCAGGATGTTGTTCAGCAGCAGCAGGTTTTCCTTCGACACCAGGCCAAAGCGGGCGTTGTCCCTGACCTTGGGCGCGCGGATCGCGTAAAGCAATAGCGAACCGCCCACCACCACGCCTAAAAACACCAGGATGAACAAGCCGCGTGTCGGATCGGAGGCGAAGGCGTGAACCGAGGTGAGCACGCCGGAGCGCACCAGGAAAGTCCCCAGCAAGCTCAACGAAAACGCGAACAAGGCCAGCAACACCGTCCACACCTTGAACGCGCCGCGCTTTTCGGTGACCGCCAGCGAATGCAGCAGCGCGGTGGCAACCAGCCAAGGCATGAACGAGGCGTTTTCCACCGGGTCCCAAAACCACCAGCCGCCCCAGCCCAGCTCGTAATACGCCCACCACGAGCCTAGCGTGATGCCGAAGGTCAGGAAAATCCACGCCACCAAAGTCCAAGGCCGCGACCACCTGGCCCAGGCCGAATCCAGCGAACCGCCCAACAAGGCCGCGATGGCGAAGCTGAAGGCCACGCTCAAACCCACATAGCCCATGTACAGCATCGGCGGATGGATGGTCATGCCGAAATCCTGCAACAACGGATTCATGTCGTTGCCGTCCAAGGGGCTAGGCACGATGCGGTCGAAGGGGTTGGACGTGAACAGGATGAACAACTCGATGCCGATACTGACCAAAGCCATCACGCCGAGCACGCGAGCCAGCATCTCTTCGCTTAAAGCCCGGCTGAACTGCGCCACCGCAAAAGTCCATAGCCCCAAGGTGAAAGCCCACAGCAGCATCGACCCTTCATGCGCCCCCCACACCGCCGAAATCCTGTAATACAAGGGCAGCGAGCTGTTGGAATGCTCGGCGACATACAACACCGAGAAATCGTTGTTGACGAAGGAGGCGGTCAGGCACGCGAAGGCGACCACCAGGAACATAAACTGCGACTGCGCCGCCGGTTTCGCCGCCGCCATCCACAACGCAAAGCCCCGGTGCGCGCCCCACAACGGGAAGAACGCCTGCACCAAGGCCATCATCAAGGCCATCACTAACGCAAAATGTCCGAGTTCGGCGATCATTTTTGGTAATCCTTATAAGCGGTGGGCGGCATTTTGCCGCTTTTTTTCAGCGCCTCGCCGACTTCCGGCGGCATATAGTTCTCGTCGTGCTTCGCCAGCACCTCGCTGGCCTCGAACACGCCCGAGCCGTTCATTTTACCGATGGAAATGATGCCCTGGCCCTCGCGGAACAAATCGGGCAGGATGCCGGTGTAAGCCACCGCCACCGTGGCGGCACCGTCGGTCACGTCAAAATGGACGGTGACGCCTTCGGAACGCTTGACGCTGCCTTGCACGACGAGCCCGCCGACGCGGAAGGTGTAATCTTTCGGCGCTTCGCCCGCAGCCACTTGGGCAGGCGTGTAAAAATACAACAGGTTTTTCTGGAAGGCGGTCAAGCCTAAGAAGACCGCGCCGGCCACGCCGGCCAGAATCAAACCCACCAGAACCATGCGGCGTTGGCGCGGGCTCATGGCAGCCCCCTCTCTGGCCTTGCGGCGTCTCGCCTAAGGGATTCCTGCCTGAGGGCGCGGGCGATATCCTTGCTCACATCGGCCTGGCGGCGGCGCGCCAGGATCAGGTTCAAGCCCAAGACCACCAAGGCGACGCCATAGGAAGTCCACACGTAAAGGGCGTATCCGCCCATGGAAAAAAATTGCTCTAGGGACATGGTGTTGACATGCGGTTTAGGTAAAAATCGGGAGCGGTCACCGCTCCGGCTGCCAATAGACGGCTTCCACCGTCGCGTAAAACCAGCGCGGCCGCGACAGCAAAATGACAAATGCCACGACCGGCGTCACCGGCACCGGGGCGATGTCGATGATGAACAAGCCCACTAAACTCAGGAAGCATTTTTGCCGGGTGCGCAGCGGATTCGGCGGGGGCGGCGGCAAGGGATAGAGTCTATTTCCATGCTCAGTGTACAACTCGCGGACAAGCTCGATAAACCAGCGCGGACGGGCGGCCACCACGTACAGGCCGATCAAACAGCCCGGCGAAACCGGCCCGAAGCCGATCACGGCGAAGACGCTGAACACCAGCAGGCATTTGAGTTGGGCAGGATTCATCGGATTGGTCGGCGTTAGGAGGGCGGCTTCCCGCGCCCAGCCGGCACGGTCAGGCGCACTGTAACCATGCCAATGGCGCAAGTCAGCGGGGACAATAACAAGCCGCTGGCGCTAGGACAAGCCCGTCGCGAAGGATTGCAATGTTTCGCGTCCTGCCTCGGCTTTTGGCGCTATGCGGATTAGAGCACAGAAACGGCGGAAAGCTCCCTAAGGCAGGTGAAACGTTTTGCCGTCATGGCCGGCACCGGCCCGCGAACCATTCACTGACTGCGCCTCTGCGGGCAAACGATAACATCGCCACCGACGCTGTTATCCCTAACGAGCTTTCTTGTTAATCAAGAAATACACCACCGGCACCACCAGCAACGAGAAGACGGTGGAAGCGAAGATGCCGAAGATGAAGCTCCAGGCGAGGCCGGAAAAGATCGGGTCTAGCGTGATGACGAAGGAGCCGAACATCGCCGCGCCGGCGGTCAGGAAGATAGGCCGCAGCCGCGTCGCGCCGGCTTCGATCAAAGCTTCAATCAATTCCACGCCTTGTTCGCGCAAGCGCTCGATGAAATCAATCAAAATGATCGAATTGCGCACAACAATCCCGGCCAGCGCGATCATGCCGATCATGCCGGTGGCCGTGAACAACACAGGATTCGCGTAGCCTGCCACCGGCGTCGTGAACTGGTTCAGCAGCCAGAAGCCGGGCATGATGCCGATGATGGTCAACGGGATTGCCACCATGATGACCAAAGGCATTCCCAGCGAACCGGTTTGCGCGACCAGTAGCACGTAAATCATCAGCAACGCCGCGCCGAACGCCAGCCCGAGATCGCGGAACACATCCACGGTGAGCTTCCATTCGCCCTCGCCGCCCACGTCCACCGAGTAGCCTTGGGGCAGCGGCTGGGCTTTCTCGATGTCCCACCAGTCCAAAACGACCTCCACCGGGCTAGTCCCCACCGTGTCGGCAGTCACGTAGTTCAGCCGCTTCAGATTTTTGTGATAAATCGTCCGATCCACCTGGCCCTCGCTGAAACTGCCCAACTCGCCTAAAGGCACCAAGCCGCCGTCCGCCGCCTTGACCCTTACGTTGAGCAAATCCGCCCTGTTCGAGCGTTCGGCGCGGGCCAGGCGCAACAGGATTTCCAAGGGTTGGCGCTCGGTGGGTTCATGCACGACGCCCGCCCTGCCGCCGTCCAAGGCCAGGGTCAAAGTGTCGGTGACTTGGCGGACGGTGATGCCGTGCAGCGCGGCTTTTTGCCGGTCGAGTTGGAAGCTCAATTTGGGCGTAGGCTCGTCCACCAAGTCGTCCACATCGCCCGCGCCTTTGATTTTTTCGATCTTGCCGCGCACGTCTTCGGTGACTTTAGCCAACTCGGCGTAGTCTTGATCCAGCGGCCCGTAGACCTCGGCCACGAAGGTGGACAACACCGGCGGCCCCGCCGGGGTTTCGACGATTTTAGCCTTCGCACCATGCGCGTTGGCAATGCGCTCGATGTCCGGGCGGATGCGCAAAGCGATCTGGTGGGATTGCTGTTCGCGCTGTTCTTTCGGCAGCAGATTGATGCGGATTTCGCCTTGGTGGCCGCCTTGCCGCAGGTAGTAATGGCGCACCAGGCCGTTGAAGTCCATCGGCGAGGCGAGGCCGACATAGCTTTCATAATCGGTGACTTCGTTGACGGTGGCGAGATACGCGCCGAGGTCGCGTGCGGTCGCGTCGGTGGCTTCCAAGGTCGAGCCACGCGGCAAATCCAACACCAGCAACAACTCGTTTTTATTGTCGAAGGGCAGCAGTTTCAGCGGCACGATGCGATAGACAGCCAGCAGGCTCGCGCCGACCATCGCCAAGGCCATGAGCCACAAGAACGCTTTCGCCCGGCCCGGATGCCTGACCAGCCCGCCGAGGACCCGGTCATAAAACCGGTAAACGCCGGTATCCTTCAGTTCGACAGGCTCCTCCCCGCCCTCGCCGTACTCGCTTTGCAGCAAGTGGTAGCTGGCCCACGGCGTGACCGTGAAGGCCACCAACAGCGACATCAACATGGCGATAGGCACGTTGAAGGCCATCGGCCCCATGTATGGCCCCATCATGCCGGTGATGAAGTACAAAGGCAGGAACGACACGATCACCGCGAATGTGGCGAAGATCGTCGGCGGACGCACCTCGTCCACGGCGGTCAGCGTGGCTTCCAGCGGCGGTTCCTTGCGCAGTTTGAAGTGGCGGTAGATGTTTTCGACGTCCACTATCGGGTCGTCCACCAGCAGGCCCAGCGACAGGATCAACGCGAACAAAGTCACGCGGTTGATCGTGTAGCCGAATACAAGATCGAACAGCAAGGTCACGCCCAAGGTCATCGGCACCGCGATGGCGACGATGAAGGCTTCCTTCGGCCCCAGCGCCAGGGCCAGCAGCACGATGACGGTGACGATGGCGATGGACAGATGCTTCACCAACTCGTTGACCTTGTGGTTGGCGGTCTCGCCGTAGTCGCGGGTGACAGTCACGTCCACGCCTTCCGGTATCAGCTTGCCACGCAAGGCTTGCATGGTTTTGATCGTGTCCTCGGCCACCGCGACAGCGTTTGCGCCTTTGCGCTTGGCGACGGTCAAGGTGACGGCTAGTCGTTCGGCCACCCTCTCCCCGGCTCCTCTCCCGCCGGGAGAGGAGCCGGGGGAGAGGGTTTTGCTATCGTTGGAAGCCTGCCCGAAGCCGATCCGCGTATAGCTTTCCACCTCAGCCGGGCCGTCGGTGACCTCGGCCACTTCGCGCAGATAAACCGGTCGGCCCGCCTCGGCCTTGACGACAAGCGCTTCGATTTCATCGACATTCTTCAGCGCCGGGCCGGCGTCTAGTTGCACGGTCTTGTCGCCTGCGTCGAAAGCCCCCGCCCGCACGGTCACATTGGCCGCGGCCAAGGCTTGCATCAGATCGGGGAGGCTCAGACCACGCGCCGCCAATTGGGCCGGGTCGGGATAAATCAGCACGCGGCGCAGCTCGCCGCCAACCACGGCGATTTTCCCCGAATCCTCCACCTCGCTGAGTTTGTCTTTGATCTCGTCGGCCAGCCGACGCAGATTGGCCGTATCGTAGATCGAGTTGGCAGAGGACAGGGCCATTGTGACAATCGGCACGTCGTCGATTTCGACAGGCTTCACCGTCCAGTCCTTGACGCCCGGCGGAATCATGTCCTGGTTGGACATCAGCTTGTTCCAGACTTTGACCAGACTGTCCTCGCGGTTCTGTCCGACATAGAAGCGCACCGTCACCATCGCTTCGCCTTCGCGGGAGGCGGAATAGACGTATTCCACGCCGTCCACTTCGCGCAGCTTGGCTTCCAGCGGAGAGGCGACCAGTTTTTCGACCTCTTCCGCCGACGCGCCGGGCAGGTGGACGAACACGTCGGCCATCGGCACGACGATTTGCGGCTCCTCCTCCCTCGGCGTCAGCAGCAGCGCCGCCATCCCCGCCAGCAGCGAGGCGATCAGCAGCAGCAGGGACAGCTTCGAGGTAATGAAGACGCGGACGATCTCGGCGGTGAAGCCGCGTTTGGCGGGGGATTCAGTCATTGCTGACTCCCAAGCACAACCACATCCCCCGCCTTCAAACCCGACAGCACTTCCACTTGGCCGTCATAGGCTTTGCCGGTGCGGACATGGCGCAGCTTAGGCGTGCCTTGCTCCAGCAGACGCACACTTTCCAACTGGCCGGAGCGGCTGACGGCGGCGGCGGGGATTAGCAGGGCGGAGCGCTGGCCGCAGGCTTGCTCGACCCACGCGAAAGCACCAGGCTGGGCGGAACCGTCCAAGCTGGCTTTAACTAAAACGGTGCGGGATTGCGGGTCGGCGGCGGGAGCGATCTCCTCCACCTTGACCGTGCGGCTAAGGCCTGCGATTTGGGCTTTCAAGCTTTCGCCCAAGGCAATCGAGCGGGCGCAGCTCTCGGGGATGGCGATTTCCACCCGTAGTTTTTGGCTGGTCTGCACGGTCAAGACCGGCGTGCCGGGCTGGGCCAGGTCACCGGGTTCGAGGTTGCGCTTGACCACCGTGCCGTCGAAGGGGGCGCGCAGCACGGTTTCGGCGGACAAGGATTCGGCGGTGGCGATGGCGGCTTTGGCCTGGGCCACTTGGGCATCGGCGCTGCGGGCTTGGGCAAGGGCTGCTTCCAGGCTTTGCTGGGTGGCGGCCTCTTGTTTGAACAGGTTTTGCGTGCGGTGTAGATCTGCCGTGGCTTTGGCCGATAGTGCCTGCGCCGCCGCCAGGACGGAACGGGCTTGATCCACGCGGGATTGCAACTCGGTTTGATCGAGGCGGGCGAGGATCTGCCCGGCGGCGACCTTGTCACCGGCTTGGACGGACAGGCTGAGGATACGGGCCGGGATTTTCGCGGAGATTTGCGCGACGCTGCGGGCTGAAACCGTGGCCGGCCAGCGCATGAGTTCCGCAGATTCCCGCCGTTCAACTTTGGCCGTAGGGCCATGCACAAGCTCGGTTTTCTCGGCAGCTTGCACGCCCGGCGGGGTCTTGGAGGTGAAACCGCCTTCCATCCAGGCCAGCATCAGCACCAATCCGAGCAAGGAAACCAGCGCCTGGATTGGCTTTTTATAGTTTTGTATGTCGTTCATTTCCATGCTCCGATGGCTTGCTGCAAATACGCCTTGGCGATCTGGGCGTCGTAGCGGGCGGTGACGCTGTGGATTTCGCTTTGCGTGCGGTCGGCCTCGGCTTCCAAATAGCGGGTGACGGTCACGGCCCCGGCGCGGTATTGTTCGCGCACCAGCCGGTGCGCCTCAGTCGCGGCGGCAAGGGCCGCTTCCGCGACTTCTTTACGCTGCTGGGCTTCGCTTAAGTTAGCCTGGGCCTTGCGTACTTCGTCTTCGATCTCCAGCCGGGTGCGTTGGCGGATGGCTTCGGCCTCGGCCAGTTTGCGCTCGGCCCCGGCCACACGGGCCGAGACCGCCCCGCCGCCGAAGATTTCCACCTCGGCGCTGACACCCATCGTCAGGTTGTCGTTGTTGAAATTGAAATCGGGGGTGCGCGAGTTGATGCCGTAGGACGCATAAGCGTTGACCTTGGGCAGATGCCCGCCCATTTCGGCGCGGACTTCCTTCTCGCGCATTTCCGTCTGCCGCGCCGCCGCCAGCATCTCCGGGCGCTGGGTCAAGGCTTGGGTAATCAAACCGGACAGATTGTCTTGCCGCTCCGGATTGGCGACATCGACGGTCTCGCGGATCTCCAGGTTTTCCGTGGTGTCCAAGCCCAGCAAGGTGCGCAGGCTGGAGCGGGTCAGCTCCACCGCGTTCAGCGCCCGCAGTTCGGTTTCCTTGGCCTGGGAATGGCGTACTTCCAGCGACAGCACATCGGATTTCAGCAAAGCCCCTTCCTGGTGCTGGATCCGGGCCGTCTTCAACTCGCTGTCCACCGCTTCCAAGGAATGCCGCGCCGCCTCCACCTGTTTCGGCGCGGCCATGGCGGCGTAATAAGCCGCCGTGACCGAGGCGGCCAGGCGGTTGCGCAGAGCCGAGCGTTCCAACTCCGCCGCTTCAACGCCGAGTTCCGCCGCCTTCTTGCGGTAATAATCCTGCCCGCCCCGAAACAGCGACATCGTGCCGACCAGTTCCGGCCGGAAATTTTCGACGAAACCGGGCTGGTTGATGTTCATCGTCGGGCTGTAGCGCCGCTGCGCGACGATATTGGAAAACGCGATGGCCGGATTGTTGGTGTAGCTGTAGCCCACCGCACCGGTCAGCTTCGGATAAAACGCCGCCGCCGCCTCGGCGACCTGCGCCTCGGCTTGGCCGATGCGCTCTTGGGCGGCTTGCAGATCGGGGTTGCGCTCGAAGGCCAGGTCGACCAGTTGCTCCAGGTTTAGGGCTTGGGTTTTCGGTACGCTGGGCTGGGCGGGCGTTGGATTGTCTGAGGCTTGGGCGGTTAATGCCGATTGTAATATCAGATAAAAAAAGAGGGAGCGGTTCATAAGATTTTTCTTATTGTTATGGATAACGCAAAGCCTAACGGGTGAGTATTGCGAAACTTTGCTGTGGCAGGGTTAGACGCAATCTGGCACACGCACTGCGAGATACCTAAACTGACCATAATTTTTAGTGTTTACGACAGAAAAATCTTGCCAATTTAGCTTGTACTCACCAATAAGCTCAAGATCATTCTCTCGATATTTCCTTGTTCCATCCGAGGCTTCTTCCGTCCATGCCATTGAGTTTTTTAAGATACGGTCTTGCGTCAAGCTAAACGCTTCGTCAACTGTACCCATAGTTCTTTGCTTCCAATACGCACTGTCATTCGTCAAAAGAATTGCGTAGCCCTCGCAGCTCTTCAAATTCGAGGTGATATTTTCGAGACGGATAATGTCCTTAATGAAGTCATATCTCCCTGTGTCCTGTGCGCTGTGACTTGTAAGGCTGAAAGTTTCACCATCAATATCTGTTAAAAGCTTACGCGTCTTGTACTTCAATTCAATAGCTATTGTTCTGTCGGGCGATTGAATGAGAATATCTAAATGCAGCGTCTTGCCGTTAGCGTTTTTCAATGGCATTTCAAGCCGAACAGAAGATTTTGGAAGCAGGCGATGAATTTCCCATGCGAAGGCGTGTTGAAAATCAGCTTCCGAGTGGTATACTTTGCGCTGATTCGCTAAATTATTCATTAAGTCTGATATGTTAATCATCATGCTCAAAGGTTGATTGAAAAATTCAACTTGCCGATAGACCCCCTCCACATCCAGCGCAATATTTAACAGCGGAAATACTAGGATATCTTGAGACACATTGAGTCTCCAGCGGTTGTTTTCGATGCGCTCGTAAACTTCCACATGTGGGCGGTTTTGATCGACCATCACACAATATTGCAGTGATTCTATACTGCGATAACTCTCAAATTTACGTCCCCGGTCATAGGGCTCCGTGGAGTCTGATAAAACCTCAACCACTAATACCGGATTCTCCACATAATTTCCATGGCGGATGCCTTTTTCGCACAGTACCTGCACATCGGGATAACAGAATTTGTCATAGTCGCGGATATACAGCTTCATGTCCGCGCCATAGACACGGCAGGGCTTGCCGCGCAAGGCGTTGACCAAAGCCGCGCCGACATTCATGGAAATCAAAGCGTGGCTTTCCGATCCGCCAGCCATGGCGAACACCTCGCCGGCGTGGTACTCGTAACGCTGGTCTTCGGCCTGCTCCAACGCGAAATATTCTTCGTGGCTCAGGCGGTTTTGCTTCAAGACAGACGACATGGCGGTGACCTCTTAAGATTGGGCGGGTAAAGCGACATTCTCAGCCTAAAGTCTGCTCGGGCGCAATGGCGGGGACTTCCCTGGAAAATCCCCGCCGCCTTTGGCCTTATTTCGCCTTCAAGCGGAAAACACCCATCATCTTCAAGCTCAGCCGTTCGTAAATCGGCTCGCTGACGCCCTTGCGCACTTTGCGCATGAAATACCATTCGTACATGACCTTGGCCCAATGCACCCAGCGCCCGCCGGACGACCATTGCACATTGCGCGGCGGAATTTGCGGCTTGGCCAGGAAGGCGATGCCCTTGTCGCCGAAGTCCGCCAGGCACAGCGCGTTCCACGAGCCTTCGTGGCTCGGCTCTTTGCCGTCCAGCTCCTCGCGGATGTTGTGCGCGGTGGCGGTGACCATGGATTCGATCATGTAGCCGGTCTTCGGCGTGCCGGTCGGCACCGGGGTCGGGCCGGTGGGCGGGATGGCGATGCAGACGCCGACCGAATAAATGTTTTTGAAGGTCGGGTTGCGCTGGTGCTTGTCCACCAGGATAAAGCCGCGCGGGTTGGTCAGCCCCTCGATGCCGAACACCGCGTCCACGCCTTTGAAGGCCGGCAGCATCATGCTGTGCTTGAACGGCAACTCATGCTGTTTTTTCACCGCGCCGGTCTCGTCCACTTCGGTCACGTACATCTTGCCGGCCTCGATCTTGTCCACTTTGGCGTTGCAGATCCAGTCGATGTGCTTGTCGCGCAGCGCGGTCTCCAACAGCCCCTTGGTGTCGCCGACGCCGCCCAGGCCCAAATGGCCGATGTAGGGCTCGGAGGTGACATAGGTCATTTTCACCTTGTCGCGGATCTTGCGGCGGCGCAGGTCGGTCTCGGCGATGAACAGGTATTCATAGGCCGGGCCGAAACAGGACGCGCCTTGCACCGCGCCGATGACGATGGGGCCGGGGGCTTGCACGAAGCCGTCCCAGAACTCGCCCGAAGGCCCGGCGTGGTCCACATGGCAGACCGATTGGGTGTGCCCTTCCGGGCCTAAACCCGGCACCTCGTCAAAGGCCAGCTTGGGGCCGGTGGCGATGACCAGATAGTCGTACTCGACCGAGCCGCCGTCGGCCAGCTCGACGCGGTTCTCCTGCGGCACGACGCGGGCGGCCTTCTTCTGCACGAAGGTGATGCCCTTCTTCTTAAGCACCGGGGCCAGCTCGACCTTGATGTCGGCAGGCTTGCGCCAGTTCACCGCCACCCAGGGGTTGGACGGCACGAAGTGGAACGTGGGGCTGTCGGAAATGACGATGATCTCGTCCGACTGGCGAGACAGTTCCTTCATTTCAAAGGCCATGGGGATGCCGCCGATGCCGGCGCCTAAGATCGCGATTTTTGCCATGTGGATTCTCCGGGGATGGGAAGGTTTTTATTATGGTGGTCTGCGTCCAGCCGGCGGCTTTCCAAGCGCCTGCATAGACGGGCAGGCATTAAGCCCGCCCTACATCTGACAGGTTTCTTTAAAACCCATTTTTTTCAACAGGCTGTCCAGCGGACAAAACTGGGTAAAGCCGCTTTGCAACAGGTTGGCACCGACAAAAGCCGTGAACCACAGCCAGTTGGCGCTGTGATACAGGGGGCTGGCCGAAACGCCCAAGCCTAAAGACAGCAGGACAAACGAGCCGGCGACAATGCGGACGATGCGATGGGTGGTCATAGTGTGCGCCTTTTGCGGGTCGTTATCAGTCAACGGTAAACAGCCCCATTTTCCTGGGTCTGTCGCGGGATAGTCCGGCAAGCTCAGTGTCCGTGCATGTCGTGATGCCCTGGCATGGCATGGCGGGCGTGGTCGCTTAACTGGGCGTCGAAATAGCGGTGGATGGCCTCGACCAAGGCCGGATCATCCGTCACATAGTCGATGCTGCCGCCGTCCGCCAAGTCTTGATAGGCATATTTCACCTGCCCCGCCCGTGCGCCCCGCAGCGCCGCAAGCCCCGGCATGGCCTCGCCGTGAATCTTGGCGGGGCCTTTGAAATCACCTTGCGCAAAGCCTTGGGCAATAGCCGACAAATGCTCGCGGATCAGGCGGATTTGCGCGGCGTCGGCGGCGTCCTTGGCGATAACCTCTTGTCGGCCGCCGTGTTCGGTCTTGCTGAACACATGGGTGGTTTTCTCCAAATTAAACGGCATTACTTTAGCGCCGCGTTCAGCCACCTCGTCCAGCCGCGCCGCGCTGGCCGGTTCGGCCGCCTGGATCGACACAGGCAGCGCCAGCGACAGCAACAACGGCCATAAAACCGCGCCTAGCGTTTGGCGATCACATTTCACGTTGCTTAACATAAGAGCAGTTCCTCAATTCCTCATGGCTAATGGCTTAACAAATTCCATGCCGTGCGGCACAAGCGCTTGCTTCAGCGATAAGCCTTTGTTAATAAAAAAATAAATGCATTGAAAGCCGGACTGGGCTCGCCGCTGCATGATTCATCTGCCCATGCCGCGTTTCAAAATCCCACCAATATGAAACGTTTATGAAACACTGCAACACGTACAAGCGTCCCTGGCAGAAGCAAGCGCCCGCACCCGCCGGGGCATAGATGGCAATGCTGTTTTGTGTTGCGCCGCGGCGGGCGTTGCGCGAGCCCGCTTTTCCTCCGTCTTGCCTACGCAAGTCGCGCAGTGCGATAGCCCTGCGGCACCCGCGCCGCCAACGACAGGAAAATATTGCCCAGCCCCGTGGCCTGCGTCATTAAATCCTCAAGGCCAGTCGGCTACACTAGCGGCCCGGAGGTGCCATCCTATGCTTAGAACAATTATGCGCCGCCTATTGGCGTTGCTATACCG
>Ga0265327_10003259_pt1 | contig 15737 bp, 16 predicted proteins | sample 41621metaG_FD_202089 | JGI IMG/M metagenome (GOLD analysis project Ga0265327, IMG submission 202089) | Rhizosphere microbial communities from Carex aquatilis grown in University of Washington, Seatle, WA, United States - 4-16-21 metaG | ecosystem: Host-associated > Plants > Roots > Rhizosphere... | reverse complement strand
GCCGCCGATCATGAGCGGATTGCACTGGATTTGGGAGGTGTTGGGGCGGGCGCCGCCCCCCTGCCAGGTCCACGCGACCTCGAGCCGGCCGACATTGGCCGGCGTGATCTGCGTGAGGGATGAGAAGTGGCTCGCGGACTTGTCGCCAAGGTAGGCGGTCCATTCGCTTCCGGCGGCGGCGGGCGCGCGCAGCGGGAGCAGGGTCAGGAAAACAAACGGCAAGGCGCGCAGCGCCAGGGCGGGGGTGGACATCCCCCCGACCAAAGCGAAGTTCGCCGGTTTTGCCAAGCGGAGAGAGAATTTGCCGCGCCGAGCAGAGGCGGGGGGCCCGGCACTCCGAGTCATTCTCCCGCAAGGTGGAACGGGCCGCCGGACCCGTTCAAGCGCGTCCGGAGGCCGCGCTCCACCCGGGACGCGAAGCGGGGTGGCACCCCGCCTCCAACATTCCGGGTGACTCCGTCCGGGAAGCAGACGCCGGTCGGGCGGCACACGACCGGCTTGCGTTGTCCCCGCTGCGCTTTCACCCTCGCCGCATGAAGCCAGCTCACGCACTGCTGGGGGCCGGTGACGGCCTGCTCGATCGCGCCCTGTGTGTGGTCGGGGCGGTGATCTTCTCGCAGGCGCCCGAGTTCATGCAGCAATACCTGCAACGCCTCGGCGGCAGCCTCGACGAGGCGCGCCGTCATCTCGTCCAGTTCCAGGAAGCGGCGGCCCATTCCGGCCTGACTCTGGACCGCCTGATCAGCCAGACCAGCGGCAACGCGGACCCCGCGGTGGCGAAGCTCGGCGGCGTGATGACCGAAACGGTGGCCCGGGTCGATTCGCTGGCCGCGGCCCAGGCCGCCCTGCAGGACGCCTCGCTCTGGAGTCGCCCGTTCGTGTTCCTGCGCCACCTCGATCCCGGCATCGCCCGCGGCACGTGGGACGTTTTCAAGCCCGCGGTGCCGACGACCGGCGAAGGTCTGGTTTACGCGATCGCGGGCATGCTGATCCTCCTCGGCCTCTATCATTTTGGCGTGCGGTCTCCGCTCGCACGGCGCCGCCTGCGCCGCGGGCAACCGGCCGGAGCGCGGGCCTGACCTGCCCGCCTATCGATCGCCAGCAGAACCGGGAAGGACGGCGACCCTCATTCCGCCGGTGATTTTCAGAATGCCGGTGGCCTTGCAACCAGGGCGGCGACAGGATTTGCTGCCAGACAATTCCCACGAAACCAAAATCATGAAATTCATTCCTTGCGTCGCCGCCTTGGTCGGAGCGGCCGTCCTGGCCGGCAGCGGCTGCACGAAACAGAAGAGCACCGACGTCGGTGCCCGGGTGAAGGATGCCTACGAGGAGGCCAAGACGGCGGTGGCGGACGCGTGGACCGATGCGAAGTCCTACACTTTTGAGAAGCGCAGGGAGTTCAGCGCAAGTGCGCGGTCACTGACCACCAAGATGGATTCGGAGGTGGAGCAGATGCGCGCGAGTTATTCCGAGGCGAAGGCCAGCGCGAACCGGAAGAAGGCCATGGACGAGCTGAAGAGCGCCCAGGCCGAGCTCAAGGCCAAGGTCGACGCGCTCGGACACGCGACCGCCAGCACCTGGGACAGTGCCAAGCAGGAAGTCGTCGCCGCCTGGGACCGCTGCGAAGCGGCCTGCCGGAAGGCACGGGAGGATTGACCCCGCGCGGACGGAAAATCGGCCGACGAACCCGCACGAGGAGGCGTTGCTATTTGGCGGCATCGCGGTAACCTACCTTCATGCACACCGTGAAATCCGCCGCCGCGACGCCCGCCGCCCTTCGCTGCTGGGTGCAGGGACGGCGGGTCTATGTCGAACTCGCCAACCACCGGTCGGTCAGTTTTCCGGCGAGCAAATACGCCGCGCTGGAGAACGCTTCCCAGACGGACCTCGAGAAAATCCACCTGCAACCGGACGGACGGACCATTCAGTGGGAATCGCTGGACGAAGTGCTTCAGGTCGAGGACGTCGCCCAGAACCGTTTCGTCCACACCCCGCGCGCCGCCCAAGCCGTGGTGCCGGCGGCGTGAGCTGAATTTCTGGCACCCGGGTGCGAGCCGGCCGTTGAACGGATTGGCATCAATGGCGGTCGCGACCGGCGCCGGTGGCCCGGTCCGGCCCCAACCTTGCCAGCGATCACTTTGCCGGCGCGAGCCACCCTGAAGCTTCCATCCAGTCCGCCACGCGGTCCGGCCACGAGGTGACTCCCGCTTCGGTCCGGCGAAGCCCATATCCGTGTCCGCCCCGGGGATACAGATGCATCTCGGCCGGCACCTTGGCATTTTTCAGGGCGAGGTAATAGAACAGGCCCGTCTCCACCCGCACTGAATCGTCCTCCGTCATCGCAATGAAAGTCGGCGGCGTGTTGGTCGCGCTCACCGCCAGCTCCGGGGCGAGCGCGTCGTGCTGGTCCGGGACCGTCAACGAGCCCGGATAAATCAACACGCAGAAATCGGGCCGGCAGCTCACCTGGTCCGCCGCGTCCACGGGGGGGTAGGTGCGGACGCCGTGGTTGTTGCTCAACGCCGCCGCGAGGTGTCCGCCGGCCGAAAACCCGAGCACGCCGATCCGCGCCGGGTCGACGCCGAATTCCCGGGCGCGCTGCCGCACGATGCCGAGCGCGCGCTGGGCATCCTGCAGCGGTGGGGCATACCCGGGCACGCCCTCGCGGCGGGGCACGCGGTATTTCAGCAGGATGCCGGTCACACCGATCGAGTTGAGCCATGCGCAAACCTCCGTACCCTCGAGGTCCATCGCGAGGATGTAGAACCCGCCACCTGGGCAGACCATCACGGCGGCCCCGGTGTTCTTCGCCGGATCGGGACAATAAACCGTGATCGTCGGGTCCGACACATTGCCGAGGCGGATGACACGCCGGCCGGCGACCAGCTCGCCCTTGGCGTCGGTCGTGTCGGCCTCCGGCGGCAACACCTTTGTCTCGCCCGGCGCCCGGCCCGGCCAGAGGGCAATCGCCGCCGACGGGGCGCCCGGGGTCGCCGCGCCGGCGGCGCCCGCGGAGACAAGTGCTGCCAGGACGAGGGTGAGGATGGTTTTCATCGGGGCTGACCGGGACGGGCCCGGCTTGGGGAACCCGCAAGCATGGCAACTCGGCCCGGGTTGGCAATGCGCGACGGGCGGTCCCGGTCGGACCGGAGGGCCGGGCTCGTGACGGTGGAAGGATTTCCCGCCCCGGACGGGTCGAAGTCCGGTGACCGTCCACCGCACGGTTTACTTTCGCTCCCGACGGGCTAGTTCTTCCGGATGCAATTCCGCATCCTGGGGAAAAATGGGCCGCGCGTGTCGGCGCTCGGCCTCGGCTGCATGGGCATGTCGGAGTTTTACGGTCCGCGGGACGAAACCGAGTCGGTCGCGACGCTGCACCGCGCCCTCGACCTCGGGGTGAACTTTCTCGACACGGCCGACATGTACGGCAGCGGGCACAACGAGGAGCTCGTCGGCCGCGTCGTGCGGACCCGCCGCCGCGAGGTGGTGCTCGCGACGAAATTCGGTTTCGTGCGCGATCCCGCGAATCCGCAGGCCCGGAATGTGTGCGGCCGGCCCGAATACGTGCAGGCGGCCTGCGAGGCGAGCCTGCGCCGACTCGGCGTCGCCACCATCGATCTCTACTACCTGCACCGACTCGATCCGGCCACGCCGATCGAGGACACGGTCGGCGCGATGGCCGCGCTCGTGCAGGCGGGCAAGGTGCGCTTCCTCGGGTTGTCCGAGGCGGGGCCCGCCACGCTGCGCCGCGCGCAGGCGGTCCACCCGATCACGGCGCTGCAAAGCGAGTATTCCCTCTGGACCCGGGATCCCGAAGCCGGCCCGCTCGCCGCCTGCCGCGAGCTCGGCGTCGGCTTTGTGCCGTACAGCCCGCTCGGCCGGGGCTTCCTGACCGGCCAGATGAAGCGCTTCGAGGATTTCGCGCCCGACGACCAGCGGCGCAGCCAGCCCCGGTTCCAAGGGGAAAACTTCGCCCGCAACCTCGAACTCGTCCATCGCGTCGAGGCGTTTGCCGCGCGCAAGGGGTGCACTCCGAGCCAGCTCGCGCTCGCCTGGGTGCTGGCGCAGGGCGATGACCTCGTGCCGATTCCCGGCACCCGCCGCACCCGCCACCTCGACGACAACCTCGGCGCCCTCGCGTTACAGCTCTCGGCGCCCGAGGTGGCGGAAATTGGAAAAATCTTCCCGCCGGAAGCCGTCGCGGGCGCGCGCTACCCCGAGCGCATGATGGCGCTGATCGCCCGCTGATCCGTAGGGCCGCCCCCGGCGGCGTCCCGGCCCGCATAATTTCTCCCGGGGGTGCCGCGAAAGGTCTTGCCGTTTTTGCGGGGTTTTATTTTCTGCCCCACTTCGGTCGTCGGTCACCACGCAACTGATGCTGTTCAATTCGCTTACGTTTGTCGTTTTCTTTGGCGTCGTCATGGGCGCGTATTGGACGCTGGGCCCATGGAACCTGCGCAAGAATCTGCTGCTGGTGGCCAGCTACATTTTCTACGGGGCCTGGAATCCGCCGTTTGCTCTGCTGCTCTTCGCCACGACCACGCTGGATTTCCTGCTCGGCGCCCGCATCGCGCAGGTCCAGGAACCGAAGGCGAAGAAGCTGTGGCTGGTCTTCAGTGTCGCGGTGAACCTGAGCATGCTGGGCTACTTCAAGTACGGGAATTTCCTGCTGCAAAATTTCCAGTGGCTGCTCGCGCGCGCGGGGGTCAACTACCAGCCGCCGCACCTGGACATCTTCCTGCCGATCGGCATCTCCTTCTACACGTTTCATTCGCTGTCGTACACGCTCGACGTCTACCGCGGGGCCACCCAGCCGACCCGGTCGCTGCGCGATTTCCTCCTCGCCGTCTCGTTCTTTCCGCAACTGGTGGCCGGCCCGATCGTCCGGGCCGCGGATTTCCTGCCACAGTTGGTCGCGCCGCGCCCCTGGGACCGGAACCGCTGCCTGTGGGGCCTGCTGCTGATGACGCTCGGGATGTTCGAGAAGATCGTCCTCGCCGACACGCTGCTGGCCGGTTCCGCCGACTCGGTCTTTGGCTATGGCGGCCCGCTGGCCTACCTTGACGCCTGGACCGGCGTCCTGGCGTTTGCCGGGCAGATCTTCTTCGACTTCTCGGGTTACTCGACCTGCGCGATCGGCGCCGCCCTCTGCCTCGGCTTTCACCTGAAGGATAACTTTCTCTTCCCGTATGCCGCCGTCGGCTTCTCGGACTTTTGGCGCCGGTGGCACATCTCGCTGTCGACGTTCCTGCGCGACTACCTCTACATCCCGCTTGGGGGCAGCCGCGGCGGCGTGCTCCATGCGGCCATCAACCTTGTCATCGTGATGTTCCTCGGCGGACTCTGGCACGGACCCGCCTGGACTTTCGTGGTTTGGGGCCTGATCCACGGGTCCTGCCTCGTGCTCGAGCACGTCCTCCGCAACCTGTTCGGCAAGGACCCCGCCTGGAGCTACACGGCCGGCGGCCGGGTGTTCCTCGGCCTCGTCACGTACGCGGCGGTGTGCTTTGCGTGGGTGTTCTTCCGCGCGGCGGATTTTCCGACGGCCGCGCGGCTGATCCGCGGCATGGTCGGGGCGTTCCCGCGGGGCGACGCCATTCTCACGACCCGCGAAATCCTCCAGGTCGCCCTCGTCACGGCGGGCCTGCTCGCGGCCCACTGGACTCTCCGCGAATCCTCGATCGAGTCGGCGGTGGCGCGCCTGCCCCGCTGGCTCCTGACCGCGGTCTGGACGCTGATGCTCTGCGCAATCATCCTTACCCAGGGAAGTGGACATGCCTTCATCTATTTCCAATTTTGAGCGCCCGATCCCGGCCCTGCCGTGGCGCGCGATGGTCCTGACGGTCCTCCTCCTGACCGCCGCGGCCACGGTTGCCTGGGAACTGCGCTGCCGGGCGTGGGGCTACGGCCCGGTGTTGAACGACACTTCCGATCTGTGGGCCGACCGCCGCGAGGCCGTCCAACCCGATTCGATCGTCATCATTGGCGACTCGCGCGGTTTGTTCGACATCGACCTCGACCAACTGGAACAGGGTCTGGGTCGGCGGCCGATTCAGCTGTCTCTGGTCGGAAGCAGCGTTTACCCGGTTCTAGCCGACCTCGCCGCGGACGAAAGCTTCCACGGCACCGTCATCTGCAGCGTGATTCCGCTGATGTACTTCGTGCCGGCCGGCAAGCCGCTCGCGAATTCGCAAGAGGCGATCGATCGCTATCACAAGCGCACGGTGGCGCAGCGCGCCGGCCACCATCTCGGAATGTTCCTCGAGGAGCACATCGCCTTCCTCAAGCAGGAGGATCTCACCCTCGAGGTGTTGCTCGGGCAACTGCCGATCCCGAACCGGGCCGGCGCCCTGGTCGGCCCCGTCATGCCACCTTATTTTCAAACCATCGATCGGGAGCGGCGCACGCGCATGGTTGACGCCTGTGCCCACCCCGGCCCGCTGCAGGACCGGGTGAAGTACGGGTGGCTGCCCCTGTTCACGCCGCCGCCGCCGCCGAGCTACATTCCGCCGGCCGCGTTCGGGGCGTTCGTCGGCCAGGCCATCGAGGCGCGCTTTCACGACAGCGCCGCGGCCGTCAAAAGAATCCGCGCGCGCGGCGGCAAGGTCATCTATGTCCGCTATCCCGTCTCCGGCGAGCTGAAGAAGCACGAGGACCGGCTGACCCCGAAAGCCGGACCGTGGACCCGCCTGCTGCATGACACCGGCGCACCCGGCATCTATTTCGAGGACTATCCGGAACTCGCCAGCTTCGAATGCCCCGAGTGGTCGCACCTGTCGGGTCCGGACTCGGTGGAATTCACGAAGCGCCTCGTCCCGCACCTGAAAGAGGCACTGGCCCAGTAGGCGGACCGCCGCGCGCCCCCTGCCCCTACGCTCCGGGCGGAACCTTGTGTTCCAACAGGTCCCACTTGTTGCCGTAGAGGTCGGCGAAAACCGCCACCGTCCCGTAAGCCTCCACCCGGGGTTCCTCGGCAAAGCTGACACCCCGCGCCTTCATGGCCCGGTAGTCGCGGTCAAAATCGTCGGTCTGCAGGAAAAGGAAGACCCGCCCGCCCGCCTGCCGACCCACCGCGGCCGCCTGTTCCGGCGTGGTCGCGCGCGCCAGCAGCAGGCCGGGTCCGCCACCGTGCGGCGGCGCGACCACCACCCACCGCTTGCCGGCGCCCATTGGCGTGTCGGCCACGACGTGAAAACCCATCGCCTCGGTGAAATACCGGACGGCCTCATCGTATTCCCGCACGAGAAACGTGACCTGGCCGATCAGCTGCTTCATTCGCGGCGGAGCGGCTACTGCAGCAACAGGCCCCAGTCGGGCGGAGGCCACTGCGCCGACGGTGAGCCGTCCATGATCAATCGCCCGGCCTGCATGACCGCCTGCTGTTCGCCCTGCAACTGGCGCAAGGCCGCGACCTGTTGCGGCGAAAGCAGGCGCTGCGCCTGCTCGATCGCGCCGTCCGTGATCAGGCCCGTGGCATCGGGATTGACCACCGGGAGCACGCCGCCCGGGTTGGCCCCGACCACCAGCGAAATGGCCGGCGCGGTCCCGCCGGCGCTCCGCGGCGAGTTGTCGGCCAGCACCTTCACCAGCGAGTCCGCCTGCGCCGCGGTCAACGGCGCGTCGGAATAGCTCAGGCGCCGCTCGAGCTGGGCCACGGTCGCGCGCTGCGGAATCGTGTCCTCGAAGTCGCGGTACTGGTCATAGCGCTCGTTGCCGAGCGCCGATCGAATCGAGTTCTCGTTTTCAGCTTGCGCCGTCAGCATGCCCGCCCGCGCCTGGTCCGGCGAAAGGGGACCACCGGGCGAATTCTCGCTGATGGCCACCACGTCAAGGGCCAGGTTGTCCTTTTCCGCGAGCAGGTGCTTGAACGCGGCGAGTTCCGCCGGGCTGAGATTGAGGCGGCGAAACAGCTCGGCATAGCGCGAATCAAGCATGCCCTCGCGATAGATCTGATAGGCCTCCAGGAAATCGGGGTTCTCCATCAAGGCGGTGGGCGGCTCCCCCTGGTTTGCGCCCGGCATCCAGCGGGCCGCGCCGCGATCGAACGGACCCTCCCCGGACTGGCTCGCGTAACGGTCCCCCACCGACCGGCGGATCGACCGCGCCGGCGCCATGACAATGCGCGGACCATGCAACCGCCGGACCGCCAGCGCCCGTCCCGCCGAATCCCCGGCCGGCGCGGGGGGCCCGGCGAGCCTCCGGAGTCGGAATTGCTGCCAGAGGGCGAGCGCCGCCAGGGCGACCACCGCCACCGACAGCAGGGCAACCATCAGCCGGCGCAGCTGAAGGCCAGGGACAACGGATTGCTGGGCGGTTTGGAGCATCGTGGAAAGCCGGGCCAGCCCCGGCCTGCATCCGGGATAATCCGCCCGGACGACCCGGCAAGGTCAAAGCGCGTCATCAGCCGCCCGACGCGGCGGTCGATACCGGCCCGGCGCGCGCCAGGAAAATGCGCGCGAGCGGCCCCCGGGCCGACCGGACGTCGAGCTCAGGCCGACGGCAGGTGGCCGGTGCTCGGGATCTGGTTCGCGCGCACGTATTCGTCGAGCGCGACCAGGTTCTGCATCTCCCCCGGCTCGGCGCTGTAGCCCTTCTTTTCCGAACGGAGAACGAAGCCGGCGAGCCAGTTGAGGACGTCATCCCGACGGGGTGGCCCCGCCCCGGCTGAGGCGCGGATATCGGCAACCAATGACATGGCATAGTCATGCCATAGAAGTGTGTTGCTCATGATTTGAGTGGACTGGGAAGTTGGCGGGTTGAACCGGCCGCCGAGCCCAAAGGTGTCCCGGGACGGCCGTTGCCGGTCCGCGGGACAATCCTTGGGTGGCGGGATATCCGCGGTTACTTGCGGCGCTTGGAGCTTTTCGCAGCCTTGCGCGGAGCGGAGCGTTTGCGGGACGAGGTGGCCTTCTTGGCCGACCGTTTGGCAGCAGATGATTTTTTCACACCTCACGCTAAGGCCGAATCCGGGTCTTTGCACGGACCGGTGTCACCGCCGGCGCGATAGGAGCGCGCCTACTGAACGCCGCCGGATGCGAAACGCCTCCGGTTGCTCTCGCCACGAGGTCCGTCGGCCGTTATACAGCTTCGGCGTTTTCCTTGATGGCGCCACGGCGCGGCCGGAACCCGCGCCGGTCCGGCCGACTTTCCGGCTAGCCATCACCGGCGTCCTGCGTTTCGTTTCCCCGGGATCCGCCACCTGGGCGCGATCCTGAAATCCCCCTCTCGACCCACCCATGAAACTGCGCGCCGCCGGCTGCCTGTGCACCTTCGTCCTCGGGGTGGCGGTCGCCGCCGCCGCGGAGCCGGTGAAGATCGGGTTCTTCATGTCGATGACCGGGCGCGACGCCTCGTTCGGGGAGGCCTCGCTCCGCGGCGCCCGGCTCGCCGTCGACGAACTCAACGCCGCCGGCGGGGTGTTGGGCCGCCCGGTCGAGCTGGTGGTCGAGGACGACCGCTCGCTGCCGGGCGAGGCCGCGACCGCGGTGAAGAAACTCATCTCCCGCGACCACGTCGTGGCGCTCGTCGGCGAGTGCTCGTCCGCCCGGACGCTCGAGGCCGCGCCGGTGGCGCAGACCGCGGGCGTGCCGCTCATCTCGCCGGCGTCAACCAGCCCGAAGGTGACCCAGGCCGGCGACGCCATCTTCCGGGTGTGCTTCATCGATCCCTTCCAAGGCGACGTGATCGCGGCGTTTGCCCGGCACCGGCTCGGCTTGAAACGCGCGGCGCTGCTGGTCGACGCCACCGCCCCCTACTCGGTCGGTCTCGCCGAATATTTCGAGAAGACCTTTGTGGCGCTCGGCGGCGAGATTGTGGCGACCCAGAAATACGCCGGGGCGGACACCGACTTCCGCGCGCAGTTGACGGCCATTCGCGCCGCCCACCCCGACGCGCTCTTCCTCCCCGGATACTATGTCTCCGCGGGTCTAGTGGCGCGCCAGGCGAAACAGCTCGGCCTGCAGGCCACCCTGCTGGGCGGCGACGGCTTCGAGGCGCCCCAGCTCCTTGAGATCGGCGGGGACGCCCTCGAAGGGGCTTACTACTCGACCCATTTCGCGACCGAAAACACCGGCCGGGCCTCCCGCGCGTTCGTCGAGGCCTATCGTGCCCGCCACGGGGACGTGCCGAACGGCCTGTCCGCGCTCACCTACGACGCCGTCAGGCTGGTGGCCGACGCGGTGACGCGCGCCGGGACCACGGAGAAGACGGCCCTGCGGCAGGCGCTGGCCGCCACCAGGGATTTCCCCGGGGTGACCGGACGGACGACCATCAACGCGCAGCGGGATGCGGACAAGGACGCGGCCATCATCACGGTGAAGAATGGCCGGCTCGTGTTCGTCGAGACGATCCGGCCGTAGCCGCGCGCCCGGCCTTGTCCTAAGCCCGGGCGAACGGGTGACTTTCAGGCCACGGCAACCCGGCGGTCATTTCCCCTGCGACCGCGGGCGCAGTGGCTCCTTGCCTTTGGACGCCGTGTCATAAAGATGCCCCCATGCCCAAGCTTACCCCAGAAGAACTCAGCCAACTGCACCCGGAGACGCTCGCGCTCAGCTACGGATTCGATCCGTTCCTGAGCGAAGGCGCCGTCAAGCCGCCCGTGTTCCTGACGTCGACGTTTGCGTTCCGCAAATCCGAGGACGGCAAGAAGTTCTTCGCCTGGATGCGCGGCGAAGGCGGTGCGCCGTCGGGCAAGCACCAGTCGGGCCTCATCTACTCGCGCTTCAACAATCCGAACCTGGAGATCTTCGAGGATCGCATGGCCCTTTGGGAGGGCATGAAGGGTGCGTGCAGCTTTGCCAGCGGCATGGCGGCGATCAGCACCGCGCTGCTGGCCACCCACCTGCCCGGCGACGAGATCGTGGTGTGTGCGCCGCTCTACGGCGGCACCGAGACATTCATGCGGGGATTCCTCGCGAAATTCGGCATCAAGTGCCACTTCGTCCACGCCGGCGTCGAGGCACCCGTCGAGGCGGCCCGGGTGGTCGGGCCCCAGACCCGCTCCCTCTTCATCGAGAGCCCCGCCAACCCGAACAACAAGCTCACCGACATCGCCGCCCTGAAGGCCCTGGCGGCCCGGCACCGCACGGCGGACGGGCGCGCGGTGCTGATCATGGTCGACAACACCATGGCCGGGCCGGTGTTTTCCCAGCCGGCGAAGTTCGGCGCGGACGTCGTGCTTTACTCCGCCACCAAGTTCATCGGCGGCCATTCCGACATCGTCGGCGGCGTCGCGCTGGCCGACGACATGGCCCTGCTCAAGGCGATCGCCAGCCTGCGCAACAGCCTCGGCGGCATGCCCAATCCGCACACGGCCTGGCTGCTCACGCGCTCGCTCGAGACGCTGAAGATCCGCGCCGAGGCGTCGGCCCGGAACGCGACGCTTTGCGCCGACTTTCTCGCCGGCCATCCCAAGGTCCGCGCCGTGAGTTTCCTCGGCCTGCTGAAGCCCGGCGATCCGGAGTACCCGATCTACCAACGGCAGCACACCGGTCCGGGCTCGCTGATCTCGCTCTACCTCAAGGGCGGCGAAAAGGAGGCGTTTGCGTTTCTGGACAGCCTCAAGGTCATGAAGCTCGCGGTCTCGCTCGGCTCCACCGAGTCGCTCGCGCAGCATCCGGCGGCGATGACCCACTCCGGTCTCTCGCCCGAGGCGAAGAAAAGCAGCGGGGTGTCGGACGACCTCGTGCGGATTTCGATCGGCATCGAGAATGCCGAGGATCTCATCTGGGACCTGAAGCAGGCGCTCGCGCAGGTTTGAACGAAACTCCGGGCCGACGGGCGGGCCGGCAACTCGCGGGCGGCAGACCAGGTCGCTGCTTCAGGCTGCGGGCTTTTCGCTTTCCAGCGACCGGCGCCGGCCCACACTTGGTGGGGAAATCCCGCGTTCATGAGCCTCCTCCGCCGCCCCACCCTGCGGGTCTTCCTGATCGTATTCGCGGTGGGGCTCGCCTGGGCGGTTACCACGGGCCAGATCTGGGAGGACTTCTACATCACGTACCGCGCCTCGCGGAATCTCGTCGAGGGCCGGGGACTCACCTACAATCCGGGCGGGCGGGTTCATTCGTTCACCTCGCCCCTCGGGGTTTTGCTGCCGGCCGCAAGCTATGCCCTGACGGGCCGGAGCTCGGACACCGCGGCCCTGTGGATTTTCCGGATGATGAGCCTGTCCGCGCTGGCCGGCGCAGCGGCGCTGCTGTGGCGGACCTTCCGCGCGCTTTTTCCCGCCGCCGCGCCCGCCGCGTTGCTGGTCGCGCTGCTGGCCGCGGACAGCAAGACCATCGGCTTCTCCGCGAACGGCATGGAGACGGCCTTCGTGCTTTTCTTTCTGGCGTGGAGCCTGTGGGCCGTTTTCACGCGCCCGCCGCGATTGGCGATTCACCTCGGCCTGGCCTGGGGCGGCCTGATGTGGTCGCGGCCCGATTCCTGCCTCTACATCGCCGCGACGGGACTCGGCGTCCTGCTCTTCGCGCCGGAAGCGGGGCGCTTCCTGACATCGAGGGCCACCTGGGGCACGCGGCTGCTCGCGGCGGCCGCGGTGACTGCGCTGGTTTATGCCCCGTGGTTCCTGTGGGCGTGGAACTACTATGGATCGCCGGTGCCGCACACGATCGTCGCCAAGGGGCTATTCGTCGGGCCCACCGCCGGAAAGATTCTGGGCGGCCTCATCCGGTTCCCGATCACGATCATCCAGGGCGACTCGTCGCTGAAATCCACTTTCCTCCCCTACTACGATGGCTGGTCGGGCTGGTCCGAATGGGTTTCGTTCGCGACCTTCGCGGTCGCCGCGGTGCCCTTCGCCTTTTTTCTGCTGCCCTTCGTTCGCTGGGAGGCGCGGTTGGCCAGTTTCGTCTACGCCACCGGGCATTTCTACCTCTCCGTGGTCGTCGGCCCGTGGCCGTGGTACATTCCGCCCGTGACGCTGCTCGGCCTGGTGGCCGGGGCGATCGCCTTCGGGCAGGCCCGCGGGGTCCTCGAAGGGCTGCAGCGCCAGTCGGGCTCGCCGGCCGCGGACGGGTTGCGGCGCGCGCTGTGGCTTCTCGCGGGCGGGGTGGTGCTGGGCTCCCTCGTGATGACCACCCTGATGGCCAGGCAGGCCCGGTTGGAAACCCGGATCATCGCGGGAAACGTGCGCGGCGCCATTGGCGTTTGGTTGCACGAACAGGCCAGGTCGCCGTCCGAGACCGTGTTTCTCGAGCCGTTGGGCTACATCGGGTTCTTTTCGAACCTGCGAATGCTCGACTATCCCGGATTGGCGTCGCCGGAGGTCGTGGCCGCGCGCCGCCGGGCCGTCTCCAAGGCGTATCCGGGGTCGTGGCCGGAGCTGATTCGCGATCTCCGCCCGGACTGGCTGGTGCTCCGGCCGTTCGAGCTCTCCGCCATCGTGCGCAAGGATCCGCAGCTCCTCGGCGAGGCGTATGACCACGTGAAGACGTTCGACGCCACACCCGAGATCGCCCGGCAGAGCTTCGTGCCGGTCCCGGCCTTCCTTGAGTATGACGGCACTTTCGAAATCTACCGGCGGAAGCCGCTCGCGGATGCCCTCACCCCAAGTGGCGCCGGAGCGAAGTGAAAGAACCCGCGAGCGCCCCCGGCCGCCGTCACCGGGTTCAGACCTTCGCGGGGTCGCCGGCCCAGCGTCAATGTGCCAAGCCAACACGCGCGCCGTGTTTTCCCGAGGCGATTCTCCTGCCCCCGCTTGTCGCCAACGAACGCGCCAACTGTTTCCGCCTCTTTCAACCCCCTGTTTTCAACTTCGTCGCTTCCACTCAGGGTTTCGAACCCCGCCGCGCGAGCCGCCAGGCCCAGACGCTGAGCGCGACCGTGAGAACCGTCACCCCGATGAACCAGGGGTCCTTCGCCAGGCCAGGGCCCTCGACCCACGCGCGCCAGATGTGCGCCAAGGTGACCAGCGCAAAGATGATGCCCGTGGCGATAACGTAGGCTTTCATCAAGGTCGAAATCGTTGTTGCCGGCGACGGCGCAGGCTACTTGTTCGTGAACGTCATGCTGTCCGCGTTCATCTCGATCTTCCCGTCGTTAATGTCGATGAACGCGTGCACCGCCTGCATTTTCCCGCTGGGCGTCTCGACCGCCAGATCGCCGGCGACCATCGCCACTTCCTGGTCCGAAAGCATCAGCCCGGTCGGCGACGAGATCAGCACGCTCTTCCCCACCTGCAACTGGGCGTCCGGGCTGTAAATCCGGGTGTCGTCCTGCAGGGTGAAACTCCCCTTGACGAGCCCGGGCGGCGCGACCGGCCCGACCGGCTCGCCGGCCGCGGGCGCCGCGGCGGCCAGCCGCTGCTCGGCCGCCTTGGCGGCCTGCTGCGAAGCCGCCAGTTGCTCGCGGGTGGCGGCGAGCGCCTGCTCCAGATCGGCCGCCTTGCGCTCGACCGCGGCGGCGGCCGACTGCGCCCTGGCCAGTTCCGCCTTCGGCACGCGCCGTTCCGCGGTCAGCCTGGCGTCCTCCCGGGAGGCGTTGAGATCGCCCCGCACGGCGGCCAGTTCCCAGCGGTGGACGCAGAACATCGACAGGGCAAGCAGGGCGCAGAGCAGCGTGGTTTTCATGGCGGCAAGGCGGCCGATGAAACCAAAAACGCCGGCAAACACAAGTTGACATCGGCGGCCGGGCGCACCGGACCGCCCGGACTCATTCGGCGAAACTGAGCACGAACTTTCGCTCGGCGGCCGGCACGCTTTCGCGGATGTTCAGGACCGACCAGCGGAAAAGCCGCTTGAGCTCGGCGTCCATGGCGTCGCCCGCGTGGGGGGCGAAATCCGTCGCCCGGTGCGGCCGCTGGTCGTCGACCCGCGAGAATGTCTGCACCCCCGCCGTGCCCTCGCGACCACGCACGAGGTGCTCGCCCACGGAGAATTCAAAGCTGAACGGTCCGGGCCGGTCGCCCTTCTTCGTGCGGCTCCAGACGGTCAGCCGCGACGCCGAATCGCCCGCGTACGCCGCCTTGTGCACGCCGGGTTCGTCCTGCCGCACCCGCGCCGCGTCCAGCGGCGCCAGTGAACCGCCGATCGACACCGGGATCAGCAACTGCACATAGGCGTGTTGCGCCGCGGAATCCTCGAAGATGAGGCTGACGCCGCAGTTGACGCCGCGAGAGCTCCGCGGGCGCGTGTGGCGCAACAAACCGCCCGTGAGGATCTCAAATCCGTCGAGGCGCAGGCCGACCCGCACGTTTGCGCCGGTATCAACCGTGGGGCCGCGATCGAGCACCACCCCGATGCCGCCGACTGCCAGGTCATGCGCCCGTCCCGTTCCGTTCCAGCCGTCGCCCGCCACCGCCACCGTAAGCGGGAAATCCGCCCCGGTGGGGTAACGCCCCTGCAGGCGGCGTTCCGTTTGCGTCACCTCGGCGGAGTGGAGCCCAAAGAGCTGTTGGAAAAGCTTCATCCCGATTGCCGGGGAAGCATGCTCCGGCCGGCCGGGCACGCCAGAAAAAACCCGGTCACAGAGCCGAGCGGCGGCAGCCGTGGGGGCGAAATCGCACCCACCTGGTCAACCCGCCCCTGCCTTCCATGCCTTGCAATTTCTGTCGCCAGAAACAGTGTTCGATCTTTATGGGCATTCCCCTTCCTGCCTCGATCCTGCCGTCCCGCGTCGACCCGGGCGGATGGGCTTTCGCCCCCGACGCGGCGACGCCATTGGGCGCAGCGCCGACGATCGCTCGCTGAGTCGTCGCCGCGAACCGCCATCCCGCTTCTCCCGAGGTTGCCACCCAC
>Ga0265327_10003258_pt1 | contig 15737 bp, 7 predicted proteins | sample 41621metaG_FD_202089 | JGI IMG/M metagenome (GOLD analysis project Ga0265327, IMG submission 202089) | Rhizosphere microbial communities from Carex aquatilis grown in University of Washington, Seatle, WA, United States - 4-16-21 metaG | ecosystem: Host-associated > Plants > Roots > Rhizosphere >... | reverse complement strand
GCGAGCCGCTTGATGGTACGGCAGGCGGCATCTCCAATACGATCCGTGACATAACCGTCCTCGGGCGTGGGAGTTTCATTATCCAGAAAAACCACGTTGTAACGCGGGTTGGCCAGCGGCAGGTAACTGCGTTCGCCTTGCAAAAATCCCAGGAAATGGTCGAAGCCGCGGGGAACGGGATGATATTGCGGAAGGTAACCCAAATGCCATTTACCGAGGCACTCGCTATAATAGCCCAGATGTTCCATGAACACTGGTATCAACGTTTCCGTCAACGGCAAGCCACCCTTGGGGCGCATGTTGTTTTCATGGCCAAACTTTTCTTGATAACGGCCGGTTAATATTCCCGCGCGACTGGGCGAACAAACCGTTCCCGAAACGTAGGCATGGGTAAAGACAATGCCCTCGGAGGCCAGACGGTCCAAGGCGGGCGTGTGCCCTTTTATGTCCGGGGCCACGACATCTTGAAAACCAAAGTCAGCGTAGCCAGCATCGTCGGAAAGAATGAAGACAATGTTGGGCGGCCGGTTAGTCGGTTGGGCTGCAATTGCGGTGTTGAGTGCAAAGGTCAGCGCACAAACGCCGGCCAGTTTTCCCAGTAAGGAATGTTTCATGAAATATATTTGAAATACCGGTCAATCGCGCACCGTTCAAAGCTGGCCAGTCGGCCCGACTCGGGTTTGGCCCAAATGGCCATCGAAATAAATATAATTACGGACAGTGCCATGAACAGTTCGCGCAGGCAAGGTGTTCCAAGCGGCAGCCGCCATGCCGGAAGAGGCTTGGACGGGAAACAACACCCGGTCGACATCCACCATCCACCACACTTTCGTGGCCCCCAAGTTGGCAACATCACTCATTTTATGCGGTGTCCCGCTGCCGACAGTATCGCCAAAAGGCATCCACGGCAGAACCACCCCTTGGTTTGTAAATGTTGGCACGTTAAACAAACTTAGATTGACCAAATTATAAACCACGGCGTTGGTTAATTGTGAGGCGTCCTGGTTGTAGGCCGCAAATCCGGGACACAACATGGACTTCACCAGCACATAATCACCATTCATTGTGGATGCGCGGCATCCCGTATAAGACGCCAAATAACCGGCCATGCGGTTATTTTGCGAAGCCATGTCGAACGCATCATAAGTCTGGTCGTAGATGGATTTGCCAGAACCGCCCGGCAGCCAGCCATCATTGTCGTCAGACCACATCGTCAAGGCCAGATGACATTGTTTCAGGTTGGAAATGCACCCGGTTTGATACGCCTTGCGTTTGGCCGAGGCCAGGGCTGGCAATAACATCGCCGCCAGAATGGCGATGATGGCAATGACCACCAGCAACTCAATCAAGGTGAATCCCAAGGTCCGTTGCTTGTGCGCTTGGGGCCGTCCGCACAGGGTGAGGTTGCGGCCAAAGTTGGTTTGTATGGTTTTCATATCAAATCGCAAACGTTGAATTCATCAAGGAAGTTGCAACCGGTAGAATGTTTCAGGCACGGTTGCATTCACGGGAATGGCGTTGGAGAAATTTCCACTGACGTCAAATGCATTGGTCAGCACCGGCAACCAGACCACGGGCGGTGTGAGGTTCGTGGCGCTGAGCAGATAATAATTATTGCCTGCTATACCCCCGGAACCTGTCAGGATTATGTTTCCCCCACTGACAGTGGTGCGGCTGAACGACGGAGGAGCGACCACGCCGGTTACCTTGATCGTGCCCGTCGTTGCCAACTGGCTGGTATCCCAAGTATAAGCAGCCGGCAACACAACCTGGGTAAAACTCCCCGCAGGTGCCGTGGCAAAATTGTAAAAGGTAAAGCTATCGTTCACGGCCAGCGCCGTGGCCCCCGTCAGCACCACTTGTAATGTGCCGCCCTCGGTAAAGTTTCCACCCACCACCACCACGTCATTGGTCAAACCACCAGCCTTGGTGATTTTCATGATGTTGGTTCCGGCCAGGGTCAGGTCATTGTTAAAGGTAAAGTTCGTGATGGCATTGCCCAAGGCCAGGGTGCCGTTGATGATAGCGCTGCCATTGACCGTCCCGGAACCACCCAAAGTCTGTGCCGCTCCCAAAGTCCATCCCGGCACCGCCGAGACATCCAATAACGCGCCGCCAGCAATGGTGATGTTGCGAGTATTGGGAATCAAACCAGTCGTTAAGGTCAATGCACCAGCATTGATCGTGGTATTGCCCTGATAAGTATTGGTGCCGGCGAGGATTTGATTTCCCGGCCCGTTCTTAATCAGTGACAGATTGGTTCCAACAATGGTCCCGGCATAAGCGCTGTCGCTCGGTTCATCCAGGGTTAGCACGCTGGAGTTGGTGTTGGAACCGTTGATCGAGCCAATGCTGCCACCTGCGGGGCCTTGCAAGCCAGCCAGGGTTTGGGCGTGTCCGTTTAGATAGAGCGTTCCAGTGCGGCTGGCGATGCTGGCCACAAACAAGACCGCCTGGGTGCAAATACCGTTATCCGCTCCCAGTTCCAGGTTATCCTGGTTTAAATCCAGGGTGGTGTAACTGCCACCGCCGTTCAGATAAACGTAGCCTTTGCGAATTTGCACCGGCACCGTGGCGGTAATGGGACCGTTCACCACAATTGTACCGGTGCTGCTGTTACCGATATGGGAGGTTCCTGCGTTGATGGAAATCGCCCCGTTGATGGTGGTCGTGCTCGCATCAGCTCCATTGATCGCAGCGTTGCCCGTGCCGGGGTTTGCCGCATTGATGGTAATGGGATTAACCAGCGTTGCCCCGCCGGTGACATCCAGGCGTTTGGCACTGACATCCAACGTAAGCATGTTGGTGCTTAGAGCGCTATTGGTGGCGGCAACCAAAGTTCCCGCAAGCAATGCCGTGGTGCCGCTATAGGTATTTGACGCGGCCAAGGTCACGGTGCTGGAACCGTTGAGGATGAGATTGCCGGTGCCGGTGATGGGGCCCGATAAATATTGCACGGTCGAGGAACCGAGTTGCAACGTGCCATTGTTACTGATGCTGCCGGAATACAAACCGCTGTTCAGCGAGCCAGAACTTCCAATCGATAATTGGCCGCCAGCAATCGTGGTTGAGCCGGTATATGTATTGACCGACGTTAAATTCAAAACACCGGCACCCTGCTTGATCAAGCCGTTCGTGCCGGTCACCACCGTGCTAATCGTTGCGCTGTAGCCTGCTCCCAAGTCCTCAACGGTAATGGTGGGCGAGCTCCCTGCCAAGGTCAGGATGTTGGTGGCGACGCCATTGTTCGCCAAAAACCAATTAGCCGGACTGGTATTATCAATATCGCCAAAGATCAGGTTGCCAATACTCACCGGCTTATCGAGGTTGACGGTGGTATCTGAAAGAATGTCTAACGTGCTGAAATCCGCAGTGACATTATAACCCAGTGGAACAATGTTGTTGGTCCAATTGCCAACCGTATTCCAGAGTGTATCAGCCGCTCCCCCACCCCAGGCGCTGCCGGCATAAATGTTGGCCGTAAGACCAGTTGGGACCGTAAGCACAACATAATTGGCCGCCGATGCACCGCCCAAGGCAGGTAAAGCCGTCACCGCTATGCCCGTGCCGGGTGCTGCCGCTGCAAATGTGCCCGTGCCATAAGTCACCGTGTCGCCGCTGACCACGCCAGACAGCGTTCCAGTAATGGTTGCCGCCGTGGTTGCATCGTAATCTTTATTGTTAGCCGTTGCGGTGGCAACCGTCAGCACCTTCTGGGCGACCGTTTGCGTTGATAACGGGGCCGAAACGCTTGAACCATAATTATTATCGCCACCATAGTTGGCCGTGATATTCGTGTGCGTGCCCGCGATAAGTGCATTCAGTGCGGGGGTGATGGTGCAAGCTCCCGCTGACAATGTTCCCGTTCCCAGCACCACGCCCGAATCATCCTTCAAGGAAATCATTCCAGTCGCGGAAGATGGATTCATACTCACATCAAAGCTCAATGCATCGCCATACGTGGTGGAAGCCACGGTGCCCGCATGTCGCGTCAGGGTGGCAGTGGCGCTCAAGGGGGCCGTGCTGGTCACCACCATAAAGACGCTACCGCTGTTAACGACCAAGCCGCCAGCCGTCTGCGTCGCGAGCCCCTGCCCCGTCACTGTGTTCAGTGTGGGACTGCCCGATATGCTGCCACTGGCCTGAGAAATCAGCAGGTAGGAGCCCACGCTCAGCGGAGAAGCGCCATTATTCACGACCGTGACAGCTCCGTTTAAGGTCAAGCTGCCCGCCGACACATACGCCACCGGATGAGTCAGGTCGCCAAAGAAGGTCGTCGGTGTGTAATTCAAAGTGACTGGAGCACTGCCGAGGTTCACCGAAGTGCCGCCCTTGATGGTCGAGGCCGTGCTGCCCACACCCGTGCCGGTGCCGTTTGCAGTCACACCACCGCTGCCGCTCCAGGTGAAGCTAGCCTGCGCCGATACATCAAACGTGCTGCCTGCATTAATATTCACCGTCGAGCTGCTCAAGGAGCCACTCGCGCCCAAAGCCAGGGTGCCATTGCTGATCGTGGTATTGCCGGTATAAGTATCAGCACCGTTCAAGGTGAATGTGCCCAGGCCGATTTTGGTCAAAGCCAGCGTACCACTGCTATTTTGAATGACACCCGAAAAAGTACTGTTGGTATCCGCCGACCCCACGACTAACAGGCCGGTGCCGGTGCTGTTGTCCACGATGCTGGTTCCTGCCCCGCCGCTGTTTAGGCCGTTAATCGTGTTTGTCTGGCCCGCGACATCAAACGTGGCCGTGCCCGAAGCCGGCTGCAATACGACATTGCCTTTGCCGCCACCATTGGGAATTACGCCGCTGGCACCCAACTTCAAAGTGCCACCCACCACATAGCTGTTGTTGGTATAAGCATTCGCCACCGTAAACGCGCTCGGTGCGCCGAGCGTCAAAGTGCCATTGATGTTTGAAACGCCGCATGAAGCGGGAATGCCACCGTTGAGAGTGACGCCACCGCTGCCGAGCGTGGCAATCCAGCCAATCCCTGAACTGCCCGTGTTAAAACCGCCGCCCAACGCCAAAGCGCCCGATGCCGCATTGAAATATGCCGCGCCGCTCGCCGCGCCGTTATAGACGCGGAATTGCCAGTTGACCGTTTGTGGATTCCCGGAATTATTCGTCACGCCATTGCCGGCCAGCGTCACAGTGACACTGTTTCCATTCAGCACATATCCAGTCGCGCCAGCGTCGAAGGTCACCCCACTGTACGCGCGGGTGGCGGTGAGATTGTTTGTCACCAAGGTTTGGGTCACCCCGGTCGGGAACTCAAGCGTTGAGTTGGCCGCCGGCACACCGGAGGGCGTCCAGTTGCCGGCCGTGTTGACGTTGCCATCAGTGCTCCCGTTCCAAACGCTGTTTGCCGCCTGGGTCAGGAGCGCAAAACTGCAGAGGAACATGGAAATTAAACTGGCCGGAAATAATCTGATCCGAATGTGGCGGGCAAGGGCGAAAGGGTTGCGGCGATCCAACTTTTTCATGATTGTGTTTGGTTGAGGGTTCCGATTAAACGGTTTCTATTCTCAACTACCCTACCAAACACACTCCGGCTTAAACTATCGCTCAAAGGAGTGATGCCAGCTCACCAGCAAGACCTTGCCGGCGTTCCATGTGCCGGGCCACTGCTTCCGCGCGGCAGCGCACGTGCAATTTTTCGTAGATGTGTTTCAGGTGCGTGCGCACCGTGTCGAAGCTGATGTTCAGGCGGTCGGCGATTTCCTTGTTGGCAAATCCCTGGCTGACTTGTTCCAACACTTCTTGTTCGCGCGCAGTAAGCTGCACCTGTTCGGGATTGGCGGCGGCGGCGGGAGCCTTGTGAAACGTCTCAATGACCAGCCGCGCCACTTCGCCAGACATGGGGCCGCCACCGCGCAACACCTCGCGAATGGCTTCGCGCAATTCCGCCGGTGTGCTGCGCTTGAGGAGGTAACCGCTCGCGCCCGCCTTCAAGGCTTGAAATACGCGGTCATGATCATTATGCACCGTGACCATGAGGATTTGCGTTTCGGGCAGACGCCGCTTGATCTGGCTGGTGCATTCAATGCCGGACATGCCGGGCATGCTGATATCCATCAAAATCACCTGCGGATGACTTCCCGGCAGCCGCTCCAAAGCTTCTTCCCCGTTTGAGCACGTGGTCACACAACGCATGCCCGTGCCGGCATTGACCAGCCGTTCCCACTGGCCACGAATACCCTCATTATCTTCCACGATGGCCACTTCTATGCTCGGAGGTTTCATTGATTGTACCATACTGCCAAACTAGCGAGGTTCACAATCACTCATTAGAGCGATTACCTGTCCCCGGTGTTTTCCAGTCGCCGTGGCTATTTTGCCGACAGCGGCAATTCAAAGGTCAAAACCGTGCCTTTGCCCAGCGTGCTTGCCATTTTGATTTCCCCGCCCAGCGTCTCAATCCGTTCGCGGATGTTCTTCAACCCATTGCCGTGAACGCGCGAAGCGTCGGGATTGAAGCCGTGCCCGTCGTCTTCGATAACAATTTGCAGCCGGCCCGTCTCGTAACGAATGCGCAGCCAAACCTCGCGGGCACCCGAATGCCGGGCCACGTTTCTTAAGGCCTCCTTGCACGCGAGCAGAAGATTATGCCGCACCATGGCTTTCAATTGAATTTCCTCGGGCACACGCACGACATCCAAACGGCAACGCACCGTGGACGAGCGCATGAATTCCTGCGCGTAGTCACAGAGGTAACCGGTGAATTTGGGCAGGCTGTCGTTCCGGGGATTCGTGGTCCAGACGATTTCATCCAGCGCGGCAGCCAGCCGGCGCGTGCGCTGCGCAATGCTCCGGGCGTTGCTGCGCAAATCATCCGCGCCAATGCCATCTTCGCTGCCCAAATCGCCCAATTGCATGATCTCGGTCAAGCCACTGCCGAGCTCATCATGCAAATCACGCGCAATCCGGCGGCGTTCCAGCTCCGCCGCCTGTTGCGCTTCCAAGCGCAGCAACCGACGTTGCATGCGCGCCCGGCTAATCATCCAGACCACCACGGCCACCGAGCCAATCAACCCCAAGGCACCCGCGATGCGCACCGATTTACGTTCCCACAGACGGGGCACCACCTCGAGTTTGACCGGCAAAGCGCCTTCATGCCAGGCGCCATCCGGGCCGCTGGCCATGACGTGAAATTCATAATTCCCCGGCAACAGATGATTGTAATCCACCGACCGTTGTTGCGTGACCACCCAATCATCATCCAAGCCCTGCAACCGGTAGCGAAAGCGCGTCCGCGAAGGGTCCAGCAAATCCGGCAGGGTATACTGAAACTCCACACGGCGAACTCCCGAGGCGACATGCAGCGACTGGCTTTCATCGGGCGGCACTACCGTGCCGTCCACGCGCACTTCTTCCACCGTGACCGGCAACGTCAGCGGCGAAAACCTGACCGTGGCCGGATCAAACACCGCCAAAGCCCGTTGATTGGGAAAACAAATCCGGCCATCGGCACCGCACGTGGCCACCGGCTGTCCCCAGCCGGAGCAAATTTGCGAATCCAACCCATCGGCCACGGTTAACCGCCGGCCCAGCAGCGGCAGGCTTTGTCCGGGCGAATAGTTTTCGAGCTCCTGCCGGCTCAATCCCAAAATTCCATTCACGGAACCCAGCCACAGCACCCCGCTTTTATCCTCAACCAGTGAAACGAGATAATCACTCGGCAAACCATCCTGGACCGACCAATGACGCAGTTCACCGCTCTTTTCCATTTCATAAAGTCCGCGACCATAAGTGGCCACCCAAAGCGCTCCGTTGGTATCAAAATGCAAGGCGCGATAATCCGTGGCCTCGGGGATTTCCTTGGGAGTTACTTTTTCAAAATGGTCTCCCGTCTGGCGAAAAATGCCCCGGTACATGATCGTCGTCCAAATGTTTCCCGCAGAATCTTCGACAATGTTCCGGATGTCCGGGCCGGTTTCCAAGCCATCTGTTTTTCCAAATTGGATCAAATCCCCATCCAAATATCGCACCAATCCTTGATGCGTGGACAGCCACAACGCCCCATTTTTGGCTTCATAACCCGCCAGGACGAACGCATCGGGGCGAGGCAGGAATTGCATACGATTGAAACGCGTGCCATCCCATTCGTACACGCCGGTGCGGGTATTGGCCCATAAATTAGTTTGGTGATCTTCATAAATTGCGGACACATATTGATTTTCCAGGCCTTGCTCCAAACCGTAGTGCGTCCAATGGCCATCCCGGTTGCAATAGATGCCGCCGCCGTAGGTGCCGCCCCAAATGCTCCCATCCCGGCGGATGCACGTTGTCTCAAATATGCTTTGCGCCGGGGACGGATCGGGGCGCAAGGCTTTTACGAGCCGCGGACGCGCTTGAAACAGTTCAGCGCCCTGCACGCCAAACCAAAGCGTGCCTTCCCGGTCTTGCAACAACACATCCACGCGCTCATCCACCAATGGCCCGGCAGGCGCGATGCTCTGCCAGCCTTGCCCCCCGGCATGATAAAACACGCCGCTGCCCACCGTGCAGACCCAGATCCGGCCGGCGCCATCCTCCTTTAATTCCGTGGGCGCCGCCAATACGGAGGCTTGCTGCCACGGATAAGGCTCGAGCGGCTCGGTCCATTGCCCATCCAGGTACCGGAAAATTCGCGCGCCCCGAATCGCCGTGGTCAGGGTGGTTACCCAGAGGCTGCCATCGTGCCCGGCCATCATCTGGTTGACGGGTTGTGAAGAAGGAATCTCGCACGTGGCGAATTGATTCTGTTTCGGATCATACCGCACCAGTTGTTTGCCCGAAACAATCCAGACCTGGCCGTTCGTCAGCACCAGCAGTTGGTCCGCCCGGCCTTCCGGCAGATTATCACCGGATTTCAGCGCCTGCCACTGGCCTTGGCGACGAAATAAAACGCCTTCTTTCGCCGTGGCCACCCATAACGTGCCGTCGCCGCTTTCAAACAAGGAATTGATTCGCGTGACGTCAGTGTGGAGTTCTTCTTTTTGGAAACGCCCCTGCTCACGACGCATTAAATTCCCTTGCGACGTGCCCGCCCACAAAACACCGGCGCGATCTTCCAGGAGGCAGGTCACCCGCGAGGCGGTGGGGACTGGAAGTTGATTCGTATCAAGCAGCCGGAAGCGAAGCCCATCAAAAGAAATTAACCCCGCATCCGTAGCCAGCCACAGGAAACCGTCCTGGGTGCGGGCCATGGAATAAATATCACCAGCACTTAAACCATTTTCATTGCTCCACTCGCGCAGGGAAAATTCGTCGGAAACCGGCGACGACATCACCCCGGCCTCATCCTTCGCCTGGCAATATCCCGAAAAAACCAATGTCAGCAGAACGGCATAGAGCGGCCACACGGTTTTCGCGATGCGGTTACGGTGTTCCATAGTTCGATTTCTGAACGCGGAATATTCATCTGTGTGCCACTGAACCGCAAGCCGGCTGTTGGTTTTTCCGCTATGACTGGTTTACCACCTTGGCAAGCCGATTTTTTTTGTGCCGCGCCTTGGACTGTAAACTATCCGGCTGGTTGGTACCTACCGTGGCCGTGGCCGGTTCAAGCCGGCTGCCAACATGTTTCGATACATTGCTGGTAATGCTGACGTTATCAAAACTGGCCAGCAGGACGTTGGGGTTGGCCGAGGACGCCGCATACGTGAACACTCCCGCATGCAAAACCGGCCCAATCCCCGCCAGCGTATTTGTGTTCACACCCAGCCAGGCCACGCCATCCTTGGACACATAACTCGTAAACACATCGCCAATACGCTGCAACCGGAACCAGCTGTACGCCCCCAAATTTTCCGACGGATGCGAGCCGCCGGCATTGTGCATGGTGCTGTCTTCAAAATAACTGCCGCCGTGAATCCGTTCAAAAACACTCGCGTATTGGGAAAACTTGTCACCGAGCGGACTCCCGGGTGTGCCATTGGTATTTTGTTTGAGTATGATGCCCGCCTGCCAGCCACTGTCGGGTGCCTGGCCGTCGGGCGACATCCCCCCCGCCGTCGTCAAACCCGCCAAATGCGCCGTAACCACACAATCTCCGCTGACCTGCTGACTCAGCAGGTTCAGCCCGTCACCCACCACCGAACTCGTTCCGCCAACCACCGCCGCGCCCACCGGCTCCAAATGCATGCCTATCCCGGTCACGGCCCACGAACCCAGATTCATGTTCGTCGTCTTCACCACCTTCTCCCCGCTGTCCACGCTGTTCGTGCCATTGTAAAACAATCGTACACGCACCACGTTGCTTTGGCTCGCCCACATCATTGTATTCACGGCATAGGGCAATGTTGCGCTGCTTCCCCAGTAATGGTCGCCCACATGATATTCCACCCGGTTTACCGTCACGCCGTTGCGCGCCACTCCGGCCGTAAAGGTCACGTTGGAATCGCACACGCTCAACCCGTTTCCCGGCGTCAGCAGGGTTACCACCGGCTCATTGGGCGGCACCGCGCGATACCACGCACTTGCCGGCACCACCGATTCATGCAATCCCGGACCGGCCCAGCTCACCGTCAAGGCATCGCTCAAGTCATGCGCGTTAATATTCTGTTCATCGAAAAAGTATTGCACGTTCACGCGATGCAAACCGGCCTGCAATCCCACCCAACCGTTTTTTGCAGACGGACTGTGATCGCCATTCCAGTCCACCACCAAATCGCCGTCGATCAACAACCGGCTGCCGTCGGATGAATTTAAGGTGAAGGTGTAAATCCCGTTCGCCGGCACATTCACATAGCCGGTGTAGTTAAACGCGTATTGCTGCCGTTGCCGCCGCACGGTCAAATCTGGATAATTCACCGCGCCCTGATATACCGGGGTCAACCGGCTGAAGTCCGGCATAACGCGGTAATTGCTGGGCGATTCGTAATATTGATAGGCCAATCCATTCACGGCTCCAACCACGTTGGTGGCCGGGCTCAAGATCGCGGGAGCGGCAGTCATGGCAATGGCGGGATTCGTCTGGTTCATCACATCCACCACCGTCAACCGCACGTAGGGAGTGTTCACGCCGCTGACCGTTAACAGCTTCTGCCGCGCTTCCGGGTCGATGTCATAAAACGTTGCCGCCGGCGTCCCGCTGTAGTTGGCGTTGTTATATACGTCAATCTGATACGAAAACTGCGGCGAACTGGTCATCGGCACCGACCAGTACACGAGCAACTGGTCGCCATTCACGCTCGCGCCATAGTTTGTCACCACCAACGCATCCGCCGGCGGCACATCGCTCTGGTTCGTCAACGTCAGCGTGGCCACCCAACCGCTGTCTTGGGTAAAAACCGTGCCCGGCCGGGCCAGGTTGCGGAGCAAGTTATTGGTGGAAGCCGTTTCCGAGGCAATCAAATACAAGCTGCCCGTCACGAGCGGCGGATTGCGCAACACCTGGTTCAAATAATCCGCTGTCTTGCTGGTTTCAAAAAATGCCGCCGTGGCATTGTCGAAAAGTCCCGCCGTCGCATTTTCATCGCTTTTGACTTGGACCGAAAATTGATTGGCCTTCTGCCATGGGCCGCCGTCATGCACATGATAATAAACGTTCCGATAATCGGTACGGCGAATGCCCAAACCACCCAGTCCTTCCTGAAAGCCGGTCAAAGGCGCGGCCATGCCCACGGGCGTGAAGGGAATTTTCATGGTTGCGAGGTGATACCAGTTGGTCGTCGCCGGATCGCGCAACCAGCGCGCCGCGTAACCCACGTTGGGCGTACCGTCCGCCGCCGGCCAGATACGCATCACTTCCCGGTACCATCGGTTGGTGGTCAGCAACGGACAATCGCCCGCCACTTTACCGGAAGCACCTTCGCCGATGTGCAACGGCGCATACATGTTTGGCCCGGTCCAGGCCGCAGTCACCGTGGCATTGGGATTGGAAGTGGCCTTGGGCGACCAAAAGCTCCAGATGATTTTGGCGCTCTGGCTGGATTTGGCGTCAATCGGCATGCCGCCATAAAATCCGACTTGTTCGCCATTGGCACCCTTGATGGGATTCTGATTGGAATAAATGGCGTTATATTCGTTGGCCCACCACGCCGGCCAACGAACCTCCTGCATGATGCCATCGGCTTTATCCTGGGTATTAAACCGATGATACTCCGCCCGCAAATGAACCGGGAGCGCCACCAGGCATGCGAGACACAAAACCCGCATAAACCCATATTGTCGAAATTGCTGCATTGCCCAAGTCTAACAACCCCTATGGAATGACACTATCGCTCAAAGGAGTGACCATAAAAACATGGCTCCCAAGAGAATGGTGCCAGCAATCAGGAACGCCACCGAGTTTCGCAGCCGAGGACCTGCGTTAATCCCCGTCCGGCTCGGCTGCGGGTGCAGCCGGTTTGGGCCGGTGCAACACCATTACATTTCCCACGCGCATGATCAAATGGCTGGCGGTCTTTTCCGCGAGCAACGGCGCAAGTTCCTTCTTTTGTTCCTTGAACTCCACGAACTTGATTTTCACCAGTTCATGCTTGTCTAGCATCTCGGAGACGGTACGGATGAAACCGTCGGTGAGGCCGGCCTTGCCCACCTTGAGCATGGGTTCCATCAACTGCGCAGCCGCCTTGAACTTGCGGATCTGCGGATTGGTAAGGGGTTCTAGCATGGCGTTTGGCGTTAAGGATTCGCCGCGAGGAAACGTTCGGCGTCAATCGCCGCCGCACAACCGGCGCCCGCCGCCGTGACGGCCTGACGATACACGTGGTCGGCGCAATCGCCCGCCACAAACACGCCGGGGACATTCGTCATCATGCCTTGTTGCGGCACGATAAAACCGTTTTCATCCAAGGTAATGGCACCCTTGAAAATGGTCGTATTCGGCACATGGCCAATGGCAATGAATACGCCCGCACACGGCAGGATGGATTCCGCGCCGGTCTTGAGATTTTTCAAGCGCACGCCAGTCACCTTCTCCTGTTTCACGTCCAGAACTTCGGTCACCACGGAATCCCAGATCGGTTTGATTTTGGGATTGGCCAGGGTGCGTTCTGCCATGATTTTGGATGCGCGCAAGCTGTCGCGGCGGTGGATCAAATAGACTTCCGAGCCGAAACGCGTGAGGTACATGGCCTCTTCGCAGGCGGAATCGCCGCCGCCAACCACCACGAGCGGTTGGTTGCGGAAAATGGGCAACGCGCCGTCGCAGGTGGCGCAGTAGGTGGTGCCTTTGTTCTCGAGCTCATGTTCGCCGGGCACGCCCAGGTGCTTGTGGCTGGCGCCGGTGGCGATGATGATGGATTGGGCCACCACCTTCTCGCCATCCACCACCAACGTGAACGGACGCTTGGAAAAATCCACGGATTCCACGAGGCCAAAACTGGTCTTGGCGCCAAAACGTTCGGCCTGTTTCTGCATGCGGGTCATCAATTCGTAACCGTCCACGCCTTCCGGAAAGCCGGGGAAATTTTCTACGATGCTGGTGGTGGTGAGCAAACCGCCGGGCTGCTGCCCGGTGAGCACCAGGGGGGCAAGCTGCGCGCGCGCCGTATAAAGCGCGGCGGTCCAGCCAGCGGGGCCTGATCCGATAATGACTACTTTTTCCATAGGGCGCGCAATGTAATCTCTCTGCACGTTCCTGACAAGGCGGTTCACTGGGTGGGGCGGGCTAATTTAAAGTGCGGCCAGGGCTCTTGGTGAATGCAAATAAACGAGGTAGAAGCTTTTCAATTATTTAACCCCGGCAACCGGCTAAATGAGGCGCTGCCCGTATTGGTAAATGTGGGATAACGGCAAATATAATTGGACAAAGGGCAGTCTGGAGAGTAATGGAGCATACCCCGGGGAAGAACCCTTTGCGCGTTACGGATTTATGAGGCTGGGAAACACACGGAATACCGCATTGTCATTAACGACACCAAATAAAGTAGCGTTGGTGTCGAGCTGGTTGGTTATCATTTTGGGTGCAGCGGTGTTGACGGGTTGGGTGTTGGATATTGGACTGCTTAAAAGCATTTTGCCGGCATGGCCAAAAGTGCATCCGGCCACGGCGCTGGGATTTATCCTGGCCGGCTTCTCGCTTGCCGGTGTGGTTACACGCCGGGAAAATTTTCGGTGGCCTGGCGCTGCAAAAATCGTGGCCGTGCTCGTGGTGCTCCTGGGCATGTTTAAAGTGGGTGATTATCTGCTGGGCTGGAATTTAAATTTTGACCTGCTGGGTTTCAAAAATAACGCCCCGGCCCCGGCGCAAATGGCGTTGTTCACGGCCATGAATTTTGTGTTGCTGGGGTGCGCCCTGTTCCTGGCAGGCGATGCCAGCAGCATCAAAATTTACCAGTTGCTGGTTTTCTCCGCGGCGGCAATCGGCTGGCTCGGGTTTGCTCCTTATATCTACGGTGCAACCGAAGGAAGCTGGCACAGCCAGATGGCATTTACCACGGCGCTGCTGTTCGAGATTTTGAGCATTGGCTTGCTTTGTGCGCGCACCGACGGCGGCTTGATGGCCCTGCTGGTCAGCGACAGCCAGGGCGGATTGTTGGCGCGGCGTTTGTTGCTGCCGGCGTTGCTGCTGCCGCTGGCCATTACCTGGTTTGAATCACTGGTGAAACAGCTTGGCTGGCTGAGCCTGGAGGCCAAATCCGCGTTGTTCATGCTGGATATCATTGTCGTATTGGGTGCGCTGGTGTGGTTCAACGCAGTCCTGTTGCATCGTGCCGATGTAAAGCGCAAGGAGGCGGAGAAGAAGGAAAATCAACTGGCGAAAATCGTGGAAGGTTCCGACGACGCCATCATCAGCAAAACCTTGGACGGCGTCATTACCAGTTGGAACCAGAGCGCGGAAAGAATTTTTGGTTACACCTCCAAGGAGGCCGTCGGCCAGCCGATGCTCATGATTTTCCCCACGGAGCGCCTCAATGAGGAAATCGATATTTTGGCGCGCATCGCCAGGGGCGAAACCGTGGAGCATTTCGAAACCATCCGGGTCACCAAATCCGGCAAGCTGATCGACGTGTCGGCCACCATTTCACCCATCCATGATGAAAACGGGAAAATCATTGGCGCCTCAAAAATTGCCCGTGATATTACCGTCCAGCGCAAACTGGAAGCCCAGTACCGACACGCGCAGAAAATGGAGGGCATCGGCCAGCTGGCCGGCGGGGTGGCGCATGATTTCAACAACATCCTGGCGATCATTGAAATGCAATCGGGATTGATGGAAAGCCCCAACCTTACTGCGGATCAATGGGAAAACCTCGATGAAATAAAAGCCACCGTCCAACGCGCCGCCTCCCTCACGCGCCAGCTTCTGCTCTTCAGCCGCCGCGAAGTATTCCAGCCCCGTGACCTGGACTGGAGCGAGTCCGTAACCAACACCACCAAAATGTTACGGCGCATCCTGGGCGAAAACATTCAGGTGCAGCTTAAGCTGGCCTCGCAACCGATGTTCATCCATGCCGATGCGAGCATGATGGACCAGGTGCTCATGAACCTGTGCGTCAACGCGCGCGATGCCATGCCCAATGGCGGCCAGCTATACATCGAAATCGCCCACATTGAACTAGATGAATTTGCCGCCAAACAATCTCCACAAATGCGCCCGGGTTCATTTGTGCGCCTGAGCGTGAGCGACAGCGGCTGCGGCATTGAGCCGGAAATTCTACCCCGAATTTTTGAGCCGTTCTTCACCACCAAGGACGTGGGCAAAGGCACCGGCCTGGGTCTGGCCACCGTCTTTGGCATCGTGCAACAACACCAGGGCTGGGTGAACGTCTATAGCGAAGTATACCACGGAACCACCTTCCGGG
>Ga0265327_10003257_pt1 | contig 15742 bp, 15 predicted proteins | sample 41621metaG_FD_202089 | JGI IMG/M metagenome (GOLD analysis project Ga0265327, IMG submission 202089) | Rhizosphere microbial communities from Carex aquatilis grown in University of Washington, Seatle, WA, United States - 4-16-21 metaG | ecosystem: Host-associated > Plants > Roots > Rhizosphere... | reverse complement strand
GCCACCAAGGTGGAAAACACGGGAAATCGGTGAGCCTCGAGCGCGGCAGCATCCCGGACGCCGCCATCAATGACCAGGCCTTTCAGGCCACGGGCCTCTGCCCCGGTGGTGAGCACCTCGCCCTAATACCCCCGCTCGGCCATACCACCGACGTCGACGACCAGCACCGAGCCCTCCGGTGCCCGGGCGACGCCGGCATGGATGGCCAGGTTGTCCGCCGGCGAGCAACGCACCGGGTAGGCCGGCGCAGCAACTGCCGCCCCTGGCCAGACGGCCTTCACGCGGGGGTGCATGGGCGCGGCGCCGGTCTCCCCCAAGGTTGCCGACCCCAACTCGAGTAGTTCGGCTGCCGTCTCCTGCTGTCCCACGTCGTCGCTCCTTGGTCTCGTCGGTGACCGCCCACCCTAGGACCGGCGAGAGTGCCGGTCCTAGACTCGGGCGCCGGACGACAGGGGGGTGCAGCCGTGGCGGGCCAGCCGATGTACATCGTGACCGAGGTGGCCCCCTACGCTGACGGCCCGGCGGGGGTGCACGGCGTCCTCGGCCAGGCCACCGCGGCGTTCGCCGAGTTGGCCGGGCTGGCCGGGCTCGAGCCGGTGCCGGTCGCCCGGGTGGCCGACCTCTCACCCGACCAGCTGGCCAGGGGAGGCGTCCTGGTGCTCTTCACCATCGGCGAGACCCCGTGGTCCGCCGAGCAGCGTCGTGCCGTCGAGGGGGCGTGGCGTGCCGGGCGGCTCCCGGTCCTGGGCGTCCACTCGGCCACCGACGCCTCCCACGGCTGGCCCGCCTACGGCGAGATCCTGGGGGGCCGCTTCGACGGACACCCCTGGACCCAGCCCTTCGAGATCGAGGTGGTGGACCGCTCCCACCCGGCCACCGCCCACCTCGGCCCCAGCTGGGCCTGGCGAGACGAGGTCTACCTCTTCAAGGACCTCCGCCCCGATGCCCGGGTGCTGCTCTCATTGGCCGGAGGCCAGTTGGACATGTCGGTGGACGGCGCCCGCACGCCTGCCTGCGGCTTTCCGCTGGCCTGGTGCCACGCCGAAGGTGCCGGCCGCACCTTCTACTCCGCCCTCGGCCACTTCCCGCTGGCCTGGGAGACCCCTGGCCACCTCCGCTTCCTGGCCGGCGGCCTCTCCTGGCTGCTCGAGGGCGGCGACACCGCAGCCTGAGCGACCGGGCCCTGCTCCGACGGGCGCCGAGAGGGCGGCGAACCGACGTGGGCGCCGTCCGTCGGCCGCCGGTAACGTTGGCCGCCGTGATGCGCCGGAACGACGAACGAGGAGTGCGACGGTCGTGAGCGAGCTCCCCCAGGTCATGCCAGCAGCCGTCTACAAGAAGCGGGGGGTGGTGGAGGTCGAGGACCGTCCGGTCCCCGCGCCCGGCCCAGGACAGGTCCTCGTCGAGGTCGACCACTGCGGCATCTGCGGTTCGGACATCCACATGCTCCTCGAGGGGTGGGGCGACAACCCGGGCCTCATCGCCGGCCATGAGTACTCGGGCACCATCGCCGCCGTCGGCGAGGGGGTCAACCGCTGGGAGGTCGGCGAGGTCGTGGTGGGCGGCCCATCCCCCAAGTGCGGTACCTGCCGCCGCTGCCTGGAGGGCAAGCCCTCCCAGTGCGAGAACCGCCGCGCTTCGATCGCCGAGCACCTCGACGGCGCCTTCGCCCGCTTCATCCTGGTACGAGAGGCGGCGCTGGTGCGCGTGCCCGACGGGCTCTCCCGGCGAGAGGCCGCCTTGGCCGAGCCCCTCGCCGTCGCCCTGCACGGGATCACCCGCTCGGGCGTGGCCCCCGGTGACTCCGTCATGGTGATGGGGGCCGGGCCGATCGGCGCGCTCTCAGTGGCCGCCTTGAAGGCCATGGGGATCGGACCGATCACCGTGGTCGAGCCGGGTGAGGGCCGCCGACAGCTCGCCCGGGATCTCGGGGCTGACCTGGTGCTGGACCCGGAGGACCTCGAGACCTTCCCCATGTGGGAGCCCGAGCGGATCGCCGAGCACGCGGCGCACGTGGTCCTCGAATGCTCGGGCAAGAAGGCGGCGATGGAGGCCGGCTTCCACCAGCTCCGCCGAGGGGGCATGCTCGTCCTGGTGGGCGCCGGGATGGAGTCGCCGACCTTCGACCCCAACCGGCTGCTCCTGAACGAGCTCACCGTGACCGGCTCTTTCATCTACGACCACGACGGCTTCGAGCGAGCGCTCGAGCTCCTGGCCTCGCAGAAGATGCCCAACGAGTTGCTCATCGAGCCCGGCGAGGTGGGCCTCGATCAGATCTCAGGGGCGCTGGTCGACCTGGCCAGCGGACGAGCGGCCGGCAAGGTGATGGTGGTCCCCCGGCTGTCGGCAGAAGGCGCCGTCCGGTGAGCCACCCCTACTACCCGGCGGGCAATCCCCAGTTCAACCACGTGGCCATGAGCCTGCCGGCCGACCTCCTCGATGAGGCCAACCGGGCGGATATCTGCCGGTTCTGGTCGCAGGTCTTCGGCTTCGACGAGATGCCGTCGATGACCGTCGACCGACAGCGGCTGATTCTCTCGTGCGTCCACTGGGACCAATTCATCTTCTTGATCGCCGAGGACAAGCCCATGCACTGCCCCCGCATGGACCACTTCGGCTTCTCGGTGCGTTCGCTCGACGACTTGAAGGGTCTCTGCGATCGGGCCGAGGCCTTCGGGAAGGACGACGACCGGGTGGACCTCATCGGCCTGCACGCCGACGATCAGGGCATGGTCGTCATCCACTCGTTCTACGTCCGCTACATCCTGCCCATGATGTGCGAGGTCCAGTACTGGGAGTTTCCCGAGGCGAAATCGGCGTAGTCCCAGGTCGGCTCCCCCGCGGCGGCGCATCCCGCCAGCACTGTTAGCGTCGTCCGATGGCTCAGAAACGACGTGTCGCCGCTCTCATCGCCGCCGCGGCCGGGATCGTGGTGCTGTTCTCCCCGGCCCTTGCCGCAGCCGCGACAGCGACGACCACGACCGGTGCCACGTCGACCGGGGCGAAGGCGGCGACAGCCCTGTACACATCGGCCATTACGGCGGCCGGCAAGCAGACGTCCGTGCACTACGTGGCCAAGAGCAGCGAATCGGGCAAATCGCTGACGATCACGGCCTCGAGTTCAGCCACAGCCGGGACACAGAAGATCGTGCTCTACACAGGCAAAAAAGCCTCGGGACACCTCTCAGGTCGGTTGGTCGACAAGGTCGCCTATTTCAAGGGTGACACCTTCGGCCTCGAGGAGTATCTCGGCATGCCGGCAACACTGGCCCCCAAGTACTCGGGGAAGTGGATCTACTTCAGCTCCGCCACAAAGAGCTACGCCCCCATCGCCGCCTCGTTTGGCCTGTCCGCCGCCGTCGGCCAGATCTCGATGAAGGGCCCCTACAAGCAGGGGACGTCAAGAGTCAACGGCAAGGCGGCGACCACGCTGACGGGGGCCAACACAGCGTCGGGCAAGAAGGGGAAGCCCGGGTCGGCCACGCTGGCCGTCGCCGCCCAGGGAACACCGCTCCCGATCCGTTTCCTGGGCAAGAGCCTCGTGTCCAAGAAGCTGGTGACCGACACCGTGAACTACGGCCGCTGGGGGCTCAAGGTGTCACCCAAGGCACCCAAAGGTGCCGTCCCCGCCTCGTCCATTACCAGCTCGAGCTAGAGCGGGATCGGCCGGGTCAAGCCGGCGAGACGGCGACCGTCACCTCGATCTCGACCGAGCCACCCCTGGGCAGAGCCGCCACCCCGATGGCCGAGCGCGTGTGCCGCCCGGCGTCGCCGAACACGTCGGCGAGCACCTTCGACGCGCCGTCCACCACCGCCGGTTGTTGGTGGAAGTCGGGCGCCGAGGCGACGAAGCCGGTCACGGTGAGCACCCGCTCGACCCGGTCGAGGGAGCCCAGCGCCACCTCGAGCACCGAGAGGGCGTTCAAGGCGCAGACCGCGGCGGCCTCGGTCCCCTGTTCGACGGTGACCTCGTCGCCGAGCCGGCCCAGGCAGGTGAGCTGGCCGTCGATGCGCGGCAGCTGCCCCGAGGTGCGAGCCACCCCGTCGTGGACAACGACCGAATCGAGGGGATCGTGGGGCGGGTGGGGGCCGTGGAGGGTGAGCCCAAGCTCACCCAGTCTGGCCCGCACCCGGCCCTCACCTGTCCCCGGGGCGGGGGCGGGAGCGGGGGCAGTCAACTGTTGGTCCGGAGGTACTCGTAGACGCTGGCGAAACTGGCGTCGGTCTCTTCGGGCAGGTGGAAGATCTCGCCCAGCTGGCGCGCGCCCCAGATGATCTGGGCGCTGCGCTCGACCAGCGCGGTGATGTGGAGGGCCTTCTTGGCCGTCGGGGCGACGGCCACCATCCCGTGGTTGGCGATGAGGGCCGCTCCCCGGCCCTGCAGAGCCTTCACCGTCTGCTCGCCCAGCTCGTCGGTGCCGCTCATGGCGTATTGGGTGCAGCGCACGTCGCCCCCGACGTAGACGGTGAACTCGTCAATGCACGAGGGGATGGACTGCTGGGCCACCGCGAACATCGAGGCATAGACGGCATGGGAGTGGATGACGCAGGCGATATCGTCGAACGCCGCCATGCACGAGAGGTGAAGGAGCTTTTCGGAGGTTGGTGCCTGGTGGCCCGAGACCACTTCGCCGGTCGGCGTGATCACCACCAGGTCCTCGAGGGTCATCTCGCGGTAGTCGAGCGAGGATGGGGTCACGACGATATTGCCGTCCTCCCGCCGGGCCGAGACGTTGCCGGAGGTGCCCTCCACCAGCCCCTTCTCCAGCAGTTCCTTCGCCGTCGCCAGTACCTGTTCGGCGGCGTCCTCGATGTAGCGGGCCATGGTCTCCTCCTGGTCGGTCCGTCGGCCCGAAATGGTAGTTCGGGCCCCCAGATACCGCCCCCTGGGGGCCGTGGTGGCCCCGGTTATGCTCGCCCCCCATGGGACTTTTGGACGGGCGAGTGGCGGTCGTGACGGGTGCGGGACGGGGCATCGGGCGGGACATCGCCCTGTGCCTCGCCGCCGAGGGCGCCAGCGTGGTGGTGAACGACGTCGGCGTCTCACTGGCCGGGGGCTCCGACGAGGCGGCCGAGGACCCGGCGACCACGGTCTGCAAGGAGATCGAGGCGGCCGGCGGCCAGGCGGTGCCCAACCACGACTCGGTCAGCGACTTCGAGGCGGCGGGGCGGATGATCGGCACGGCCGTCGACGCCTTCGGCAAGATCGACATCCTGGTCAACAACGCCGGCATCGTGCGCGACCGCACGCTCGTCAAGATGGACGAGGCCGACTACGACGCCGTGATCGCCGTCCACCAGAAGGGCACCTTCAACACCGCCCGGCACGCCGCGCCCTTGATGAAGGACGCCGGCTACGGCCGGATCGTCAACATCACCTCTTCGGCCGGCCTGCGGGGCAACTTCGGCCAGACCAACTACGGGGCGGCCAAGGCGGCCATCATGGGGATGACCTTCGTCTGGGCACTCGAGCTGGGCCGCTACGGCATCACGGTGAACGCCGTCTCCCCGGCGGGGTTCACCCGCATGACCGAGGGCCTCTACAAGGGCGCCGAGCCGCCCCCCGACCAGGACCCGGCCCTCAACGCCCCGCTGGTGGCCTTCTTGGCCTCCGAGGAGGCCTCCTACGTGAACGGCCAGGTCCTCGGGCGCACCGGGTTCGCGTACACCCTGTTCCAGACGCCGCGCCAGATCGCGGCGATGTGGCGAGAGGGCGGCTGGAGCCCTCGGGAGGTCGCCGACCACTTCCACGACGTCCTCGGCCAGCACCTCCAGCCGGTGGGTATGCCGAACCACCCCCTCCTCGGCAAGAAGGACTGAAGGTCGAGGTAGAAGGCTCCCAACCCACCCATTAGGGTCGGGAGGGTCGGCACCAGGCCGGCGCCGGGGCAGGGCCCCGCGGCACTCGGAGGCAGGTCTGATGGAGATCCGGGACAAGATCTACATCGGGGGCGCGTGGGTCCCCTCGGCGGGGGCAGGCGTCCACGAGGTCATCGACTCGAATACCGAAGAGGTGATCGGCAAGGTACCCGAGGGCACGGCCGACGACGTCGAGCACGCCGTGGCCGCGGCGACCGAGGCCTTTCCGGCCTGGGCCGCCACCTCCCTCGAGGAGCGGGCCAAGTTCATGGACCGCATCGCCGAGGGGATCGCGGCCCGCACCGAGGAGCTCGGCGCCACGATCTCGCGCGAGGTGGGCATGCCCTTCGGTCTGTCCAAAGCCGTCCAGGTCGGACTGCCCGCCAAGGCCTTCAGCGACGCCGCCCACGGGGCGAGAACGATGGAGTGGGAAGAGGAGATCGGCAATTCCCTGGTGGTGCGCGAGCCCATCGGTGTGGTGGGTGCCATCACCCCGTGGAACTACCCCCTCTACCAGATCGCCCTCAAGGTGGGCCCGGCCATGGCCGTCGGCTGCACGGTCGTGCTCAAGCCCAGCGAGGTGGCACCCCTCAACGCCTTCGCCCTGGCCGAGGTGATCGACGAGGTCGGGCTGCCGCCGGGCGTCTTCAACATGGTGTCGGGCCCCGGGGCCATCGTGGGCGAGGCCATCGCCTCTCACCCCGATGTCGACATGGTCTCGTTCACCGGCTCCACCCGGGCGGGCAAGCGGGTCATGGAGCTGGCCTCGCAGACGGTGAAGAAGGTCGCCCTGGAGCTGGGCGGGAAGTCGGCCAACGTGCTCTTGGAGGACGCCGACCTCGACGCGGCCATCCCGGCTGGGATCTTCGGCTGCTACATCAACTCCGGGCAGACCTGCTCGGCGCTCACCCGGATGATCGTGCCCCGGTCCCGCCTGGCCGAGGTGGAGGAAAAGGCCGCCGCTGCGGCGGCCGGCTTCCCGCCGGGCGACGCCTTCGCCGAGGGCACCCTGCTCGGGCCCCTGGTCTCGGCCGCCCAGCGTGACCGGGTACGGGGGTACATCAACAAGGGCGTCGAGGAGGGGGCCAAGCTCCTGACGGGCGGCCCCGAGGCCCCCGAGGGCCTCGAGAAGGGGTACTTCGTGCGCCCCACGGTGTTCTCCGAGGTGACCTCGGACATGACCATCGCCCAGGAGGAGATCTTCGGTCCGGTGCTCTCGATCCTCCCCTACGACACCGAGGAGGAAGCGGTCCGCATCGCCAACGACACCGTCTACGGGTTGGCCGGGGCGGTCTGGGGGGGCGACAAGGCCCACGCCGAGGCCGTGGCCCGCCAATTGCGCACCGGCCAGGTCGACGTGAACGGCGGGCAGTTCAACACCTCGGCGCCTTTCGGCGGCTACAAGCAGTCCGGCATTGGCCGCGAGCGCGGCCAGTACGGGCTCGAGGAGTTCCTCCAGGTCAAGTCGATTCAGCGCTGACGCTCTCGTCGGCCGACCGGCGTCAGGCGCGCGCCGGCCTCCCGGGCTGTCGGTCTCGCTCAGACGGCAACGATGTCCACCAGTGAGGCAAGGTCCGCCAGGTCCGATGGGTTGCGAGTAGCCAGCGAGGCATCGTTGGCCACCGCCGTCGCCGCGATCAGCAGGTCCAAGCTGCGGGATCGTGGCGTCTTGCCCTGAAGGCGAACTGCCGCCGCAAGCCGTCCGTAGGCGGCCGCCACGGCGACATCGACCGGCAACGGGTCGAACTCCCGCTCGAGCACCAAGAGCCGGTGGAGCCGCGCCGCCCGCTGCGCATCGTCGCGGGCGACGAGGACGCCGTAGTGGAGCTCCGCCATGGTGATGGCGCTGACCGCCAACTCGGCGTCCAGATTGCGGCTCGGCGGGTCGATGACGGCCGACGTGTCGAGCACGATCCTCACCGGTCTCCCCATGGATCCCGAAGGCTGCCGTCGAAGGCCGCGAGATCTGCTCGCCACTGCTCTTCGTTGATGGAGGGTCCAGCGAAGAAGGCCGAGAGATCGTCCACACGTCGCCAGCTGCCCCGTCCAACCGGCACCAGCCGGGCCGCCGGGCGACCGCTGACGGTGACCGTGACGGTCTCGCCTGCCTGCGCGCGCCGAACGAGCTCGCTTGCCTGTTGGCGCAGTTCACGGAGGCCGACGGACGGAACGGTCATGCCACAACGTAGCACATGTGTACACACTTCTTTACCGACGCCAAAGTGCTGCGGAGTTGGCGACCTAAGGCTTGGTGGCACTGCCGGCGAAGGCGACCACCTGGTCCCCTCCGGGAACGAGCAGCAAGCCGTCGCCGACCGACGGCGTCGGGAAATGGTTCGCAGACTTCGGGATGTTGAGCGTCACGACGGAGTGACCCGTCTGAGGATCGAGGCCGTAGAGAGAACTGCCGCCGATCGACCAGACCAGTCCTCCAGCCTCGATGGGTGGGGCCGTGGCACCCGATCTCGTCTGCCACACCTTGGACAGCGACGGGGGCGAGCCGCCCACGGTGATCGCCTCCACCCCTGACTCGCACGGCAGATAGACGACGTGGCCCGACACGGCGACCCCCCCGTCTACGTCACCGCCGCTGCAAAGGCTCAACGCAGCTTCCTGGCCTCCGACGCCACCTAGGTGCGACTCGGCGAGAAGGAAGGCCGTCTGGGACTTGCCCGCCTGGACCACGGACCCTTCGACCAGGGCCGGGGGCGCCGACCCCAGGTCCCGGTCGTTGTCGTTGTCGGACCGCCAGTTTCTGGGCGCAAAGGACTGCAGGAGCCTGAGGCTCGGGGAAAGCTCGAGCACGCTGTCGCTGTCGTCGTAGGGGGCGCCTGTCTGCCCGACCGACCCGTTGCCGGCCGACACCCAGATGTTGCCCGAGGCGTCGACCTCTGGTGCGGCCCCGCCCATCCAGATCGCTCCCTGGTCGTCGCCTGAAGCGGCGTCGACCTTGAAGGTGGTGCCCTTCCCCCCCGCCGCCGGGACCGCCTCGATCCACCCGTGGTAGGTGGAGCAGTCGCCGTAGTTCCCGCCGAAGCCGAAGACCACCTCGTTCCCGTCGAGTGCGACACCGGTGCGCTGGAGGAGGGCGGCCGCGTTGGCACCCGGCGGGTCGGCGCCCTGGTGCAGCTCCACCTTGCCGGAGTAGAGGTTGAGGCCGAACAGCACGTGGGTCGGCGAGCCCTGCACGTCCTCGTCGGCCACCACGTAGAGCTCGGCACGCGCCGTGTCGATCACCGGCGTCCCGGTGACCCCGACGACCGGAGCGATGTCCCCGCAGGGCAACGCCGAGGACGGCACCGGCGTGCCCAGGTGGGTCCGCCAGAGCACGTGGCCGGTCCGGGCCGACAGGGCGTAGACCGAGTCGTTCTCGGTGGCCACAATGACTCGCCCGGCGGACTCGAGCGGTTCGCCGTAGAGCTGGCCGTCGAGTGCCGGCGAGGTCCAGTCCCTCCTGGCGTGGAGGAACGACGGGCCAGCGACGACGCCTGTCCCCGCAGGAGCGCCGTGGTAGACGGTCCAGCCGGGTTGGGGTGCGTCCTTGTGCGGGCGCTGCGCCGCACCGGCCACCCCGGCCAGCGACACGCTGAGCACCGCGGCCACCGCCAGCGCGCCGCCGAGCGACCGCCGACGTCCGGTCCGCCCTCTGTGTCTCAGCCTGGACTGGCGCACCGTCCCACCCTATGGCCGCCCCATCAGGCAATCGGGGCGCCCTGTCACGGCACGAGGTCGAAGTCCTCCAGCCGCGGGCTCGCCATCTCCGCTCGGAAGCGGTCGAAGGTCCAGGGCCAGGCGGCGGGGATCCCGCGGTCGTCCAGGTACCAGCTACTGCATCCGGTCACCCAGACCGTGCGCTGCGCCGCTTCGACCCGGGAGGCCTCGAACCGCTCGGCCGCGTCTCGGGTTGCGCTCACCATGGCGGCGCGACCGGCGGCAAGCTCCTCGAGCAGTTGGAGCACGTAGCCCATCTGCAGCTCGGCCACCTCGATCAAGGAGAAATTGCCGACCGGCCCGTTCGGTCCGTTGAGCAGGAAAAGGTTCGGGAACCCCGGAACCGAGACCGCCAGATAGGCAGACGGCCGCTCGGCCCACACCTCGTCGAGGGCGATCCCGCCCTCCCCCACCACCTGCATGGGCCGAAGGAAGCGGTCGACCCGGAACCCGGTCGCCAGCACCAGAACGTCGAGGTAGTGCAGCTCGCCGTCGACGGTGCGCACCCCCTCGGGCTCGATGCGGGCGATCCTCTCGGTCACGAGGTGGGCATTGTCCCGTTGCATGGCGTCGTAGAAGTTCGGTGAGACGACCAGGCGCTTGCAGGCCGCCCGGTAGTCGGGGCGGAGCCGTTCGCGCAGGACGGGGTCCCGGACACCCTCTTCGAGACTCGTCCGGCAGGCCTCCTCGAGGTGGGCCATGGCCGGAGACGATGCGTCGACCACCGCATTGGCGAAGCTCTCCTCGAAGAAGGTCGAGAGGTCCGCCCGCAGCGCCAGCATGGCGGCGGGATCTGCCGCCAGGCGGGTCCGCTCGACGTCGTCGATGGGCTCGTTGGGCACGGTCAGGACCCACTGCGCCGTGCGCTGGAAGAGGTGGAGTTCGCGGACCTGGTCGACCACCGCCGCGGTGATCTGGACCGCCGAGGACCCCGTGCCGACGACACCCAGCCGGGACCCCTCCAGGCGGACCCCGTGGTCCCAGCGGGCGCTGTGGAACACCGGCCCGGAGAACGTGTCCAGCCCTTCGATGTCGGGAATGCTCGGTTGGTGGAGGACACCCGTGGCCGCCACGACGACGTCGGCCACGTCCCGACCTGCGGAGGTCTCAATCCGCCAGCGACCGCCCTCGAAGGCCATGGCCGTCACTTCCGTGCCGAAGCGCACGTCCCGAGCGACGTCGTAGCGCTCGGCCACCGTCTCGAGATACCGGCAGATCTCGGCACCGGGCGAGAAGTCATGGCTCCACCCAGGGTTGGGTGAGAACGAGAAGGAGTAGAGGTGAGAGGGCACGTCGCAGGCCACCCCGGGATAGGTGTTGTCCCTCCAGGTGCCGCCGAGTCGAGCGTCCTTCTCGTAGACGGTGACGTCGTCGAACCCTGCCTCGCGCAGGCGAATGGCGGCCAGGATCCCGGCCATCCCGGCGCCGACGACGACGCAGCGCAACTTCCGCCGCACGCTCACGCCCTCGACCAGGCGTGAGCGGTGCCCGTCACCGTCGGTCGTGGGTCCCGTGCACGCTGGCCAGATCGAAGGGGCGCTCGGCCGAGGAGTGCTCGAGCCACCGGCCGCCCTGGGCCACCTGCAGGCGGTCGTCGAGCGGTCGTCCGGACAGGTTCGAGCGGGCCCCCGCCGGACAGAACTGCAGCACCCAGGTGCGACGGTGCCGATCGGATCGGTTCGGACCGCTGCGATGGAGCAAGAGCGAAGAGTGGACGACCACGCTGCCCCGGGCGGCCGGAACCGGTATCCCGGCGTCATCGCCCTCGTAGCCAATCCGGAACTGTCCTTCGTCGTCTGTCCGGTGCCGGTACCTCCCTTGCTGGTGGCTGCCGGGCAGCACCCAGAGGCACCCGTTGTCGGTGCTGGCGTCGTCCAACGCCACCCAGCACACGAGGTACTGCTCGGGGACGAGCGGCAAGTACTCAGCGTCCTGATGCCAGGGCGCATTCGTCCCGGTACCCGGAGGCTTGTCGACACCCTGGTCCCACACGAGCCGCACGTCGGGTCCGACCAACGGCTCGACGATCGGCCCCCAGCGCCGATCGGTGGCCGCGGCCTGTAGCGCGGCACTTCGCGTGTGGGCCATCGGCCGATAGGCCATCTGTCCGTCGGACGGTTCGTCGTGTGCCAGCCTGGGCTCGACGCTGTCGAGCTCGGCCGCCAACCAGTCACACTCGTCGTCGGAGAAGACCGCGTCGGCGACGAACCAACCCCCCTGGTGGTACTGGAGGTAGGCCAGGTCGTCCACCACCGCGGCGGTGATCCCCCCCGCCCGGGCACCTGCCACGCGGCCACCCTACTGCGGGGTTTTCCGGCTTGCTGGTGGCGCGCGATCGGCCGAAGCCGGTCGCGCGCCTCATGGGATCGGCGCTGGTCCGGACCGGTCCGGTCGAGGCTGCCTGATGGTCCGCCTGAATGCGCTGCCCGGAGATGTCGTCAGCCGGTGAGTTCGCGGCCGTGGACCGCGGCGACGCAGGGGCCAGAACCGCAGACATCGGGCACCCGACCGGTCAGCTGGAACTGCACCAGTTGGCGCTGCGCGGCGGGCACTTGGCGGGGCACCGTCTGGTGGGGATCCGCCCCTTGGGTCGGCGGCTCGTCGGCGAAGGGCGGAGCCGGCACGCCGGGGTCCCAGACGTAGACGGTGGCCGGGATGTCTGAGGGGTTTGCTCGCAAAGCCGGAACGCCCCAGAAGAGGTCTCCGGGGAACCGGCCGGGCGCCAGCACCGGGGTATGGATGTCGGCTCCGATGGTCCGGGCCTCGGTCGCCGTCGAGTAGTTGGAGACCTGGTGGTCTCCGAACGCCATCTGCAGGAGCACCTGGTGGCTCGGCGTACCCGGTAGGCCGCCGGTCATCTGCTCGGCGTAGCCGTCGGCCTCCCCTCGGTCCCACAGCATCTGGAGGAGGTCCTGGATCAACTGCTGGTTGGCCGCACCGGAATAGGCACCCTCGAAGACCTTCTCGAAGATGACAGCATCCACACTGCGATCGAGGAGGAGGTCGTAGTCCATGCTGGGAACGCCCAGCACGGCGCGGCGGTAGACGGTGGAAATGGCGGTCAGGGCGCCGCCCATGATGCTGCCTTCACTGTTGCCGTAATAGGTGAGCGGGTCCGAGGTCTTGATGAACGGCGTGCCTGTGAGGCGGAAGTCCGGGCTCGAGTCGAACCCCTTCGGACTGCTCATGAGGCGCCCGAGGTAGAGGGCGTCGATCATTGACTGCTCGAGGTGATCGGGGAGCGTCGGGAAGTTGGACAGGTCGACGAAGAGTCCACCGTCGGCCAGTTCCTCGTGGCCTGTGAGCCCCTCCCAGTTGGTCGAGCACAGGACGATGCCGTAGCGGTCGGCCATGACCGTCACGTTCTCGGATGCGAGCCTTGTGGCCAGGCCGAAGAGTCCCACGCCGTAGAGAACGGGGCGACCCGGCGTGACCGACGTACCGGGGGCGGTGGACGCAATCGTGGACCGCGGGATGGTGCAGCTGAAAGCGGCCGTCTGGGTATTCCCAGGGAGCTGCTGGGGAAGGCCGTCGGGACCGAGGTTGAGCGTGGACCCATACGCCCCCCCCGACGTGTTGAGGAAGCTGGGCACCGAGAAGGTCCCCGTCACCACCCGGGCGACACTTCGGTTCTGACTCGTGGTGGGGTTCGAGACAGAGGTCACCGTGAAGGACGGTGCACGATCACCGAGCTGCGCCATGGCCACGTCCCGCATGTGGATGGCCGAACCCGTCAGATTCTTCGTGCTGGCCACGGTGAAGTCCCATGCGGCCTCGAGGTGAGTCGAGGCGACGTCCTTGGTCGCCAGGTAGGAGACCAAGGCCCGCACATGGGTCAGGAAGGCGTCGGTCACCCCCGTGGGGGCGGGTCCCCGGCGCAGCACGGCCGCGAACGCCGCCCCTGGGGCGATGGGGCCGCCATCGGCCTTTCGGACCCCTGGGAGGGCCACGGCGATCCGGTGCCCCTCAGGGAGGTTGGCGGCCGGATGGATCATGAGGAGTTGGGTGGCCGAATCGCGGTCGCGCGCGTCGAGTTCGCCCCAATACGGCAGGCGGCGACCGGTCGACTCGTCGATCAGGACCACGCCGGCGTCGGGGCGCAACGAGGCGCTGATGTCAGCGACGCCCGCAATGTGCGACCGGACCAGGTCCAGGCCCGGCACATGGACGAGGATGCTCGAGCCGGGGCTGAAGCCGTCGTTGCGGCCGTAGGGGGTGGGGTCGATGTGCATGCCCACCCGGTTGGCCGGCATGGCGGCCTCGGGGAAGACCACGTGGCGCCCCGAGGGCAGGGAGCGATCCACCACCGTGAAGTAGTCGCTGGGGAACGGCGCCATGCAGGTGGAGCCGCCGAGCGGGTCGCAGGCCGAGGCACCGGTCACCGACGCCCCCCAGTCGATGGTTGTAGGCCGGGCGGCGACGGCTGCCCCCGACGTGGTGCCGACGGGAACCATGAGCGTCCCCACGATGGCGGCCGTGCCGAAGGCAACCGCATATCGGATGACTCTTGCTCCCCTGCTTCTTCGAACGCCCGAGCCCACTCGTCCACCTTTCCCGGCGCCGGTGCGCGGGCGCGCGCAACCGTAGATTGCGATCGTCGGGTCGTGGCATCGCGCATGCGCCCGATCTGCAATGTTCGACGCGAACTAGGCACGAAACCCGCGAATTCCGGTGTGGAAAAGGCGGTGGGGGTGCTACCCGCGGCCGAATCCGTGGGGTACGCTGTGGGCCTTGTCGGATGAATGAGGGGTCATGGGGAACTTTCGACGCGTACTGACGGGTGCCGGCGTGCTGTGTGCAGCCGCGACGCTCACGACCGGGTGTGCTTCAGCAGCGCAGAAGCACTCCACGACCACGACCACGACGGCGGCCGCGAAGCACGCTAAGACCACCACCACGACGGCACCGAAGCACGCCAAGAAGACGTCCAAGGTGATCTTCACCCAGTCGCTATCGGGTACCAAGCACACGAAGTCGTTCACGGCGAAGTCCTCGTGGCAGCTCTCCTACTACTTCAATTGCTCGGGGAAGAAGGGGAAGTTCACCCTCTACCTCCGACCGAAGGGCAAGCACTCCGTCAAGGTCACATCGCAGCAAGGTCTGGGTGGAGGTGGCGCTCGCACCTACAGCAAGGGGACGTACTCACTTGCCGCCACGACCGGCTGCAAGTGGACGGTTAAGGCCACAAAGAAGTAGTTCCCGGGTCCGGGTCGATCGCAGACCCGAGGCCCCAGATCGCAGTCACCGCGGCGTTCGGTGTAATGCTGACTATTCCAGCTGCGACGCCGCGTCCTCGGCCCCCTCGGCGGCCACTGCACCAACGGCGCTGGCCGCTGCAACCTTGGCTCCGAGGCCGTCGAGTCCCACCTGCTCGGCGGGCTGTGCAGTGAGCGCATCTGGTGCTTCCTGGCCCGCCTTCGCCAGACGCTCCTGCTCTCTGCGCCGGCGCCGGTTCTGCACCATCTTTTCAATGCCCAAGAGAAGTAGTCCCAAGAGGACCAGGGCCACGATGAACAGGGCAAACGGCCAGGTCGACGTCGATGCCGTTGCCGTATCGATGGGACCCGAGCCGATCGCTTGGGCCTCCACCTTCACCGTGTAGTTCCCCACGGACAGCGCTGGGAGGGAGAAGTGGGCTCGTATTGTTTCACTCACGCCAGGGCCCAACTGCGCCACGATCGGCATTTCGATGACATGTGTGATCTGTGTCCCCGAACCCCACCGCCCAAGCAATACGGGAGCTACGGGCTGTGTCCCGGTATTGCGAATACGAAACTCGACTGTACGCGGGGCTGCTCCTCCAAAGGCTGACGCCAGCGTGATGCCACCGACAACCTTCAAACCGGTGATCGTCAACGCGGGTGCGCTCGCGATCGACGTCTTCTGCACGGGAACTGTCTTTGCACCCTCGACGGCGATCGGGATCCTCTTGATGTACTGGCCGGTCGTCTCGGTGACCAAGATCACGCACGGACAAGGCTTTGGCGGCAGGGCCGTGGTCATCAGCACCCACAACCTCCCTGTGCGGGGTGCCACCATGAGCACGGTGGTTGTCTCGGCGCAGTCTGCCGTCCCCGCTTGGGCATCGGCGCCGCACAGGGTTGCGGCAACCCCCGTCCCTGCAGGCCAATGGCTTCCCGTGATCAGCAGCTTCTGGCCCGGCGCGATGCTG
>Ga0265327_10003256_pt1 | contig 15742 bp, 12 predicted proteins | sample 41621metaG_FD_202089 | JGI IMG/M metagenome (GOLD analysis project Ga0265327, IMG submission 202089) | Rhizosphere microbial communities from Carex aquatilis grown in University of Washington, Seatle, WA, United States - 4-16-21 metaG | ecosystem: Host-associated > Plants > Roots > Rhizosphere... | reverse complement strand
TGTTGCGGATTAAGCATTATACTTTGGGTGCTGTCGCCAAAATCCCAGAAATATTTAGTGGCATATTGCGATGTATTTTTTAAACTGACAAATACCGGCGAACATCCATCTTTCGAACTGGTAAATTGAAAGCCCGAGACCGGATGTGGAATCAATTCGAAGCTTTTGGTTGCGGTGTCGCTACATTCTACATTGTTCATCCACGCTTTAATTGTATAAACTCCTGCGGTTTTAAATTTATCGAAATAATCAACCATTCCTTTTAATGTGTCGCCCGAACTAATTACCCAAACATAAGATTGTTGCGCGACGTTGCCTGTCGGTGTAAAATAAATTGTATGTTGTTCGGGGAAAATTTGTGTTAACGGCGTCAAGTCATAAGTTACATGAAAATTATTAAAGACTGTTATGTTGTAATAATTGGAATCGGCGCAACCGTAAGCATTTTTGCAAACCAATTTTGCTTTGAATGATTCATAACCAGCCGAAGTATTTGTGTAAACATGCGTTTTATTGAGCGGTTTTGTATCAGTTACAATATTGCCGTCGCCAAAATTCCATTGGTATGTAATTGCATTATTCGAATGATTTGTAAATATAACAGTCAACGGATTGCAGCCGGAAGTTGTGTCGGGCGCAAAAGTTGCTGACATCGGCGCCGGATTGACAATCGTAAAAGTTGTATCGATATTTGTTGCTTTGCATTTATTGTTGTCCATAACTTTGACGTGATACGAACCTACTCCAGCGTTGGCAAAGATTCCGTTGTTGGTTAAATAATTTAAGCCGTTGTCTTGCGAGTAATAAATTTTTGGCGTGCCACCATGCGCATAAACTTTTATAAAACCATCGGTCAAATTGTTGCAGGTAATATTTTTATATCGCACGGAGTCAATTAAAAGTTGCGGCGGGTTAATTATTGTAACCTGATTGGTTGTAATCATACAAGTGTTGGCGTCTTTAAAAGCCATTTTGTATGTTCCGGCTGTAAGTTTTGCAAAAGTATTTTGTTGTTGAACAATTGTGTCTTTTGTCCTGTAAAGATAATAATTTATTGGAGCGACGCCGCCATGCACATAAATATTTATATTTCCATCGACGAGATTATGACACGAAATATTGTTCGACCTGACAGAATCGAGCAACAGCACCGGCGGATTGACAATATTTGTTGTATCGACATAATAATTGCAATTGTTAGAATCGCGAATACCAACCACATAACTTGCCGGAGGCAAACCGGTAAACGTTCCGGTTGTGCTGGTATAAGTTACCGCATTATTGCGCGTGATAAAATAATTCAAAGGTTTTGTACCACCGATGCCTTGCACCTGAAAAGATGCATTGTTGTAGTTGTTGCAGGTTATGGGTTTATAAATAAATTTTGTTACTTTAAATGGTGGTGGTTGCGTTAAAATTATGTTCGGTTGTAAAGTTACGCATTTATTGTCGTCGGTTAAAAGCGCAGTATATTTTCCGGGACCGAGATGCGTAAAATTGCCATATTTTTGTGTCAAGGTATCTGCGCCGATAATAAGTTTATAAAAATAATTGCCCGTTCCGCCGACGGCAATTTCGGCAATGACGCCACTACTGTCGCCATTGCAGTGAACGTTCTGCGAATAAATACTTCCAATTTTTAATGGATATGGTTGAATAACGGAATAAGTGGAGGTTGTTGTGCAATTGTTTTGATCTTTTACAACAATCATATATTTTCCGAATGCAAGATTTGTAAACACATTGCTCAATTGCGGCGCTGCGTTGTTGATTGAAAAACTTTTAATTCCGGTGCCGCCGGTAATATTCAGATTTATGCTCCCGGTCGATGTACCGGCGCACAAAACATTTATAACGTTTGCATTGGCAATTGTCAACGCTGCCGGTTGCGGAACATTGATGGTAGAATCGAGCGGACAATTGTAAAAATCGCGGACATGAATTGTTTGCTGTCCGCCTTTTACAAACGTTAAAATATTAGATGTTTGATAAGCTTTGCCGTCGAACGCATAAATGTAACTTCCGGTTCCGCCGGTTGCGTTGACAGTCATTATTCCGTTTGAGTCGTTAAAACATTTGGGCGACGTTATTACAAAATTATTTATTTTTAGGACTGCCGGTTGAGCAATGATTGCAAACGTATCTTTATGACAATTGTTAAGATCTTTCACCGAAACATTATACAGTCCGGCAGGAAGTCCGCTAAAAGAATTGTTGCTGTAAAAATTATTATCGATTGCTTTGTACCTGAATCCGCCGGTGCCACCAACAGCATTTATTTTTATGACGCCGGTACTTGCTCCAAAACAATGCACACTCGAAGTATCGATACTTGAGAAAGTAATTTTTGGTGGATTTTTTATTTGGTAACTTCCTTTGACCATACAATTGCTGCCGTCGCGGATGGTAGTATTATAAATGCCGGCTTTCAAGTTGTCGAACAAATATGTATTTTGAAATGCGCCGTTGTTAAGTTGATACATTAAAGTTCCCGTTCCACCAGATGCAATAATATGAATATAACCGGTTGAGTCGCCATAACAATTGAGTACCGCCGGATATAAAACGCTATTGACAATTGCTGGCGGTTGTGTTAAATTAATTGTTTGCGACGTTAAACATAAATTACTATCGACCACACTTACAGAATATGTTGCTGCCGGAACTTTTGCGAATATATTATTGGTCTGGTAAGTAAAACCATTGATGCTGTATTTCAATTTGCCGGTTCCGCCAATGGCAGTAACGTTAACAGTTCCGCTGCTGTCGCCAAAACAATTGATTGCGTTTTTTTGAATATTGGTTATTTTTAAAGTGTCCGGAATTTTTATTGTAAACGTATTTGTTTTCGAGCAGTTATGTGCATCAACAATTTTGACGTCGAAACTGCCGTAGCTCAAACTTTGATAAATTCCGGAATCAGACGCTGTGGCGCCATTAAGAAAATACGTCAGCTTGCCCGATCCGCCGTGTGCATAAACTTTTACGTAGCCATCGGTGGTGTAAAAGCAACGCAATGTTTTTGAATAATGCGACGAATCAATACTTATATCGGTTGGTTGCGTTATTGCAACGATTGTGTCTTTGATGCAAAGGTAATCGTCGCGAATACTGATGGTGTGATTTCCTGCTTTGAGATTCGGAAAACTATAAATTTTTGTAAATGCTTTGTTGTCGATTCTGTAATAAAACGGATTGCCTGTACCGACGGCGTTTATTTGCATCGAGCCACTGCTGTCGCCAAAACAATTGTAAATGTCAAATTTACTGAAGTAACTTATTTTGATGTTCGATTTATTAATTATCTTAACAGTGTCGATTTTTGTGATGCAATTATTTGCGTCTTGTACAGCAGGAAAATAATTTCCGTTGGACAGGTTGGAGTATGTTCCGTTTGTCAATGCAAAACCTGCAATTCCGGTAATGGTATATTTATATGGCGTTACGCCGCCACCAGCCGTAAGTTTGATTGACGCAGTTGCGTCGCCAAAACAAATGTTTTGCACGGTGTCGATTGCAAGCGTTAAAGCGTTTGGTTGCGTAATGGTTATACTGTCTTTACTTACCGAGCCTAACGAATCGACAACTAAGCCGTAATAGCTTCCGGCAGCCAGACCGGTTGTGTTCGCAAAGCTGTCAACTACTGTGCCCGATTTTGTTGTCCATTTATATTTAAGCGGTAAAACGCCACCTGCCGATGCGATGGTGGCTGTTCCGTTATTGGCGTTAAAGCAAGTGATATTTGTGCTGGCAGTTATATGACTCGCGAAATTTATTTCGACCTGTACGGGTTGACATTGAATGGTCAAATGGGGAACGCCCGGATTTGTAATTTGTACGACATAAAAACCTGCGTTGTATTTATTGACTGACGTTATATTGAATGAAGTTCCGGTTGCACCTGCAATTGCGACTCCATTTTTGTACCATTGATAGACATTTCCGGTGGCGTTGAAATTGGTTTGCAAATGTAGCGATGTTCCGGTATTTAACATGATAGGACTTGCCGTCAAGAAAAAATCTTTTTGCGGCGAATAGAATGACGGATTGTTATGGAAAAGTGGAATGTACTGTAATAAATCGTCGAAAGTGAGTCGGTTGTTGGACACATTTAGCGTGTCGAGCGTCGGAATTAAAAAATTCAATAATTTTGTTAGTTCGTTGTTTTGCAAATAAAGTGCCGTCAGTTCTCCAAAATATGATATTTCGGCTGGTATTGTTCCGGTAAGATTGTTGTTTGCCAAATTTATGCGCGTTAAACTTGGCGAAATAACTGTAAGTCCAACCCAATTATTATTGACGCTGGTGTTAAAGGTAAACGGATTGCCAAGCGTATTCCATCCGTTTTGATTTGTCCATGTTGTGCCGCCAGCGTTGGTGTAAAGATATTGTATTCCGGTAAAATCGTCTGCTGTAACTTGCGCTCTGATTTTTTCGTTTGCAAAAATCATAGCACACAGCAAAATATAATATCGGAAAAATCTTTTTAACATCGGCGCTGATATAAGTAATTGATAATGGACAATGGACAATTTTGCTTTCGCTTGATAATGGGTCAATAAACAAATTTATTACTGTCTATTATTTTTGCTGTCCTGCTTACTTATTTTTAAAACTAAATTAAATTTCTTTTATTACAATTTTTTGCAAATTTAAAATACTTGCAAAGATCGCGCAAAAAAAAATGACTTTATTATTTTTTACATTGTTGTCTGGTAAATTTTTTATTTTAACTGTCAAAATTAAGTTTTTGGTCTCAAATTATTTTTTTAACATGTTTCATTTTTGTTTTTACATGTTCCATTTTTGTTTTTACATGTTCCATTTTTGTTTTTACATGTTCCATTTTTGTTTTTACATGTTCCATTTTTGTTTTTACATGTTCCATTTTTGTTTTTAGGTCTAAAATTATTTTTTTAACATCTCAAACGTTATTTTTTGCATATTATAAGAATTAAAAATATAGCTAATATTCTTAAACGTCTTTTGTAATTTACATATTGCACTGCATATATTAATTAAAGTGCATTAAACACGTTGCTAAAAATGTTTTTTATACAATTATTCGTAAATGCCGTTTAGTTTAGCAAATAAAGGAAAAGAAACGCAGAACAGCTTTAAAGATTATTTAATTCTCAATTTGCGCGGTGCAATAATTTTTTAACGTTTCCAAGTCGTTCCGACGTTGGAATTTGCATCGGACTTTCCAACGTCGGAACAGCTTGGAAACGTTAATTAACCGCGCCAGCCAATTCGTAATTCCAAATTCCTAATTCGTAATTCCTAATTATCTTGCGCTACCCTGCATTGTGCATTGGAAACAAGCGCATTTTGTTTATTAAAAGGACAATATTTCTTCGTCTTCAAATTCTTCAATTGCTACTAATTTATAATTTTTTATGGGTTTGCTTTCCGAATAAATAACATCCGGACAAATATCCAAAGGAAATATTTTTTCAGTGTTATCAAAGTTTTTTAATACAACCGGAATATTTACCCATTGCAATGTATTGCTTTCGCTTATTGAAACATATTTGAAATTTTCATAGTTCAATAATGGTAGTAATATCAGATTGTTTTCTTTTTGCCACTTATCAAAAAAGGGTTCAAAATTCGAAACCAATATTTCGCCGGTTGACCATTTGCAGGTTATTTTAAACGGCTCTATTTTTATTATTTCAGTTATACGTGGTAGCTTGTTCATCTTAAATCTGGATTTAATAGTTGAAATGTTTCTAATAAATAACTCTGATATTGCGTGGACCATTCCAAAACCTTTTTGAATATCTTTGCCGGTATTTCACCCTTTAATTAATGATAGATTTATAATATCAACCAAAGCATGATATTCTGCATAATCAATATGAATATGCGGTGGATTATGGTCGTTTGGATAAATGCTAATTTTAATTCCATCTATTATTATCAGCGTTGGCATGGTATGCGTTTTTAATTTTAACAAATGTACAATATATTATTTTTATAAACAAAACCATAACTGTATTTTGGTTGCAAGGCATTAGCGAGGCAGCCGAGCAAATAGGTTTCCGCACACTGGGTGTAAAGGTTGATTTTGATAAATTGATTGACAATACTATGAAAAAAATTTTATTTTTGCGTAAAAATATTTTATGAAATATAAGCAAAAGGTAATACCAGAAACGACTAACACGTTGCAATCATTACCATTAAAGCAATTGGTCGCAACTGCTAAAGAATTGTATGAAAAATATTTGCAAGGAAAGACGGTAACAAATGAATGTTTAGGAATAAAAGTATATTTTTCGAGCGCTGGCAAAGGGAAATTTGCATTTGGCGGTACAAAGTATGCCGAAAAGGTAGCGGCAATTCAAATAATGGATGACTTAATGCGATTTGCAGTGTATAATAATTTTGGAGAACGCAAAAATACTGACAAAAAGAATATTATTGGCTACATGAATTTCAAAGCTAAAGGAAAAATAAATGGCGTATTAAAACATTTCAGAATTTCAATTCAGTTCAAATCGGACGGCAAATTTTATTATAACCATGAGATTAACCGGTATTAAAACAAAAAAGGTTGTTTGCATAGTTTCACTTTCGTTACACTAATCCGAGCAAACAACCCTTTTTAATTTGATACTGCAAAGATACAACTTTTTTGAACAGAAAGCAAATTTTAAATTCTTATTATGCCACTAATTCATAATTATCTGCACCAGCCAATTCCTAATTCTAAATTCCTAATTATCTTGCGCCAGCCCATTATCCATTGTCAATTTTCCAATGTCAATTGAAAAACATGTTATACAACATTTTGACGAATGTAACACGTTAACATGCAATATATTGAAAAAAAAAAAAAATAGACATTTCATTTTTGTTGTTTGTTTTTACAAAAGTTTAATTGTAGGTTTACAACCGAAAATTCTATGTTAAAATTTTAAGCGTTTGTCGAAAACCCACAATAAAGTTTAATAATCGTGTCATTATGCATATTCTACTTACAGACGATCATCCGGTTTTTTTAGATGGTTTAAAAAAATCTGTTTACAATAAAGATTTTGAAATATCGACAGCCATAAGTGCAAAGCTTGCTATCGATATAATAAATACGCAAAACGTTGATTGTGTAATTAGCGATTATAGTTTTCGAGATGAAACAACCAATGGAGCTATGATTTGTAAATTTGCAAAAGCAAAGAATTGTAATTGCAAGACTATGGTTATCACCAACTGGAATAGTTATGATATAATAGATGAAATAGTAAATGCAACAGTTGATGGTTTATTATTAAAAGATAGCAACGCCAAAGAAATACGCACGGCTTTGGACTATATTCTGCAAGGCGAAAAATATTACTCACTCGAAATAAGTAAAATTATTGCGCGTATGCAGGAACCAAAAAACGAAGCTATATTAAGCCCGACAGAGCTGGAAATTGCGAAATTATTACAAAAAGGAAGTTCTCAAAAAGAAATTGCCGGAATTTTATGCCGCTCTTTGCGGAGTATAGAAGCTCACCTTTCTAATATGAGATTAAAACTTAACGCAAAAAACACTTCGGTTTTGTTACAAAAATTAATCGAAAAAAAATTAATCTAAGAAATAATTTACCCCTCAATTCGTATTCGTTCAAACTTAAATTTTCCATTAAAATATGCGTTCCTGAAAAAATAATAATTTAAGAATTAGAAAAATGATACTAAAAATTCTGTAAAAACAAAATACCTACGAAAACCTTTTAAAATTGGACAAGACTACAAATTTGCAAATATTAATATTAGAAATAAAACAACAAAAAAGTATATTAAGTAAAACTTAACACTCGGTGATTTCCACATTTATTTTTGTGGAAAACCACATTGTTTTTTATTTTTTTCGTTTATATTTTTACAACCGAAATTTATGCGCAAAAATTTTAGGCGGTTTCTGAAAAGCCTTAACAGAGTAGGAAAAAAAACTTAATAACAAATTACAATGAAAGATAAATTGGTAACAGCTTTTGAACAATTCGAAGTAAATGCTTTATCAGAATTTGATTTACGTCGAATGTTAGGCGGTCAAGACCAAGAAACTAGTGGTTCAACTGCCGATAATACACAATCATGTCCAAGTGGAAGTGGCTCGTCTGTAAACGATGATTGCGATATAGATGGTAATGACCATTTATAGTATAATGTATTAACAAATTATTGAGATTATTTTAAATTAGTTCATGCTAATGATTACACAATCAAACGGCGAATAAAATTTAAATAATCTCAATTTTTTAATATATTAAATTTTAAGATATGATAGCTATTTTCTCTAACAATTATGAAGAAACTACATCTTGGGTTATTCGTTGGTTAAATTATTACAATTATCCGTTTATTCGTATAAATAATTTATTAAGTGATCGTTACATATATAACATTAATTTTGGGATTAACGAAAAATATCACATGAAGGTTAGGAATAAAGAAATTGATTTGAAGTCAATTAACACAGTTTGGTACCGCAGAAGAGATTATCCGAAAAAAATCGAAGTGAGTGATTCGTTCGACAGAAATACTTATCTACAAATTAATAGAAATGTTACATCTGAAGAGGAAGGTTTGTTTATTGGATTGGTGAATTCTTTAAATCATGCAGATTGGCTCAATCATCCCAAAAATGCAGCTGTAAATAAACAATTACAGCTTATTATTGCCACGAAACTCGGAATTAAAATACCGATAACTTTGATTACTAATAAAAAAGATATTTTAATTAATTTTTGCAAACAACATCCTAAGGTTATTATTAAAAATATTAAAGATGTTAGACCTATAACCTTTAAAGATAAATATTATATATCGCTTGCTAAGATTTTGGATAAAAATTTCGTTGAAAATTTGCCTGATAATTTCTTCCCAGCATTGTTACAAGAATATATAGAAAAAAAATTTGAAATTCGTACGTTTTATCTAGATGGAAAATTCTTTAGTATGGCAATGTTCACACAAACCGATGAAAAGACAAGTATTGATTTTCGTAGATATAATTTTACGAACCCAACAAGAAGAATACCATATAATTTGCCGAATTTGATTGAAAATCAACTTGAAAAATTCATGCAGGAGTTGCAATTAAATTCTGGATCAATAGATATGATTTACACTAAACAGAATGAATATGTCTTTCTTGAAGTTAATCCAATTGGTCAATTTGGAATGCTTAGTAATCCTTGTAATTATTGTTTAGAAGAAAAAGTCGCAAAATGGTTAATGAAAACTAATAAAATTTAAAATATTATGAATGGAAATGATTTATTATTACTGATTACTAAAGAAGAACTAAACAATCTGCCAATTTACTTTAAATCAATGGATGTTACATCAAATGAAGAATTCATTCCCACTTCAACTTTATTAGTTGAAAGTACAATAATAGAAGGTAATTTTTTTGTACCTACATATTTTAATAAACAAATTTCACAGCTTTTTAAAGTAAATAACAATGATTAATGAAAATCAATATTTTTTATTATATTCAAATTGTATTCCTGTAAAAGGTGCAAAAAGATCAATTATCTGCGATCTGCAATTGGGAAGAATTAAGTATATACCTAATTTGCTATATGATGTTCTCATGCATACAATTCAAAATAAAATTTCAGAAATTAAAAAGATATTTCAAAACGAAATAGACAATGGTATTGATACATATTTTGAAAATTTATCCAAAAATGGTTGGGGATTTTATATAGAAGATTCAAATAATTTTCCTTTGTTAGATTTAAATTGGAGCTATCCTGGTGCAATATCAAATGCAATCCTTGATATAAATCCTTTTTCGAATTATGATATTACTAATGTAATCAATCAATTGTCTAATTTAGGTTGTTCTGCACTACAAGTTCGCTTTTATAAAACTGTCGAAATTGATGAACTTGAAAAAATCATACTAGCTTGTAACAATACAGTGATTAGATTTATCGAAATAGTTTTTCAATATGATGAAATAATAAATGAGGATATTCTGCTATCTCTTTTTAAAAAAAATTATAGAGTGCGAAGTTATATTATTACCAATGCTCCGTTTGAAAAAGAATATCAATTTGGAGAAAATATTGAAACCATTTTAATTCGATATAAAAAAAATATAATTAATTCACATCATAATTGTGGAGAAATATGTTTTCAAAACTTTGCTGTGAATATTGGAGCTTTTAGGGAAGCAATAAATTTTAATTCCTGCCTAAATAGAAAAATAGGTATTGATGCAAAAGGAGCTATAAAAAATTGCCCATCAATGCCATATTCTTTTGGGAATATTAATTCAGTTAAAATTAAAGATGTATTGTCCAACGAAGATTTCAAAAAAATTTGGAATGTAACAAAAGATCAAATTACCACATGCAGTGATTGTGAGTACAGATATATTTGCACAGATTGCAGAGCGTATTATTTGGATAACAATAATCCATTCTCGAAACCATTAAAATGCAATTATGATCCGTATACAACTAATTGGCATCAATAAAGTTTTAATAAAAAAATGTTGAAAAATATAAAAAAAATGAAAAAGATTATTTTTACATATCTCTTAGTTCAGATTCTATCTATTATTGGTTTCGGACAATCAAACGTAATACCTGAATATTCTTTTCTAATACGAAAGGCGGATTCTCTTTACAAAGCAAAAAACTATAAAAATTCAGCATTAACATATTCTGCTGCATTTAAATCTTCAGGTTGGACTGGATTTTCGAAGGATAGATATAATGCGGCATGTTCATGGTCCTTGGCCGGTTTGTTTGATAGTGCATTTTATCAACTTGAAGCGATTGTATATAAAGAAAATTATGCTAATTATAAGCTTTTATCGACGGATCAAGATTTGTTAACATTACATAATGATAATCGCTGGATTATAATTTTAAAGAGAGTACTTGAAAATAAAGAAAAGATTGAAGCAAACTTCAATAAACCATTAATACACCTTTTGGATAGTTTAGTTACAGAAGATCAAAAATGGAGAAATTATTTGACAAAATATGAAAACAAAGAACTTGGAAAAGATACCATTTCGTACAATTATATTAATCGACAATGTGTAATGACTGATAGTTTAAATTACTTTTTTCTCAAGGTAATTTTTATGAAATTTGGTTCCCCGAATTACGATCTTGTTGGGAAAGACGGTTCTCATAATTTCTGGCTTTTAATCCAACATCAAGATTTACATCCCCAATTTCAGGACAGTGTTTTAATAAAAATGAAAATTGAAGTGGATAAAAATAAAGCAAATGGAATTGATTATGCATATCTTTTAGATAGAGTAAAAGTTAATACTGGACAATTACAAGTTTATGGAACACAAATGAAATTAAATATAGATTCTACATCTTATGAACCAAAACCAGTTATTGCCCCAGATAAAATAAACGAAAGACGTAAATCAGTTGGATTAAACAGTATTGAAGAATACATTGAAATAATGAATAACAGGTTTTTTGGATCATTGAGAAAAAAATAAAAATAGAGGATATTTGCAAATAAATGCCAACCTTCCCCTTCTACTCCCAACTCGACGCCATGGACTGCGGTCCTACCTGCCTGCGTATGGTGGCAAAGTATTATGGTAAAACATATACATTGCAAAACTTGCGCGATAAAAGCGGCATTTCGCGCGAGGGAGTGTCGTTGCAAGGCATTAGCGAAGCAGCAGAGCAAATAGGTTTTAGAACATTAGGTGTTAAAGTCGATTTTGATAAATTGGTAAACGATGTACCGTTACCCTGCATTGTGCATTGGAAACAAGCGCATTTTGTGGTTTTATACGGTATAAAGAAACGCAACCGGTTTAATTTTTTAACGTTTCCAAGTCGTTCCGACGTTGGAAAGTTGCACCAGACTTTCCAACGTCCGCCGGACTTGGAAACGTCAAAAAAACGCGCCAGCCCATTCCTAATTCCTAATTCTAAATTCCTAATTAAAGTGGCTGATCCGGCAATTGGTTTGGTTACTTACTCGCAAGAAGAATTTCTTTCCGGCTGGTTAAGTAATAAACAAGATGGCGAAGCACAGGGCGTTTGTTTGCTGCTGGAACCTACCACATCGTTTTACGAGGCTGAAGACGAAAAGCAAGACCGTACGCAACTCAAATTTTTGTGGCAATACCTTACGCCGCACAAAAAATTCTTTGTACAACTTATTTTGGGTTTGCTTACCGGTAGTTTGCTGCAACTCATATTTCCGTTTTTAACACAGGCAATAGTTGACTTTGGTATTGCCAACCAAAACCTTACATTTATCTATCTGGTGCTGGTTGCGCAATTGGTATTGTTTGCCAGCCGTTTGTCTGTCGAGTTTCTGCGCAACTGGATATTGTTGCACATCAGCACGCGCATCAATATTGCGCTTATTTCCGATTTTTTGATTAAGCTCATGAAACTGCCGCTTGGCTTTTTCGATACCAAACTGATTGGCGATCTGATGCAGCGCATTGGCGACCAAAGCCGTATTCAGAATTTCTTAACTTCATCGTCGCTCAATATTCTGTTTTCGTTTGTCAATCTTGTTATTTTTGGCATAGTGCTGGTTATTTACAGTATTCCGGTATTTTTTATTTTTCTAACCGGCAGCGTTTTATATACTTTGTGGATATGGCTGTTTATGAAATACCGCCGCGATTTGGATTTTAAACGTTTCGCACAATTGGCAGACAATCAAAGTAAATTGTATCAACTCATAACCGGTATGCAGGAAATAAAACTCAACAATTGCGAGCGCAACAAACGTTGGGAGTGGGAACGCATACAGGCAAAGTTATTCAAAATAAGTGTCCGCAGTCTGGCGTTGAGCCAATACCAACAGGCTGGCTCGGTATTTATCAACGAAACGAAAAACATCGTCATTTCGTTTCTTGCCGCCAAAGCGGTTATCGACGGTTCAATGACGCTGGGCATGATGATGTCGGTGCAATATATTATTGGTCAGTTAAACAGTCCGATAGAACAATTGTTGACGTTTTTCCAATCTGCCCAAGACGCCAAAATAAGTCTGGAGCGCATGAACGAAATTCATACTTTTACTGACGAAGAACAACAAGACATAAACCGTCTGAATTATTTACCAGCGCAACGCGATATTTCGTTAAACAAACTGTCGTTTCAATACGGAGGAAATAAGAAGTCTGACGTTTTAAAAACGTCTGACTTCTCGGAACTTGTATTGGTTGATGTCAATCTTCAAATTCCCGAACATAAAATAACGGCAATTGTCGGCACAAGCGGCAGTGGCAAAACGACATTGATAAAATTGTTGCTTGGCTTTTACGAACCCATTGGCGGCAACATCAAAATTGGCGAAACGAGTCTGAATAATATCAATGTACATCTTTGGCGCAGCAAATGTGGCGTGGTAATGCAGGATGGTTATATTTTTTCTGACAGCATTGCAAATAACATAGCATTGACCGGCGAAACCATTGACAAAGAAAGATTGTTACATGCTGTGCGTGTTGCTAATATTCACGATTTCATCGAAACTTTGCCATTAAATTTCAATACAAAGATTGGACAAGAAGGACATGGATTGAGTCAAGGGCAAAAGCAACGCATTTTAATTGCCCGTGCGGTGTACAAGAATCCCGAATATATTTTTTTCGACGAAGCAACAAACGCACTCGACGCCAACAACGAAAAAGTGATTATGCAAAACCTTGATACTTTTTTCAAAGGCAAAACGGTTGTTGTGGTGGCGCATCGTTTAAGCACTGTCAAACATGCCGACCAGATTGTGGTACTCGAAAAAGGTAAGATTGTAGAAATAGGTACACATGCCACTTTGACTGATTTGCGCGGTGCGTATTACGAATTGGTTAAAAACCAGTTGGAGCTTGGTAATTAATTACGAATTATGAATTACGAATTACGAAATCAAAAAGACCATATAAGACATGGCTTTGCGTGCCTTTGTGAAAACCCTTTGTGCTCCTTCGTGGTTAATTAATTTTTACCACTAAGTCGCGCAAAGGGTTTTCACAAAGGCGCACGGAGTTAAAAAATATTATTTTTCTATAATTTATGGAAGCCAAAAACATAGAACTACTCAGCGAAGAAGTACAAGACGTTATCAGCCACATACCAAGCCGGTTGATTCGTTATGGCATAACAATTATATTTGCAATTATTGGTTTGTTATTGTTGTTGAGTTTTTACGTAAAATATCCTGAAGTTATTTCGGCAAAGATAACCATTACCGCGCAAAATCCGCCATTGGTGGTGGTTGCAAAATCGACAGGTAAAATAAAAAACATTTTTATTCAAGACAAACAAATTGTTAAAGCGGGCGATATATTGGCTGTTATCGAAAATACCGCCGACTTAAACGACGTGTTATTGCTTAAACAGAAATTAGATTCACTTAAAAACAAACACAGTTTTGTGGCTTCTTCTCGGACTTTCCAACGTCGGAACGACTTGGTTCAGACTTTCCAACGTCGGAACGACGTGGTTCGGACTTTCCAACGTCGGAACGACTTGGTTCAGACTTTCCAACGTCGGAACGACTTGGAAACGTCAACTTATTTACAATGGTACAGCAAACAAAAATTGTTGCTTGGCGATTTGCAACCCGTTTTCGAAACATTTGCGAAATATAGCAATGATTATACGTTGTTTCTGGAAAGCGATTATCAACATAAAAAAATTACGGAACTTCAATCGCAGTTGGAAAGTCAAAAGGTGTATGACAATAATCTAAGCAGACAAATTGTAATTCAAACGGACGATTACCGGTTGAGCCAAAAACAGTTTCAACGCGACTCTATATTATATATACAGAAAGTTAATGCCGAATCGGATTTCGAAAAATCGAAAAAGACGTATTTGCAATCTAAACTAACCATCGAAAATGCCCGCAATGCAAAAACCAGCAGTGCCATTCAATTGTCGGTGCTTAATCAAAATATTCTCGATTTGCAATCGCAGTTTACCGAGCGGCAAAATACTTATCTGTTGAATATAAATGAATCGCTCAATAATTTACTCAGTCGCATTGATTCGTGGGAGCAACAGTTTGTATTAAAAACTTCTATTGACGGCATTGTCTCGTTTTCTAAAATTTGGTCTGTCAACCAAAATGTACAAACCAACGACGTGGTTTTTACAGTAGTGTCAGCACAAAACCCACTGGCGCGCGTTTGCAACGCGTGCCAAAAATTAACAATGTTACACGTTGCAAATGCGCGCCAGTTAGGAATAGTTGGTAAAATACAATTGCCATTGGCAAGTTCAGGCAAAGTGGCGGTTGGTCAAAAAGTAAATATCAAACTCGACAATTTTCCGTATATGGAATACGGCACCATTTCGGGCAGCATCAAAAACATTTCGCTTGTGCCAACCGACAATTCCTATTTTGTAGAAGTCGCCATGAGCGACACGCTGAAAACAAATTACGGTCGCTACTTACCCACCCACGAAGAAATGACCGGCACCGCTGATATTATTACACACAATCTTTCCATTTTCCAACGGTTTATCAATCCGGTTAAATATGTGGTGAAGAATTGAGAATTGTCAATAATTAATAATGCTCGTAGAACTCCATTGTTGTAAAATCGCTTCGTAAACAATCAATTAGATCATGAAATTTTTAGACTATTTAGAAAGAATAGAGCGAGTTGATCAATTAATTCGACTTGAAGCTACCGGTACACCGAAAGAATTAGCAAATAGGTTAAATATCTCGGTAAGTGTTTTATATGATTTATTAAACTTAATGAAAG
>Ga0265327_10003255_pt1 | contig 15753 bp, 14 predicted proteins | sample 41621metaG_FD_202089 | JGI IMG/M metagenome (GOLD analysis project Ga0265327, IMG submission 202089) | Rhizosphere microbial communities from Carex aquatilis grown in University of Washington, Seatle, WA, United States - 4-16-21 metaG | ecosystem: Host-associated > Plants > Roots > Rhizosphere... | reverse complement strand
ATGGCAAGCACCAGCACCGTCGAGGTGAGCACGGGGCCGCGCAGGATCGAGGAGCGCTGCGGCCAGGCGAAGCTGACGAGCGTGACCAGGATGGCGGCCACCACCACGATGCTGGTCGGTTGACGCCAGAACTGCTGGTCGCCTCGCAGGTAGTAGAGAAGCGCCGCCACCAGGATCGCGACCGGCCACGCCCAGCGGCCGAGCAGCCGGGCCAGCACGCAGCAGCCGGCCGCTACGGCGACCGGCCACGGCAGCACCTGCCAGAAGCGGTGGAACTGCCCCATCCCCACGACCGGGATCAAGAGGGTGTTCAGCCCCGGCGTCAGCAGCAGGAGCAGCAGCCCCAGCATCGCCCCGGCGATCGGCAGCAGCGTGCGGTAGCGGGCCAGCAAAGGGCTGAGGACGATCCCGGCAAGCACCGCGCCGCGGCCGTACACGGGCGCCCACGGGTACATCAACGTCGCCCGGGTGGCGCTGTGGACGAACTCGTCGGAGTGCGTGAGGATGGTGTGCCGGACTCCCCCGCGGATCGCGATCCAGTAGATCCACAGGGCGATCGCGCCGCTGATGGCGGTCGCCGCGGCCAGCGTGCCGATGGCGATCCTGGGGATCGAGGTGTGCGCGCGCCAGGCAGCAACGACCAGTCCCGCAGCCAGCGCCAGCCAGGGAATGGCGTAGGTCGGATGGACGAGGGCGATCGTCACCACGGCCGCCAGCGCCGCCGGAGCCGCCATGCGCACGCCCTTCAGCACCGCCAGATAGGCGAGCAGGGCCGCCGGCAGCAGCACCCAGAACGTGAACACCGGCGGCTGGTTGACCTGCATCACCAGCCCGTTGATGAGCGTGAACAGGTCCCAGGCGGTGAGCAGCGCCGCCAGGTACCCCGCCGTCCTCCAGCCGGTCAGCGCGACCCCGATGGCGTAGGCACCGACGATGGCCAGCACCGCGCACAGCGGCTGCAGGTAGATGAATGCGGTCGTCGGGTCGACGCCGGCCAGCCAGGAGACGCCGGCGAATCCGGCATGCAGCAGCGGGAACGCGTAGCCGGCGTGTGGCGGTCCGTGCTTGAACGAGGAGATGTCGCTCAGTGTCAGGCCGGGGACGCCGAGGATCTTGCGCATCCGGCCGACGTGGAAGAGCGCGTCGCCGATGACACCGGTCGACAGCCGCCAGGAGAGGACGCCGAACAGCACCGCAAGCGCCGCCCCTGACAGCACCTCATATGGCCGGGTGGGCGCGAACCGGAGCGGCTGCCTCAGCGTCAGCACGGCGAGCACCGCCGTCGCGACCAGCACCGAGACCAGCGTCACGCCGAACGGCAGGTGGAACGCGAAGGTGACGGCGAGCGGCGGCACCCACACCGCCAGGCCGAGAGTCGCGGAGCTGGGAACCGCTCCCGCCCTGCCCAGGACGCCGTCCAGCTGGAGCAGCCGCACGCAGCACCAGCCGGGGATCAGGAGCATCACGGCCGCGGCGAACCACACCGCTCCCGGCTCGAACCCGACGGCTCGGGTGAGGAGCAAGCCGACCGGAGCCGCGATCAGCGCCGCGAATTCCGCTCGGATTCTCATCGAGGCGGCAGCATACCGACGGCGGCGATTGGCGCCGTTCGTCAGCTTCGTGTGGGAGAATCCGCGCCACGCGCCGGAGACAGCCGGTCCCGGCGGTGACAACATGGGAGCTCGGCGGATGCGCGTACTGATCCTGGGTGGGGACGGATATCTCGGCTGGCCGACCGCGATGCGGTTTTCCGGAAAAGGCAACGACGTGGCCGTGGTCGACAACTTCGCGCGCCGCAGGTGGCATGAGGAGGCCGGTACCGACTCGCTGACGCCCATTGCATCTCTGGATACGCGCATCGACGCGTGGCGGGAGGTGTCCGGCAAGAGGATCGAGAGCTACATCGGGGACATATCCGAGGCCGGGTTCATCTCCGACGTCGTCGCCGAGTTCCAGCCCGACACGATCATCCACTACGGCGAGCAGCCGAGCGCTCCGTGGTCGATGACAAGCGTTGAGAACGCGGTCACCACGCAGCAGTCGAACGTGGTCGGGACGCTGCGCCTGCTGTGGGCAATGCACGAGCACACGCCCGACGCACACCTGATCAAGCTGGGAACGATGGGCGAGTACGGCACGCCCAACATCGACATCGAAGAGGGCTACATCGAGATCGAGCACAAGGGCCGCAAGGACACGCTGCCGTTCCCGAAGCTGCCCGGCTCCTTCTACCACCTGTCGAAGGTGCACGACAGCCACAACATCCACTTCGCCTGCCGGATCTGGGGCGTCCGCGCCACCGACCTCAACCAGGGCGTCGTCTACGGCATCGAGACTCCCGAGACGAAGCTCGACGAGCGTCTGGTCACCCGCTTCGACTACGACCAGGCGTTCGGGACCGCCCTCAACCGGTTCTGCGTGCAGGCGATGATCGGCCACCCGCTGACCGTGTACGGCAAGGGCGGGCAGACGCGCGGCACCCTGAACATCGTCGACACGATCCAGTGCGTGGAGCTAACCGCCGCGAACCCGGCCGACCGGGGCGAGATGCGGGTCTACAACCAGTTCACGGAATCGTTCAGCGTCGCCGGGCTCGCCGAGAAGGTGCAGCACGCCGCAGGCCAGCTGGGTGTGCCGGTGCGCATCGACAACGTGCCGAACCCGCGGGTCGAGATGGAGGAGCACTACTACAACCCGGTGCACACCAAGCTCGCGTCGCTGGGACTCCAGCCCACGCTGCTGTCCGAGACGCTGATCGAATCGGTACTGGGCACCATCCAGAGGCACAAGGACCGGGTGATCGCCGAAGGCATCGATCCCACCACCTCCTGGAAGGGCGGCGCGCCCGTCGCCGCCCAGCCGGCGACCTAGGCCACCCGTAGGCTTCCGGCGACAGACGGCTCGCTGACATGAATCTGACCCCACTCCGCGCCGCTGGACTGATTGCCGCGATCGTGTTCGCGGTGATGACGATCCGCGCCTACCGGCAGGGCAAGATCGGCAACGGCGACCTGCTGCTGCGGTTCGTGGTGTTCGTGCTGCCGCTGCTGCTGCTGTCGATCACCCCGGGGCTGACGGGCGATGTGCTCAACAGGTTCTCGTTCAAGCGCGGCGGCGGCGGCCAGATCCTGGGGGCGACGGTTCTGGCCGTCGGCATCCTGTATCTGTTCGCCTTCTCGCTCAGCGGTCGGCAGGAGCGCGCTCGCCGCGACGTCACGCGGCTGATCGAGAACCTGGCGCTGGAGCAGTTCGAGTTGGTCGGCCACCCCGAGCAGTTCGCCGGGGGCATCGCGGTCGTCATCCCCGCCTACAACGAGTCCGAGAACATCGTCCACGTGCTGGACAAGCTGCCGGCCCGTGTCTGCGATCTGCCGCTGCACGCGATCGTCGTCGACGACGGCTCCGCCGACCGGACGACCGAGGTGGCGCGCGAGGCCGGCGCTGCCGCGGTGCGGCTGCCGCTCAACCGCGGCCAGGGAGCGGCCCTGCGGACGGGATACCGGCTGGCGCTGGTCACCGGGGCCGAGATCGTGGTCACGATGGACGCCGACGGGCAGCACCAGCCGGACGAGCTGTCCCGCCTGGTGTCGCCGATCGTGAGTGGAGAGGTCGATGTGGTCGGCGGCTCCCGGGTGCTCGGCGACGCCGACCCCAACCACGCCGCCCGCGAGCTCGGCATCAAGCTGTTCGCCCAGCTGCTGTCGCTGCTGACCTGGAGCCGGGTCACCGACCCCGCCTGCGGCTACCGCGCCGTCCGCACGTCTGCACTGCGGGGACTCGAGTTCCGGCAGGACCAGTTCCACAACTCCGAGTTCATCGTCGAGGCGTCCAAGAAGCACCTGAAGTCGATCGAGGTGCCGGTGACCATCAGCACCCGGATCTCCGGCACCAGCAAGAAGCCCGCCCATTTCCGCTACGGCATGGGCTTCGCCAACGCGCTCGTGCGCGCCTGGCTGCGGTAGTCAGCCGGCCAGAGCCGCAGTGATCGCCGTGCGCGCCGCCGGCGCGTGCAGGAACCCGATCAGCTCGTTCACCGCCGAGCGCGGCGATGGCTGGCGCAGCCGCAGGACATGGAACGCCCGCTGCAGCGGAGTGCCGGGCGCGGGGATCCGCACCAGGCTGCCGTCTCGCAGCTCGCGCGAGACCGCATAGAGCGAGATCAGCGTCACGCCGAGGCCCAGGAACAGCGCCTGCTTGACGGCGCCGTTGGAGCCCAGCGTCAGCTGCTCGCGGGGCCGGATGCCCTGCTCGTCGAGGTAGGCCTCGAGGGCGGCTCGGGTGCCAGAGCCCTCCTCCCGGAGCAGCCAGGTCGCCGCCTCGAGGTCGTCGATCGGCTCCCGGCCGACCACCACCAGCTCGTTCTCGATGAACGGCCGGCCCGAGACGCGGGGCCCCAGCGGCCGCCCGCCGATCCCGATGTCGGCCTCGCGGGCCTCGAGCCGGCGAATCACCTCGCGGCGGTTGCCGATCTCGAGCAGGATCTCGGTCGCCGGCCGGGTGCCACGGTACGCCTGGATCAGCGCGGGCAGCAGGTACTCACCGGCGGTGTTCACCGCGATCACGCGGATCCGTGCCGCGTCCGGCCGGGTCGCCTCCAGCGCGGAGCGGCGTCCCTGCTCCAGCAGCCCGAGCACCTGGTCGACGTACGGCGAGAACGCCTCTCCGGCCGGCGTCAGCCGGATTCCGCGCCCGTCTCGCTCGACCAGCTGGACGCCCAGCTCACGGGCCAGCGCCGCGACGGCCGCCGATACCGAGGGCTGGGTAACCAACAGCTGGTCGGCGGCGGCGTGGATGCTGCCCGACCGGGACACGGCCTGGAAGGCACGGAGCTGGGTGACGGTGAAACTCATAGATCAAAGGCAATGATTATGTGCGATTTTGAATGGTAATCGTTTCAGCTTTAGGGTAGAACCTTCCAATGACGACTCACCCGCCATTCAATCCGCCTGTCCGGCTGCTGGCCGGCCCGGGCCCGTCGAACATCGACCCCCGCGTCCTCGAAGCCATGCAGCGCCCGATGCTCGGCCACCTCGACCCGGTGTTTCACGAGATGCTTCTCGACCTTGTCGACCTCCTGCAGGACGTCTACCGCAGGCACGACGGGCTGACCCTCGCTCTGTCGGCCAGCGGGACATCCGGCATGGAGGCCGGCGTTTCTGCCCTGACGGAGCCCGGCGACAAGGCCATCGTCGCGGTCGGCGGCTTCTTCGGCAACCGGATGGCCGAGATCGCGACCCGTCACGGGGTGCGCGTGGTCGAGCTGCGTGTGCCCTACGGGCAGGCCGTGCCCAACGAGAAGATCCTCCAGGCCATGCGCCAGCATCCGGACGCACGACTGGTGGCGGTCGTCCACGCCGAGACGTCGACCGGCGTCGCCCATCCGCTGCAGGAGCTGGCTGAAGAGCTGAAAGGCGGCGAGACGCTGCTGCTCGCAGATTGCGTCACCTCGCTCGGCTCGATGGAGCTCGAGCCGCAGAAGTGGGGCGTCGACTACTGCTACTCCTGCAGCCAGAAGTGCCTGGGAGCACCGCCGGGCATCTCGCCGGTGACGCTGTCGGAGCGCGCCCTGGCCCGGATTGCCGAGCGGCGGACGCCGATGCTCTACTCGTTCGACTTCGACCTGCTTCGCAAGTACTGGATCGAGCGCCCGGTGACGTATCACCACACGACGCCGAACACCCAGTACTACGCGCTCTACGAGGGCGTCCGGCTCGCACTCGAGGAAGGGCTGGAGGCGCGGTGGGCACGGCACGCCGACGCCGGCTCCTACTTCCAGGCCCAGATGCGGGAACGGGGCTTCGAGATGCTCGCGGAGCCGGAGCTCCAGCTCGCGGCCCTGTCGGCGGTGCGGGTGCCGGACGGCATCGACGGCAAAGAGGTGCAGTCACGGCTGCTGAACGAGCACGGCATCGAGGTCGGCGGTGGGCTGGGGCCTGATGCGCCGCCGATCTGGCGGATCGGCCTGATGGGCGTGAACGCGAACCGCGAGACGGCAGACCGCGTGCTGGCCGGGTTCGACGCGGTGCTCGCCCCCACCCGCACCCGGGTCACCGCGGGCCGCGCCTGATGGCGGTGCGAGACCGCCTGCACCGCAGCGAGCTTGCGGTGCCGGGCAGCAACACGCGCGCACTGGAGAAGGCGCCGGGCCTGGGCGCAGACGTGGTCTTCCTCGACCTCGAGGACGCCGTTGCCCCCGACGACAAGGAGCAGGCGCGCGAGAACGTGATCGCAGCGCTGAACGACCAGGACTGGTCGGCATGCTCGGTGTCAGTGCGAATCAACGGCCTGGACACCCACTGGTGTTATCGCGACATCGTCGAGGTAGTCGAGCGGGCCGGTAGCCGGCTGGACACCATCCTGATCCCCAAGGTGGGCACGCCGGCCGACGTCCTGTTCGTGGCCACGCTGCTCGACCAGATCGAAGCCGCCCACGACCTGCCGCAGATCAACCTGCACATCCTGATCGAGACCGCGCTCGGCATGGCAAACGTGGAGGCGATCGCCCAGACCTGCCCCCAGCGGCTCGAGGCGATGGTGTTCGGCGTAGCGGACTACGCCGCATCGACCCAGGCCCGGACGACCAACATCGGGGGCGCAAACCCCGAGTACAGCGTCCTCACCGACGCCGGCGAGTCCGGCGCCCGCGAACGGCACTGGGGCGATCAGTGGCACTTCGCGATCTCGCGGATGGTGGTGGCGTGCCGCGCCTACGGCCTGCGGCCGATCGACGGCCCGTTCGGGGACTACTCCGATCCCGAGGGTTACACGGCGGCCGCCCAGCGCGGCGCACAGCTCGGGTGCGAGGGCAAGTGGGCCATCCATCCGTCGCAGATCGCGCTCGCCAACGAGGTATTCACACCCAGCGAGGCCGAGGTGGACCGCGCCCGCAGCATCCTGGCCGCGATGGAAGAGGCAGCGGCCGAGGGCAAGGGCGCGGTGTCACTCGACGGCAAGCTGATCGATGCCGCGTCTATCAAGATGGCGCAGAACCTCGTTGCCAAGGCAGAGCAAATGGCGCCCGCAACGGCCTGACCGAAAGGCTTCGTAATCCAGCGCACGGGGGGTGGGTTACGGAACGGGTCATATCATCGTAGGATGGACGCGTGCGTCGCCGCGACCCCCTCGCCGATCCAACCGAGCTCGCGCGTCGCGTCTATGCCTATGCGGCATACCGGCTCGGTCCCGGGCCCGACGCCGAGGACGTGACCAGCGAGACGTTCGAGCGCGCCCTCAAGTACCGCAACAGCTACAAGTCATCTCAGGGAACGCCGGTATCGTGGATGCTGGGCATCGCCCGCAGGGTGATCGCCGACCGCGCCGCACAGGCGTCGGAGACGCCCATCGCCGAGACCGTCGAGGTCGCCGACGGCGGCGAGCTGGAGCAGCAGTCGGTGACCAAGCTGAGCCTGCAGTCGGCGATGCTCCAGCTCACCGAGCGTGACCGCGAGCTGCTGGCGCTCCGGTACGGCGCCGATCTGACGGCTGCCCAGATCGCCGAGGTGCTCGGTCAGCGCACGAACGCGGTCGAGGTCGCGCTGCACCGCGCGCTCCAGCGACTGCGCGGCATCCTCGATCCCCAGGCTGCCGATGAAGTCGATCTCGCTGTCTGAGACTCCCGCGGCGACCGCCGATCCCGACGTGTCGAGCCGCCTCGGCGCCGTGCTCCCCGGGGTAGTGGTCGGTGCCCTGCTGTTCGTGATGGCGCTGGCGAACGGTGGCTTCAACCCACCCGACTGGAGCTGGGGCACGATCGCGGCGACATGGGTGGTCGGGCTCGTGCTGCTGCTCAAGGAGCGCATCGAGCTCTCCACCGGCGAGCTGGTGATGATCTGCTCGCTGGGCCTGCTTACGGCATGGACGTTCCTGTCCAGCCTGTGGTCGCCCAGCCTGGCGACGTCGACCCTCGGCGGCGAGCGGACCCTGCTCTACCTCACCGTCGCCGTCGCGGTGCTGCTGCTGGCCCGGCCCGGCGCCGGCGTCTCGATCGCCGCGGGCGTACTGGCGGCGTCGACGCTGGTGATTGCGGTGGGGCTGAAGTTCCTGGCCGATCCCGGAATCACGGCAACGAAGGGCATTGCCCAGACCGGGCGGCTGATCGACCCGATGGGGTACTGGAACGCGATGGGGCTGGTCGGCGTGATGGGGATCCTGCTCGCGCTCGGGTTCGTCAGCCGCCGGGAATCGCCGGCCGCACTGTGGGTTCTCGCCGCGCTGACGCTGCCCGTGCTGGCCGTGGGCACCTACCTGACCTTCAGCCGCGGCGCGTGGATCGCGGTCGTCGTCGGGTACGTGGTCGCGTGGCTGGCCGATCCGCAGCGCCTGCGGCTGCTGGCGGCGACCCTCGTCTCCCTCCCCTGGCTCGCACTCGACCTGTTCGTCACGTCGCGGTCACCGGCGCTGACGCACGTCGGCTCCCCCGTCGGCACCACCTCGTCGCAGGGGCACCGCCTGATCCTGGTCATGGCTCTGGGCGGCCTCGGCCTGCTCGCGTCGATCGCGATCGTCCGCCTGCTCGACCTGGCCTGGACGCCCTCGAAGGCGACCGTCCGCGGGGCACAGATCGCAGCCGTGGTCGCGGTCGTCCTGCTGCTGCTCTCACCCCCGGTGCTGTTCGGCGGGTACTCCTCGGCGGAGCACCGGGTGGCCGACACGGTGTCTGCACGCGCTCCTCTCGGGTTCAGCAAGGGCTCAGCGAACCTGAACGACCGACTGCTGCAGGTTTCGGGCGAAGGCCGGATCGAGATGTGGCGCGCCGCCTGGCACGAGTTCACCGCGAACCCCGTCACCGGCGGCGGTTCGGGCGACTTTGCCGCCTACTGGCTGCAGCACCGGCCGTCGTCGATCCAGGTCACGCAAGCGCACAGCCTCTACCTGCAGACGGTGGCCGAGCTGGGAGCCGTCGGGCTGCTGCTACTGCTCGCCGTGCTGCTGCCGCCCCTGTACTTCGGCTGGCGCTACAGGGGCAGCACGATGACGCCGCTCCTGCTCGGCGCCTACGTCGGATTCATCGTGCACAACGCAACCGATTGGGACTGGTCGCTGCCGGCGATGGCGCTGTTCGGCCTGATCTGCGGCGTAGCCCTGCTGCCCAGCGGGCGCGGCCGCGGGCGTGTCTGGAGTATCGACGGGCTGTGGCGCGTTGCCGCGGCGGCAGCCGTCGTCCTCGTGCTCCTGGGCAGCGCGTTCGCGCTTCGGGTCAACCTGGCGGTGACCGCCAGCACGTCCGACGCCGCCGTCAAGAGCTGGCACTCGGCCGTATCGCAGGCGCAGACCGCCACCAGCTGGGCACCGTGGTTCGAGGATGGCTGGGTTGCGCTCGGGAATGCCCGCCTGGGCGCGGGCGACCGGACCGGCGCGGCGGTGGCCTTCCGGCACGCCACGCGGGAGGTTCCGCAGGACTGGGCCGCGTGGTACGGCCTGGCCCGTGCCACCAGGGGCCCCCAGTCCGTCGCGGCGCTCCGCCGCGCGCTCCAGGTCGACCCGCTGGAACCGTCCCTGATCGCCTACAAACAGGCGCACCCGAACGGCACCTAGATCGGGGAATTCTTTTTCCGAGGCTTGTAAGGTTTCGTCCCCCTTTCGGGGTACTAACTCCGACAAGAACTCTTGGGGAGGTAGGAATGGAGAACATTGAGCGAGAGCTTCGGGCCGGTAGGCCTCAGCTCGATCCCGCACTCGAGCAGTCGCTCGTCGCGGGCGTTGGCGCTCCTCGCCGCACCAATCGGCCGCTTATCGCGGTCGTGATGACGACGGCGGCTGTGGGCGCCCTGTCGCTCTTCGGTGGCGTCGGCTACGCATTCTCGAACCACGGCGCCAGCCTCCACGGCTGGACGGGTGGGGCGATCACGGATGGTTGCTCGGGCAAGCAGCATCAGCATCACCAGCACTTCCAGCATCACAACGGCAACCACCACCACAGCAACAGCCACCACCATCACCACAGCTACTAAGCCCAGCTTCGGCTAGGTAGAGAGATCTCAAGGGGGGCCGCCGCGAGGCGGCCCTCCTTTTTCATGCCCCGGAGCCGGGTCGCTACTCGCCCGCCGGCAAGGTGAACCAGTCCCACGTGCGGCGAAGTCCCTCGGCCAGATCGACGGCGGGAGCGAAGCCCAACTCGCTGCGGGCGCGGTCGATCAGCGAGTAGTTGCGGAGAATCTCGCCGGCGCGAACGCCCTCGTGAAGCACCTCTACGTCCCGGCCGGCGGTTTCGCACAGGAGGTCGACGAGCTGCTGCAAGCTGGTCTCGACGCCGCTTGCGAGCTGGAAGATCCGGCCGCCGGCCCCGTCTGCCGTGGCCGCCAGGATCAGGCCCCGCGCCAGGTCGCTGACGTACACGAAGTCGCGAGTCTGAGAGCCGTCGCCGTAGATCGTCAGCGGCTCACCGGCCAGGATCGCCCGGATGAACACGGGGATCACGTTGCCCTTGCGGCTGGAGCGCGGGCCGTAGGCATTCGAGAATCGGACGGCAACGGCGTCCATCCCATACGCCCCGTGGAAGGCCGAGCAGTACGCCTCGCCCGTGGCCTTGCTCGCACCGTACGGTGACAGCGGCGCAACCGGCTTCTCCTCGCTGGCAGGGTGGGCGTTGGCCCCCAGCGGGGCGTTGGACGAGGAGAACACCAGCCTCCCCACGCCCGCCTGGTGTGCGGCCCACAGCGCGGTCAGCGTTCCTCGGGCGTTGAGATCGAAGTTGGCCAACGGGTCGTTGATCGAGTCGACCACGCCGGCGCCGGCGGCCAGGTGGAAGAGGACGTCGCAGCCCTTCGCCGCGTCGCTCAGCGGGTCAAGCTCGCGCACATCGCCGCGAACAAGCTCGACGTCGAGCCCCGCAAGATGGTCGAGGCTGCCCGAGGACAGGTCGTCGTAGATGCGCACGTCGTACCCGTCGCCGAGCAGTTCGCGGACGAGCGTGGAGCCGATGAACCCGGCCCCGCCGGTGACCAGAGCGGTAGGCATTGGCGCGGGAGCCTACAACGATTCGGGCGTCTGTTCCGCCGCCTCGGCCGGCGTGCGGTCCGGCTCGGCACCGGCTGGGTGGTCGTGCTCCCAGCAGGGGGCTCCCTCGAACGCCTCCAGGCCGTGGTGCTGTGTGCTCCGCCGCCGCATCCTCGGTGCCGCGACCGCGATCACGCCGCCGACCAGGCCGCCGAACACGAACGACCTCAGCGCACCGCGGCGCCGCGACGAGTCGCTCACGTCGCCTCCCGGTAGGCGAAGTAGGCGGCGATCGCCAGGCCGACGATCTGAATGCCGGCGCGGATGCCGACGCCGTAGTCGTAGGCAAACACGCCGGCGGCGACGACGTAGCACCACACGGCTCCGCCGACCGCGATCCAGCCTGCCGTGGACGAGCGGTGATGGCCGCTGGCCGAGACAACCACGCGACCGCACAGCACACCGACGCCCCAGCCGACGATGAACGAGAAGAACCCGAGGCTGAACGCCGCTCCGAAGGCTCCGATCAGCGCACCGGCGACCGTGCCCACTCCGAACGAGGCACCGATCGCCGCCAGCGCCTTCGACGGCTTCAGGACGACTCTGGCCGACCGCGGCAGCCGTGCGCAGTCCGGGCACTTGTTACCGACCGCGGCCGGCACCATGCAGTCGGGGCAGATCGGTGTGCCGCATGAGCTGCAGCGCAATGCGGTCTGCACCTTGGGGTGCCGCGCGCACGGGACGAAGCCCGTGGACGGGTCGGTCCCGGCAGTGCTCGACACGGCGCGAGTGTACCATCGCCCCGTGAGCGGATTCTTGGGGACTGCGGGCGGGGTCGGCCGGATGACTGATCGGCATCTCTCGTGGTGTCCTGGGTGGCGAGAACCGAGCGTCGCAAGGACGCAGGGAGCATCAATACCGAAACGTATTGATGCGACCGAGGACACAGCGAGGCGACGGTTCGCAGCCACAGCCCCCTTGACGATCCACGCTGCGAGCCACCCGTCGTGGCGGCCAGGCCCGCGGGAGATGCCGATCAGTCATCCACGGTGACCCGTGGATTCTCGGGACTGCTGACCCTCGCCCCCGAGGTCGAGCGTGCGCTGATCCGGTCGCAGCCGGTGGTGGCGCTGGAGACCTCGCTGGTGGCCCACGGGCTGCCCCAGCCGCTCGGCGTCGACGTGGCCGAGCAGAGCGAGCAGGCGGTGCGCGACAACGGCGCCGTGCCGGCCACGATCGCGGTGATCGACGGGACGGTGAAGGTCGGGATCGGCCGCACCGAGCTGGAACGGCTGGCCGGCGATGGGCAGGTCCGCAAGATCGGGCCACGCGACCTGGCGGCCGGGGTGATCTCCGGCCACCTGGGCGCCACCACCGTCGCCGGAACGCTGGCCGTCTGTCGCATCGCCGGCATCCACTTCATGGCGACCGGCGGCATCGGCGGTGTCCACCGCGGCTGGCAGCAGTCGATGGACATCTCCGCAGACATGAACGAGGTCGGCGGCACTGCCGCGTGCGTGGTCTGCTCGGGCGCCAAGTCGCTGCTCGACGTGCCTGCCACGCTCCAGCGGCTGGAGAGCAGCGGCGTTCCCGTGATCGGCTACGGCACCGACTCGTTCCCGCTCTTCTACCAGCGCGGGAGCAACCTGCCGCTGGCCGACCGCTCGGACGACCCGGCCACGGTCGCCCGGGTGGCCGCGACGCATTGGGGGTTCGCACGGACGACCGGCGTGCTGGTCGCAAACCCGATCGCCGAGGAGGCGGCACTCGCCGCCGACGAGGTCGAGCCCTGGATCGAGGAGGCTCTAGCCGAGGCCGAGGCCGGCGGGGTAACGGGGTCGGCGGTCACGCCGTTCGTGCTCGGCCGGCTCCACGAGCGCAGCAACGGGCGGACGCTCGAGGCGAACGCGCGGCTGATCGTCGACAACGCGGCGCTCGCCGCCCAGATCGCCGCCTGCTACTACGCGGATTAGACCTACGGCTTCTGAGAGGAAGCACTGACGGCGATGCCTCGCGGCGTCTGGCTGGCACAGGAGGCTGCGCCGCGTCTCGCCCAGATGAACTCCGTATATGGGCTTCACCACGGCACGGCCTCCTGCTGGCCCGCCACGCGCCAGCCATCCACGATTCATCGCCGTCAGCGCTTCAGCGGCCGCATGACGTAGAGCGTGGCGTTGCCGGCGACGACAAGGTGCCCGTCCGCAGCAATGACCGGGTGGTACTTGCCGTCGTGGAACTCCCACTTCATCTTGCCGTTGCCGACGTTGAACGCGTACAGGTTGCCGTTGCTGTTGCTGGGGCCGAGATCGGCGACGTAGACAAGGTCTCCGATCACCGTGCTCGAGCCGAGCGACCGGTAGGGCAGGTGGTGCGTCCACAGCGGTGTTCCGTTGCGCGCCCGGAATGCGGTCACGGTGCCGTCGTAGGAGGCCTCGAACACACGGCCGCCGCTGACGCCCGGTGAGCCGTATGCCCAGCTCGGCATGGTCTCGGTCCAGGCGATCTCGCCGGTCGAAGCAACGAACGAGTAGAGCTTGTGATCGGTGTTGCCGATGTAGACGCGGCCGTAGGCCACCGCGGGCGTGGAGTAGAAGTTGCCGGAGGCGAAGCCCCCCGCCAGGCCGCTCGTCGATGTCTTCCACAGCTGATGGCCGTTCGACGCCTTGAGCGCGTACATGTGGCCGCCGTAGGTTCCGAAGAACACCCGTCCGCCCGAGTACGCCACGCTGTCCTTGACCGCTCCGGACGCCTGGAACGTCCACACCTGCTTGCCGGTCACTGCGTTCAGGGCCCGCACGGTGCCGTTGTTGCCACCCGAGTAGACGACGCCGTTGACGACCAGCATCGACGACTCGACCGGCTGGCCGGCCTGGTGCTGCCAGATCATCTTGCCGTTGGCGGCGTTGAGGGCGATGATCCGGCCGCCGCCGCCTTTGTCCCAGGTGCCGAAGTAGATGCGGCCCCGGTCGTACGCCGGCTCGTTCAGCACCTCGGTGAACCGCCGCTTCCAGCGCACACGGCCGTCCTTGAGCCGGTAGGCGATGACCCAGCCGTCATCCCGCCCCAGGTAGAGGGAGCCCTTCGCGTACGACGGCGGAAATTCCAGCAGCGCGTGCTGCGCCACCTTCCAGTCGGTGGCGTACGGCGGCCGGATCGAGGTCAGCTCCGCGGCGTCGCGCGTTCGCTGAGCGTTGAAGCCGTACATCGGCCACGGGACCCCCCACGAGACGACGTGCTTGCCCGTACTCGACGTCGGCGGCGGAGGCGTCGTCGTGGTCGGCTCGGTACTCGGTGTGAAAGGTGCGTCGTTGTGGTGGATGTCGGCCACCGGCCGCTTCACGATCCAGTACGCAAGCGCGGCCCCCGAGCCCGCCAGGACCAGGCACACCACGCCAATCACTATCCAGAGCCTGCGCCCACGCATCCGTTTGATGGTACCCGCGCCCCCCTTGGGAGCCGGTTGGTCCACGCCTTAGAGCGGTCGCTAGCGGCTGCGATCCTGCGGAGCGACCACCAGGCGGCCCGTCAGGTCGCCGTAGAGGGCCCGCAGGAACAGGGCCGAGAACGGCCAGATGATGGGCGCCGCAAGCGTGAACGTGAGCACGAACTGAGTCGCACCGACGCTGAAGTTCAGCACCACCAGGGCCACCGAGATCCAGATCGGCGTCGAGAACAGGATCGCCAGCAGCCAGACGCCCCAGGTCCGCGAGAAGTGCCGCACCGCCAGGAACGCCGCCGCCGGGAACGCACCCAGCACGCCGCGGTCCCCGGCCGCCACGGCCGGCACCGCGAGCAGCACCAGTGGCATCGGCAGGATCGCCAGCGGCCCCAGCAGCCGGATCAGCGCGAAGGCCAGCAGGCCTGTCAGCAGCGCCGTAACCGCCGATCGCGCGATCCTGGCCCGCGACGGCGATGTCGGCAGGCCGCGAAGCACGACCACCGCCAGCAGCATGAAGTACGCGATTGCCCCGGCCACCTCGGCCGTGGTGATCGTCGCCCTCAGGCTGCCGCCGGTCTTGTGGACGATCACGGTCGGCAGCGCGGCCAGCGCGATCAGCGCCACGGTCGCCGCGACCAGGTCGGCCCACGCGGAGCCGAAGCGGTGGACGGCGGTCGCAAACAGGTCGAGGATCGGGGCAGGCGCCCGCTCTCCGACCTCGCTCACGCTCCCGCCCCGGCCGGCTCCGGCTTGCGCACCGCGAACACGACCTGGTCGTCGACGACGTCCACCACGACGGTGTCGCCCTCGCCCAGCTCTCCCGCCAGCACCTTCAGGGCGAGCGGGTTCTCGACCTCGCGCTGGATCGTCCGCTTCAGCGGCCGGGCGCCGAACGCCGGGTCGTACCCGCGCTCCACCAGCAGCTTCTTGGCGACGTCGGTCAGGTCGAGCGAGATCCGCCGCTCGACCAGCCGCTTGCGCAGCCCCGCGACCTGCAGCTCCACGACCTGCTCGAGCTCCGACTCGCCGAGCTGGTGGAAGTGCACGATCTCGTCGATCCGGTTCAGAAACTCGGGCCGGAACGTGGATGCCAGGTCGGTGGCGTTCGAGGTCATGATCACGATGGTGTTCTTGAAGTCGACCGTGCGGCCCTGGCCGTCGGTCAACCGGCCGTCGTCGAGCAGCGCCAGCAGGATGTTGAACACGTCCGCATGCGCCTTCTCGATCTCGTCCAGCAGGACGACGGAGTACGGGCGCCGGCGCACGGCCTCGGTCAGCTGGCCGCCCTCGTCGTACCCGATGTAGCCGGGAGGCGCGCCGACCAGCCGCGAGACGGAGTGCTTCTCCATGTACTCCGACATGTCGATCCGCACGATCGC
>Ga0265327_10003254_pt1 | contig 15755 bp, 6 predicted proteins | sample 41621metaG_FD_202089 | JGI IMG/M metagenome (GOLD analysis project Ga0265327, IMG submission 202089) | Rhizosphere microbial communities from Carex aquatilis grown in University of Washington, Seatle, WA, United States - 4-16-21 metaG | ecosystem: Host-associated > Plants > Roots > Rhizosphere >... | reverse complement strand
CGATAGACTTCGTGAATCTCACGCGCGACGATGTCTATCTGGTCCTGTGCAAGTTTCTGCACTGGCCAAGGTTCCACTTTTTCCAACATAAGGTCCACAAACGCCTGCGCCGGAGTGTGCAGTTCCAACTGGGCCATGGGCGGCATCAACGCCGGACGCACCGCGTCGCGTGCGGCAGGTTTCAGGATCTGGAGAATTTTGCCGATGGAGCGTGAGCCATGCTCATAACGCGGAGCCTTGAGCAGGGCCGTCAAAAGATGCGGTTCAATCTCCAGCCGTGCGCCGGCTTTGACTCCCAATTCATGCCGGATCAAACGCGCTCGGCGAATGACTTTGTAATAATCGGTATCATCTGGCTCAAATACATAGGTGCCAACGCGGATATGGTGAAACTTTACAAATTTCTTGGGCTCCCTCTTAAGAGGCTTGGAACGGGCATTGGGACCCAAGACATCCAAAGTCGCGTCCAACCGGCTGGCGAAGTCGGGCCCCTTGGCGAGGCGAAACGCTTTTTGAAACTCCGTTTCCTCGAACTTTGGAGGGTGGGGAGCTGGAGTAAATGTCCCGTACGTATGGCTGGTGCCACCCGCGAAGACGAACACGCATTTGCCGATGGGATGGGTGATCTGCCCTTCCTGAAAAACACCATCCTGCATGGGCGCCAGCAGGTACTGCAGCCAGCGCAGGTTTTGGGAATCAAATTCATCGAAGAATGCCACCGGAATGAGCCCCTTCAAGGCGCGGTCACGCACCTGGTGAAGGGCGCCGATCAGGTCCTCCTCCTTGAATTGGGAGAGGTTGAAAACCAGCCACGATTCCTTGCCGAAAAAGTGGTTGGCGATTTCATTCACCGCAAAGGATTTGCCCGAGCCGGGCGGACCAAAGACACCGATGGACAGAGGTTTCTTCCCCCGCTCCGAGGGATCTTTATAGCGCCGGATCGTGTTCACCAAAATGCGCAGGCTCTCGATCTCCCGCCGGTCCGCGGTAAAAAGGTCACCGATCTGAAGATGTGGCACATTTTGCAAGACCACGTCTCCGTGTTCTGCCACCAAACGGGCCCGGTCGAGAAGGTTGGTAGCCACAACTCCGAGGATGCTCCAGCCGTCCTTTCCTACCTTTTCATCCCACGCGAAACGACTTCTGGAATAGAAATGGCGCGGCGTCTTGATTACCACGGCAAGACGCTCGCCTGGGTATCCCGAAGGGAAAGCCTCATCCCTGCTGTCTTCTCCATGACCGCGCTCCAGAAGGTCGCGCATGGCGGAAAGTCCTCCTTCAATGCCCGGCACAAGGTCCAGCGGCTTCCCCGTGTCGAGGGCTTCGGTTACGGACCAGACCACCCCGGCGGCAAGGCAGGACATGAGTCCAAACGAACCTCCCTCCACGTCTTCACGCCGCTCGTTTTCAGCCGCAGGTGCGTCAAATATGAAGTTCGCCGTTGGCACTGCCGTAGTCTTGGATCGCCCCCGACCTCGGGATTTTGGAAACTGAATCCAAACGGCCGCCTCCATTCCAAACGAGACCACCAGATGCGCGCATGAATCGCGCAAGGGAGCCAGCACCACGTTTTCCGCGAGCTCCCGAAAGAGGTCCTGCAGTGTTGATTCCCAAGACAACCCGCAGCCGATGCGGGCGTCCAAATGCCTCAGTTCATGCGCTGCAATGACCACGATCAGCTTTTCCCGATGTGCTTTGACCGTCCCCCAAAAACCGTTCCCGAAATCTGGCGCTTCCGTTTTCAGGACAATCCACTTCGTCCCTTTTTTGTTGAAGGGCAGCCTTTCCCAGCTCTTCTCCCGTGTCTGAAATCCGGTGCCGCCATCCGCTACAACAATGATTTCCGCATGGTCTGGAAGATGCCCCGACTGCCGCCACACCTGACCCACGGAGGGTTTGGAGATTTGACCAAAACCCATTTGTTCCGTTACCCGCCAAAACTGCTTCTTTGGCCCCTCCTTTGCCTTTTTTGTTTCGTCTCGAGGACGCCAAAATGCATAGGCATGCTGCGTGACATCAGGTGGCTCGGTCGCAACCTTGTCGTCCGGGATACGCTCGACTGTGAGACTGGACACCCAACCTGGCGGAAGCAGTACGGCTTGGCCCGCGGGGTCTGCCGTATCCCCAGCTTTCCCTTCCTTCTTCTCCTCTTCTTTCCACAGCAGCCGGTGCACCAAGGCCGCGCCCCCGAGTTCTTCATGCACCTTCACTCCTGGACCCGAATCCCGGAAACGATGCCGCCGCCCCTCGTAAATGTGGTGATCAATGATAAAGTCCCCGGCAATCAAAACCCTCTTGGGTATAATCCCTGCCTTGGACAAAGTTTGGGAACGAACAGACTTCTTACTCATGGCGGACAAATCTGTTGATAAAGAAGGCGGAAGCTTGTGACCTACGAATTGGGGAGGGATTTTGTCAACACGCCCTGTTAAGAATAACTCGGAAAAGCTCCCTCTCTCTTTTTTCCCGGATTTCTATTTCCAAGAGTTTGGAGCTTGATCCTTCCTTGAATCTTGAGTGGTGGAACTTAGAACCTAGGACTCAGAACTCAAATCCCACCCCTTCATCAACCTTATCACAGAGCAGCCCCCCGTGCAGTTCCTCCATGAGCATGCGTTCGCGCCCCGCTTTTTCACGAACCGCGCAGCCATACTGACGTGACTCCCCATGCGAAGAGCAGGCCGGGCAGCCATGCCAGAGCGCGCACGGCATAAGCGCGTTCCCCGTGAAGATGACGGAGCAATGGAAACAAAATCTGGGCGCTTCCGAATGAAGCCGTCACCCAGCTGAAAGGTGAAGGCCAGAGCACGGCGAGGAACACGAGCGACAGTCCCGTGAGACAGGTCAGTGTCCCGGCAAGGACATGCCGCGGCGCGGCACGCCCACCCTTGGGGGTACAGCGAAAGCGGGGGCGTCCAAAAAGGTGAACCACGAACGCATACGCCGCGACGGGCAGCGCGGCGCCATACACGGCAAACGACCAGAACCAATGCCGGCATGCGCTTCCCAACGAATTTGTGACGGAGATGAGCGGCGCAAAGGAAACGAGAAACATCCCCACGAAACCCGCGGCGAGCATGGGTGGCAGAATGGCAAGTCCTTCACTCCACACCTTCCAGTTCAGCCAGGTAGCGGCGGGCAGGATCACGAGCAGCACCGGAAACAGCGCGTAGCCGCAGAGCCATGCGCCCAAGTCGATCTTTTCCGCCATGTCTGCCCGGCTTCTCAAATACCGCGGAAAATACCGGGTGAGCAATTCCGCGGCCCCGGCGGCATACTTGGAGAGGCGCACCACAAAGGCGGAAAAGTTTTCCGGAATCCCATCAGAGGAGCGGGAGGTGGCTGCGGGCTCCCCTCTCAACCCATGCTCGTGAAGGGCCATCGCAAAAGCCATGTCCTCAGACACGGATTCGGGGAAACCTCCCACGCGCCGCCAAAGGGAACCGCGCACCGCCCCCGCATGTCCCAGAAAAGGATAGAAGCCCGCCGCGTGCCGCCACGGCAGATCGCGCTCGAAAAGCATCCGCACCTCCGGCCGCATGACGGACTGAAAACCATTTTCATCCCGGGCCGGAATCGCGTTCTCTGGAATCTGGCCGGACTGCACAAACGCCACATCATCCTCCATCGTCCGCACGTCCCCGGCGAGCGCCCTCAAATAAGAAGGCGGCAGCATCTGGTCCGCATCCACCAGGACAATCCAGTCATAGGCATCCCCACCACTTTCTTTGAAGGCGTGGTTGAGATTGCCCGCCTTGAATCCGGCATGACGATCCCGGCGGATCAGCCGGGCCGCGGGACACTCAACCAAGATCTGATCCACGGCGAGCCGCGCCTTCGCATCCGTGCTGTCATCGCACACAAAGACATTCATGCGATCCGCCGGATAGTCCTGCTTCACACAGGAGCGCAGACAGGATTCCACCAGATCGTCACAGGTGGTATAGAAGACGGCGAAGCGCGGCAGGGCTGAATCCGGAAGCTCCTCATCCCTGCTTCCGTGCGGATCTGTCCTGCATTTCCACAAGGCGGCGATCTGCCAGGTGAGGCGATGCAGGGCGGCCCAAAGCAGAAGCGTCCATGCAAAAGCCGTCGCCGGCACGCCGAGCCGCAACAGCCCATGCAGATCCCCGGAGCTTCTCATCCACGGGATCAAGATGAGGATGACGACTGCCGCCACCAGCAGCACCGGAATCAACACAAGCCAAATCACTTTTCCCTGCTTCATGGCGTCTGGCCTGGTGGAGCGTTTTTCTTGGAGAGTCCTGGAAAATGCCGCAGCAATTCATCCACCGCCGGCGCTGCCTTGGCATGGCTGCCCGTAGCGTCCAGTTCCAAAAGGCCGGTATAAGGATCCCATTTCTCAAACGGTTTGCCGCGTTTCCAACCGGCATCGAACGCGCCCTGCACCACAATGGAGGTGCGTGTCACGTGGCCGCGCTGCGCATCGTTGAGAAAATCCATGATGCGCGCGTAGAACTCTTTCTGCTTCTCCGGCGAAGCTCCCGCCACGCCGGCATGGGGGTAGGCCACATTTTTGAAGAGGAGCGGAACATCCAGCGTGCGCGCGTGCTCCGCCATGGCCTGGGTGGATTGCATGAACAGCGCCACGTCCCGCTCCAGGTCCACGCGCGGTTCACTTTGCGGAAGATCACGCAGCGTCAGGTGAGTGTCAGGAAACAGCCAGTCACCGATGGCAGCACGGCGCGCGTCGTAACGGCTGGAAAGGTCTGAGACCGCCGCAGGCAAGCCGGTGCGCTTCTTCACATAGCGCACCGCAGATTCCAGGATCCCGATGGGAAATCCCTGCAGGGCCTGCCCATCGCCGATGCAGTAGGCATCCACATACGGTGCCTGGCGCACGGCGCGTTCCAGTTCGCGATGATCCCCGGGATCCCATACACCCATGATGACGTGCAGCCCCACCTCCCTGGCCAGGCGCGGCACCACCATCATTTCCTTGTCACTGCTGGTGGTCAGAATTCCGCTGAATCCAGCGCCCTTGATCAGCAAAAGATCCGCCTTCATCTCCTCCGGCGGTGGATACACGGGCGCCGAGCCCATGAGATATTTTCCGGAGGGATCATAGGTCACCCACAAATTGTCATGCAGGAGATGACTCAACGCGGCTTTGTCCACCGCCGCCGGAGGAAGCCACTCCCGCCACGCCACCAGCGCAAGCCACACGACCATGAGTGCCAGCAACGCCATCCGGCCGCGACGCCGTGCTGCGTCCTCCTCTGGAAAGCTTTTCACCTCGGGCTGCGCGTCGTCCGAAAGCGTCCGCTTCAATTCCCGGACGAGCAGGTCCAGATCTGAGTCGGTATTTTTTCCCTGGTTGATCTGCAGGGCATCCTTGGAAGCCAGAATACGCAGGCTTTCCGGCAATTCGTCTTCACGGAACGGCCGCAGGCCCTTGGTGTACACGGGAACGACCTTCATCCCTGGTGATGCCAGCGCTGTCTCCACCTCAAAGCGCATGGGATCATTGTCCTTCTCTTTTCTTGCTCTCTCTCTTTCACGCACGGAATCCAGCCACTGCGGTCCAATCACCGCCACCAGGAGTTCAGTCTCCTTCAGAGCCGCCACAATCTGGGGCTGCCAGTTATCCCCCGTCTTCACGTGGGAGACATCCATGATGATCCGCCCTTCGCCAAAATGGGCCATCAGCCTTTGCTTGATAAGCAACGCCATGTCCGAACTCTCGCCAAGACCGTCACGGCGGTAGGAAATGAAGATTTTTCCCATGAAGTCAGTGATCAAACGGTGGCATCCCCCGCATTTTGCTTCCGCCTTTGTAACGGCATGGAGAAAGAGGGTCAATCACAATGGGTGGGCCGCCTCTCGCCCAAACAAACGCCCCTGCCTCACACCTTCATCGAGCTCACCACGGAATACCACTCATGGAGTTCCTCCATGAGCATGCGCTCCGTGTTTTCCACGGCGGCGACGCGGCTGGCGGAAGACTTGATGTGGGAGAGCCGGTTCTGCTGGCGCGTCAGGAATTTCGTCATGGCCAGGTAACGCTCATGGCGCCGCCGGCAGTCGCGGATGGAGAGCATGGCCAGCGCGTAGGAGGCGTAGAACGGCGCCACGATGAGGCAGAAGGACGCGGCGGCAAAAATCAGATGATACTGCTCCGTTGTGGGACACAGCCCCGGTTCATGCACCTCTTCCACTGCCCCGAGGCTGAAGCAGACCATCAGGGCCTCGATGACGCCAAAGAAAATGCCCGCGATGATCACGAACTGGGTGGCGAAAACGAAACGGCTCTGCCAGAGATCACGCTCCTGCGCCGCCTCCCTCTGTTTGCGCTGAAAATAGGCCATCTGATTTTCAATGCGGCACAACCTGTACGCGTCAAAATGGCGGTCACACTCCGGCATCCTGTCCACGGCCACGTCCAGCTCACGCGCCATGCGCAGGGTGCGCAGCAGTCTTTTGAAATGCGGAAAGTCCTCGTCCGTGAACACGGTAAGGGGCGCTCCGGCAAAACCCCAGCAGGTGAGCGCACTGCGGCACAGCTCCGCGGCGACACGTGCCCGCGCCCAAGTCTCCTGCGACTTGCGGTTGTGCAGCAACTGCTCCCAACGCAGCGCAAGCGCAGCCAGCAGCGGCTTGGCCATGACCACGGCGGAGAACGCGAGCGCCAGCACCACGGCCATCACCGGGAGCTCACCCAAGTATTTGCGCGATTCCTCCGCCAGCAGCGTCACCGCCAGCGCGGCGGCGCCGGTGGCGAACAAGTGCGCAAGCAGCACCTTCTGCATGCCGCGCTGCGTGCTGGTCTGGTGGCTCAGCGCCAGCGCATCCAGCCGCTTGAAAAGCACCTTCAGCCCACGCTGCCGCGGCGAAAAAATCGGCGGGTCAGACGGCTCATCCGGCGCTGGCGGAATTTGCGCCACCTTGTCCCGCAGCAAGTCGGTGACCTGGCTGCAAAAAAGGCGGCGGCCGCTCCACTCCTTTTCACCCGGCCAGAGCGGGCGCCTCACCTCTCCGCTGTGCGGATTCCAGATCCACCTTGGCTTGCCCAGGATCTCCGCGTAAGCCGCCATCTCGCTGGTGCCGCCGACGCGCTGTGAATCTTTGTCATCCCACAACAGCAGGATCACGTCAGCTTCTTCGATCATGCGATGGCCGCATTTCTGAAAAGCCTCATCCCGCGCCTCCTTGTCCGCCGGAATGCCATCCAGCAACACCTCCACCGGGTAATCCTTGTTGAAGCAGGCCTCTACGCGCTCCGGCTCGCCCTCCTTGAACTCTCCGCAGCGCACAAACTCCTCCTTCACAAACGGGAGCAGGCATTTCCACGGCAGCCCTGCCGCCAGGCACTCTTCCGCAAAAATCAGGTCCGCCCCGCGCGCGATGGAAGACAGCGCCACCAGCCCCGCGCCCACCTCCGCCGCGCTCCTTTTCAAGTTCGCCAGCTCTGCCCGCAAGACCACGCGCGCCTTCTCCTCATCCGGCAGATCGCGGTGGCCGGAAACCGCCACCGCCCACAAAAGTGGAAACGCATCGACATTTTCCGTCGGGCGGTTTTCCAAAGCGGGCTCGGCAGACATGGAAGGCGGCGCACCTAAGGCACACGCCGCGCTCTCCCGCAAGCGCGCGTGCGCTGCGGCGTGAGGTTTTCTGCTTGTCAATCGCGCACCGGGCGGCGTTGTTACCGCACGATGACCCCTGAAATGATCGATCTCCTCGCCGCCGCGATGCATGAAAACTATCGGCATGAGGCGCAGGTCAATCACTGGCCCATCCAGCCGGAGGCCGATCACCCCTACGCACAGCTCTCCCCTGCCCTGCAGGAAACCAACCGTGCCGCCGCGCGCCGCATCCCGGAAGTGCTGGGCGTCATCGGCGTGCGCATCGCGACCCCGCGCGAAGCGCAGATGCGCGGCCTCAGCGCCTCGGAACTTTTCGATCTCATCCAGCAAAACATGAAGGCGCTGGCGCCCACGGAGCACGAGGGCTGGATGAAAGACCGCGCCGCCAACGGCTGGCAATACGGCGAGAAACGCGACAACGAAAAGAAACTGCACCCCAGCATGGTGCCCTTTGAAAAACTCTCCTCCGAAGACAAGGAAAAAGACCGCAACCAGGTGCGCAGCTACCCCGCGCTCATCGAGAAGGCGGGACTGGTGGCGGTGAGGGAGTGAGGGGGGGGGTCGTGGCCGCCGCCGCAAGAATCAAGCTCCAACCGCCCAAGGTTCAAGGAAGGAGCAATCTTCAAATTCCAAGGATCAGAATTCTGACATATGCGGCCCCTTGATTCTTGATCCTTCCTTGAATTTTGAGTGTTGGAGTTTGGAATTTTGTTTTGGCTACCAAACCTTCCACCACGGCTTCCTGCCTTGAGGAAGTTTGGCTTCAAGCTGACGGCGGGCGGCAAGGGCGAGATCGAAGTGACCGTACTCCTCCAGTTCGGAAATGAGCTTTCGCACGCGGGTGACGTTGGCGGGAGGCAGTTCCGCATGGATGTTCAGCAGCGCGGTGATGAGGTCGGGAGCGACCGTCTTTAATGGCGTCCCCTGGTCGAGCAGCTTTTGCAGACAAGTCTCCGCGGCTTCCCATTGGCAGCCCCGAAGAGCGGCGGCAGCGGATTCGCGGAGTTCGGCGAGGGTCGGTTCGCCTTGGGAAAGCATCGCTCCCAATACCGAACGTGAAGCAGGCAGTGTAGATGAAGGCTTGAGGACTTTAGTTTCCTCCACCTGGCGTATCGAGTTCAAGATCCCCCCGATTTGCTGGGCCAGCGCGGCGTAGCCGTGCGTGACTACCATCTGCAGAGCTTCTTCCGCCACCGGGAGAGCTTCACGGGTGCGGCCCAACTGCTTTAACACCAGAGATAGATTCGCCAGCGATATCGCCAAATCACGCCGGTTGCCCAGTTCGCGGCAGATCTGCCCAACTTGCTGGTGCAGAGTCATGGCGCCGTTCAGATCGCCGCGTGCCTGCAGGATCAACGCCTGGTTGCCCTGCGTTCTCACCAGCCCCTCCTTCATGCCCAGTTCGCGGAAGATTTGTTCCTCCTGCTGATGCAGGGCCATGGCCCCGTCCAGATCGCCGCGTGAGTACAGGATGTTTCCCTGGTTGCCCAGAGAGGTTGCCAACGCTTCTTTGTCGCCCAACTCGCGGCAGATTTGCTCCGCCTGTTGATGAAGGGTCATGGCCCCGTCCAGATCGCCACGCGCATAGAGGATCACGGCCTGGTTGCTCAGCGTTCTCTCCAGTCCGTCCTTCTTGCCCAGCGCGCGGCAAATTTGTTCTTCTTGTTGGTGCAGAGCCAGGGCCCCGTCCAGATCGCCGCGCATTTGGAGGATCACCGCCTGGTTGCCCAGCGTGCGTTGCAGCCCGTCCTGATCGCCCAGTTCCCGGCAAATTTGCTCATGCTGCTGATGGAGGGCCATGGCGCCGTCCAGATCGCCGCGCGCCTGCAGGATCAACGCCTGGCTGCCCAAGGCTGCCATCAGCCCGTCTTTGCTTCCCAGCTCCCGGGAGATTTGCTCCCCTTGCCTGTGCAAAACCATGGCGCCGTCCAGATCCCCCCGCATTTTGAGAATCGATGCCTGGTTGCCCAGCGCGCGATGCAGCCCGTCCTGATCACCCAACTCCCGGGCGATTTGCTCGGCTTGCTTGAGCAGCACCATGGCACCGTCCGGATCGCCGCGCGCATCGAGGATCAACGCCTGGTTGCCCAGCGTGTGTTGCAATCCGTCCTTCGTGCCCAGCTCGCGGCAGATTTGTTCCGCCTGCCTGTGCAAAGCCATGGCGCCGTCCAGATCACCACGCTCATAGAGAATCAAGGCCAGGTTGCCCAGCGCAGCCTGCAGCATCGCGCGATCTCCCGTCTGCCGGTAGTGATCCACCAAATGCGTGCGAAGCCGGAGCGATTCCGCGAGATGACCCGTATCACCCAAAAACAAACTTAGGCACAGGAGAAAGCGCTTGTCCTCCACGCGATCCGGCCGCTCCAGCGCATCGCGATAGGCCTGCACCACACGCGGCGCGGAATCCGCTTCGATTTGGGCCCAGTAAGATTTGACCTCAAACTGGTTCCGTCCCCACGCCACCTTGAAAAACTCGCGATCCACCAGCAGCATCTCCAAGCGCCACCAGTCCCTGGCTCTCGCAAATTGCCACGGCAGCTCGTCAATCCATCTTGGACTTGCACTGTGAATGGCAAAAAATTTCGCCAACCGCAGATGCGCCGTCCTTTGACGGTCGTCGGTGGGCAGGTAGGCATTCTTCACCGCCTCTCGGAGATAGTCGTGAAAAAAGGTCAGCAGGCCGCCATGGCTGACAAGAGAATCCGCAGCCGCGAGGAAGAACGGGCTCCATTTCGCCCGCGGCAACGGCTCACGTTCTCCCTTTTCATTCTCCCGCCCCAATGCGAGCAGGATCTCACTCTCAGACAAGCCGCGTCTTGCGGCCCAGAGCAGCGTCATCGCATCACCCACCAGATCGGTGTCGCCTTCGTAATCCTGTTCCCAGCGCGCGAGCACCCGTTCAAACAACGCGGGAATGGTCTGCGCCTCCAGGTAATGGGAGATGCGTTCATCCAGCCGCTCGTGCTCGCCGAAAAGCCGCAACTCCTCCAGCAGGACGCGCAGGTAGAGCGGATTCGCACACTGCGGAGCGTCGGCGAGGCGCGCGCTGCGCGTGTCGTTTAGAGACTTGGTGTATTGCTTGAGGTACTTGCCAATGAACTTGCGCCGCTCCGCTGCGTCCAACGGCTCCACCTTGAGCACGGGCCACCGGCGCTTGGTGATCTCATCCAGCGCGCGGCCGGGAAGCGTGGAGACGATGAGCCGCACGTTGGGCGGCAGCACCGATGGAAGCCACACGAGGTCTGGCGCACCATCGCGATCTTCCAACTGGTTGAGCGCATCGAGGATGAGGATGACACGCCCCATCGCGGCGACCAGTTGCAGCCAGTTCGGAAAAGCGCTGCGCAGGGCGTCGGGCTGATCCGGGATGTCCTCCGCAAGGCCGAACTTCCGCTTCAGCTCGCCCATGATGCGCCGCAGCATCGCCGCCCAGTCCGAACTGTAAGGCGTGCCGCCGATGTAATGCTGAAGGACGAGTTCACCCGGATGCGCTGCGCGATGTTTGAGCGCCCAGTTCGCCAGCAGCGCAGACTTGCCCCCGCCCGACTCGCCAAGGATGACGAGCGGTTGATCACCACCGCCGTTCGCATGCGCATCCAGGCGGTCAAAATACTCCTGCCGTCCGATGTAAACCCCCGCACGACTCCGCGCGAACGCCTCGTGGTCCATCGCCTCGCGGTCGAGTGGGACAGGCTGCGAACCTTCGGGCCAGAGAGCATTGATGACGCCGGTGAGATCCGCGAGCACGAGTTTCCCCAGCGCCTCGGGATTCGCGTAGTCTTCCTTCACCGGGAAGCGGCTGCCTTTGATGCGCTGCTTCAAATCACGCAGCTTCCCCGCGCTCTCCGCGTCTTCACTGGTGAAGTTCCCGCGCTTTGCGTCGGGCGGCAGCTTATTCAGAAACGCCCGATCACGGAAATAGAAGAAGGCGTGGTTCGCCATCTTCGGGTCTTCCAGAACACCGTGAAGAATCTCCAGCTCCGTGACGGACCTGTGCTGCCCCGCATACTTTTTCAGCCACGGCTCACGCTCGATGAGGTCAGAAGAAATCGCCTCCGGCACCCAGCCATAGCGCTCCCCCAGGATGCCGATGAAGTAAGGACGGCAGCGCGCAATTTCCTCCAGGCAGATCGGCAGCACCTTTCCTTCCGCCGCTTCCTCATCCGTCACGCCCCAGCGCAGGTCCACCTCACCCCACGTGACGCCTCGCGACTCGCAGAGCCTGCGCAGCTCCGGGAAGATGAATTTCACCAGATGATCCCGCTCCGCCGTCATGTCGCGAAACGTGGAGGACACAAAGACGCGGATATGGCGGTCCTGCGGCGCGGCCGGGTCGGGAGCGTTCGCCATGCGCGGACGGTTAGCGGGCGATTTACAAGTCCACAAGCCAAATCACAGGAGCCTCTGCCGCCATCGTTCGTGGCAAATTGGCTCCGGGGAACAGGCCCCGCCCTTCCCCAAAAGGTGTGACGGCCGTGGCGCCCCGTGGCAATGCCGGAAGTTTTGGCGATCCCCTGTCGGACGGTCAATGCAGGATTGAACCCGGAGCACCGTTCAAGACAGGGAGTTCCATGAAATGAGCCACCCGCCTCCGAGCCATGCTTAACTGGGTCCCCATCCTGACGCTGGGCGTTTTTCTGATCTCCATGTTTTACGTGGCGCGGCAGTGGTGGTCTGCCCGCCTCCTCTACGGCAGGCTGCTGGGCAGGGCCGCATGGCTGATGGCTGTCTGCTGGCACCTCACACGCCGGCGGTTTGTCATTTTTGGAGCCTTTTTCTTCCTCGGCGGAGGCGTCGGGCCATCGATCAAGGGGTGCGCGCTGGACGCCACGGAACTTTTGTTCGGCGCCTTCCTGGCCTCATTCGCGGTGGCCTTCGCATCAACCAACCTGCTGCCGCCCGGTGTGCTCTTCCTGGCCACCTCCGGCAATGTCTCGGACTCTGCGCGAAGAATGGTGCAGCGCATCGCCCGGCGGCACAGATTTCGGGTCGTCTACCTGCTGCGCGGGCAAATGTCCGGCATGTTTCAACTGCCCGCAAATCTTCACCCCGCCGACTACGCTTTTGAAAACGACAATCTCCGCACCCGCAACGACGAACTCTGGAAGCGCGTGCTGCACCGCCTCATCGCGCTCACGCCCGTGATCGTCCTGGACAGCCGCGTGGCGACTGACGCCATTGCCCATGAGAGCCGGCGCATCGTGGGCTCCAGTGCCCGTTACAAAACGATTTTTCTCACTGATCGCGGTGTGGAGCATTGTGAAGCCGGACGATTGCTGATGGACCTGCCGGCGGACGGCTCGCGGGTCACCGTGACAAGACCGATTTACGACCACCTGGACCTCAGCATCACCGAGCACCTCAGGCTCCAGATGCAGGCCACCTCCGCCGAAGGCCAGCCCCGCTACTGCGAGCCGCTGGGCAATGAGAAACCCATTCTTGCGCGCAAGACAAAACTCACCCTCGGCTTCTGGGTGCAGGCGAGCGTCGCCCTCCTCGCCGGCCTGCTCGCCGCCTTGATCCTCACGATCACCGTGGTAGTAAATGATTCCGTCACCCCCATGGGTTCCTACCACGGAAAGAACGTCCTGGAACTGCCGCCCGGAGGCGACGCGCGCGCGGTAAGTGCGCATCTGGCGCGCTGCGGCGGGGCGCTCGCGGGCGCATCGCTTGCCTTCGCCCTCTTCAGCCTGGCCTCATTCAAGGGCTACGGCACTCCCCTGCATTCGCCCAATGACCTGCTGGCGTGGCTGGAGAAAACCGCCGAAGAAAGCGAGAGCTGGGGAAAATAGCGGTCACGGGAGATGAGGATACCCGGCAAAGGAGCGCGGACACTCTACTCCCCCTCACACAGCTTCTGCTGTGTGCTGCCGCCTTCCGTGCTGATGCGCTGGATGAGGCGGCAGTGCCTCTAAAACCAGCGCTTTTTGGGCGGCTTGAGTTTGGCCGCGAGTTGCAGGCGGTAGGGAGCCGCCAGTTCCCCGAAGCCGGCCTGCTCCACCAGGGTCAGGACTTCGGCAATGCGCTTCGCATCAGCCTCCAGGAGGGTGGCGTGCGCGCTGAAAAGGCAGGACACGAGTTTGGGACCGTATTCGATCACCGGCTCTCCCCTTTCCAACAAGTCCTCGAAGACCATGGCTGCGGCTTCCCAGTGTCCCTTGGACATGCGCTGCAGGCCCAATTCCCGCAATTCCTGAATGCTCCCGGTGCGCGGCGATGGTGAGGAGGCCCGGTGACTCGGCGTCGCTTCTCTCTTGGATGAAGACGCGCTGCTGTCGAATCCCAGCGGCACGCGGAACGTCTTGCCGGAATACGGACACTTCACGAGCGTGCCCGGAGCCACACCGGTGGCGTCCACCAACTGGTGGGCGTCTCCAAAGGGACTGCGAAGAATGCCGCTGCGGCCGGGCACGAGGATGCCCTCGGGCGTCGACTCGGCCTCCTCACTTTTCCCATTCGCTTTGTTTTGAACTCCACCTTCCGCGACCAACTTTGACCGCGCATCGAGAGCCAGCTTGTATCCAGGGTCAACCTTGAGAGCACGGTCGTAATCCGCGATGGCCTCCGCCTTGTGTCCCAAGCTGCGATGCGTCTCTCCCCGGAAGTAGAAATAAATGGCCGCGTTGCCACCGAGTTCCACCGCCTTGTTGTGATCCGCCAGGGCCTTGTCAAACTCTCCCAGGCTGAAATAGGCACGGGCGCGGTGATGAGGGTAGGCGGACTGCTTGGGATCGAGTTCGATGGCTTTGGTAAAATCCGGCAGTGCTTCCTGATACTTCCCCAGGCTGAAGGCCAGCACCGCCCCGCGTTGGTTGTAGTACCCGGAGTTCCTGGGCTCGAGCGCGATGGCTTTGGCATAGTCCTCGACCGCGCTGCTCAAGTTTCCCGATCCCTTGTGAGCCTCGGCGCGCGCGGCGTGGTAACCGGCCAACTTTGGCTCCAACTCGATGGCCTTGCTGATGTCTGCGATCGCCTCGTTATGATTTCCGGCCTTCGAATGGATTTGGCCACGGACGAGATATTTTTGAGCCTTGGGATCCTTCGCAATGGACTTGGTATGGTCTTCGATCGCCTCCCGGTATTTCCCGAGTTTTTCGTAGGCATTGCCACGGGAGGCATAACAATCCAGGCTCGTATTGGGATCAATTTCGATGGCCTTCGTGTAGTCCGCGACCGCCTGGGCAAAGTGCCCCAAGGCGTGGTGCGCATTTCCGCGGCACCAGTGATGGAGGCTCGCCTTCGGGTCCAACTCCACTACTTTTGAAAAATCCGCGAGCGCCTCTTTTTTCCTCTGCAGCTGCATGTAGTACGCCCAGCCACGATCGTAGTAGTAGTCGACCTTTTGGGGATCAAGCGTGATGGCCTTGGTGTATTCATCCACGGCCGCGGTATAGGATTTCTTGTTGTAGAGGGCCTTTCCCGCATCGTAATGTTTTTGCGCCTCCGGTTTGGGGACGCCGCCGATGATGGCTCCCGAAGTTTTCGCCGGAGCGGGGGCATTCCCAGGAGGCGGGGCGGAAAGGACGCCTCTCTGTTTTAAAAGGTCCACGACCCCAGGCAGCGTACTCCGTTTGGAAGTTGCCGGCGGTGGAGGCCGCTCTGGCATGGTGATCCTTTGCCGGCAGCGCGGGCACCAGCCTTTGGCGCCCCGGAGTTCCGCGGGCGCCGAAAGCTGCGCGCCACAAATGGCACAGGCAAACAAGGAATCTTCCGGACTGTGGTTCGTGGGAAAATCAAAAGTGATGAGGGACGGGGCGCCGGAGGTGGGGCCGGGTGCGGACGCCGCGCTCTGTGAAGCGCCGCCGCTGGGCGCAGTGGGCGCGGACCGTGAAGCGGGAGGAGACGCGGCAGCATCCGGTTTTGCATTCCCCCGCTCCGCCTGCGCCCCCTTTGTCCGGCTGGGCACCTTGCGAAGCTCTCGAATGATGGCGGCCATGTCGGTCGAAAAATACTTCCCAATGCCCAGTTCCAAGGCGTTGAGATAGGCCAGGTCTTTCATGGAAGGCGGCAGATCGTCTTCCGCGGGCATTTGAGCGCGGTCGACCAGAATGGGGATCACCGTTGCGCCGGACTCCAGAGCCTTTTCTACTTCGATCCTCACGTTGTCCGCGGGATTGTCAATGCGGCGCTTTCCATCCGGCCGAAATCCAA
>Ga0265327_10003253_pt1 | contig 15755 bp, 8 predicted proteins | sample 41621metaG_FD_202089 | JGI IMG/M metagenome (GOLD analysis project Ga0265327, IMG submission 202089) | Rhizosphere microbial communities from Carex aquatilis grown in University of Washington, Seatle, WA, United States - 4-16-21 metaG | ecosystem: Host-associated > Plants > Roots > Rhizosphere >... | reverse complement strand
TCGACTACAGGATCAAACTCTAACCTCCTGGAAAGGACTTCCACCTTTCCGATTTAGCACACTTGCAATCGCACCCACTGGCAGCTCAAAGCCGCCGCCAGTGCCACCCAAAATCGACTCTGTGACGTACGGATGTACCAGCTCTTCAACCTCGCTGATCGTGCCACCCCGCCGCTACCATTCGTGTCTCAACTTTCTTCAGCATCTCATCGTTCATGGTGATTCGCATGACGGGCCATGTCGGATCCTGTGTCTGAACAATACATTCGTTCTGGGTGAGGTCCCTGATCATGCGCCAGGAGATGAGACAAGGAGGGAACAGCCAAGTCGAAAATGACCACCGCCAGCAACGCATAAACAGGGAAGCATACATCGGAACGCGTAACGCGAGCCCGTCTTCCGTAACACCGACCTCAAACATGCGCGAATTACTTCCAATTCCGGACGTCGACCCATGAATTGAAGTGAAGTAAAATCGACACCCATCCCACGTATGATTGCCTTGATCGAGCTTTGCATCGGCAGCAAATGAACGCAGCGTCCAGGGCCACACCGAGAGCGTGATGAGAGTACTGGCGACGAGCTCAATTAACGCCGCGAAACAGTACCAGACCATGACCATTGCAAAAACAACGCTGACACCCTGAATAGTTCCTGGCATAGAATGGTTCTCAGAAATTCGCCGAATGAGCGAGGCAATTTGCCTGCGAGAAAGTAACCGTTCATGGGCAAGCGAGGGGGACAGACCCATTTTCACGGACAAACGGCGCTTCGGTGTCTTATCGCGTCGATGGAAGATGTTTGTTTTTTCGCCGTGAAAATGCGTCAGTCCCCGACCCGTGAACGGTTACGCCCCGAAAACGGTTCCAACGTCGATTGGATTCGCGTCCGAGACCACTATAGAGTTGTGCGAGACACTGGCAAGTTTGTGTGGAATCGCTCACACTAGGGGTCCTCACAACAACGCATTCCCACTCGAACTCGCATTCCCAGTACCCTCGACTTGCATTGATCTCGGCACCGCCGCGTCATGGATGATGCCAGCGTGGGAGTTTTTCGGAAGATGAACGAAACTGAGCTGGAGCCGTCCCCGGCCAATGATCCTCAGCCGATCCCCGTGGACGCGCCAAATGTTGAACCGTTTGTCGTGACACCTGCGCCTCTCGATGGGCCGGAGGTTCCCTGCCAGAGCGCAGAACCGATTCCCGCCTGGTTTGAACAGCTTGCCGGACGTCTGGATCGAATCGAAAGCGGATTGATCTCAAAGTCAACCAGCGACGTGGACCGGGATCGACTCTTTAAAGAAATGCATTCGCAGCTTCAGGAGGCTCAGTCGGGAGTCCATTGGAAGATCCTCAGAACCGTGCTGATGGATCTTGTTCGACTCTACGATGACCTTGACCGGGCTTCAAATACGGTCGAATCACCAGGTGGTATTGGTGGCATTCCTTCAACCGCCGCGATTTCCGAGTTTCGTCAGGACGTCGAAGATATTCTGTACCGGCAGGGATTCACTCCGTTTACTGTCGAAGGGGATCGGTTTGATGGTCGGCGTCAACAACCTGTCAGTACCGTGGAGGCCCCCACCCCCGAGCAGGTGGGGACGATCGCATCCCGGGTCGCGGTCGGATTCGAGTCCGAAGATCGAATTCTGCGGCAGGAGAAGGTTGTCGTCTATGGACCGCGCACATCGGGTTAATCGGGAATCATGAACATGAGCGGACAAGCCACTCCCATTTTCGGGATCGACCTGGGAACGACCTATTCGGCAATCGCGTATGTCGACGAATTCGGTCAGCCGGTCGTCATTTTGAATGAAGACGACGAACCCGTGACGGCGTCGGCGATTTATTTCGAATCCCCGGAAAATGTCATCGTCGGAAAGGTGGCCAAGACGACGGGTCGAGTGGATCCGCTGCAATATGTCGAGCTGATCAAGCCGCATATGGGAGATTCCACATTTCGGCGCGAGGTTCACGGCTGGGAATTGCGTCCTGAACAGTTGTCGGCACTGATCCTGGCCAAGTTGAAGTGCTATGCCGAGTCCCGGTTGGGGTATCCCGTCACCGATGTGGTGATCACGGTCCCGGCCTATTTCAACGAGCAGCGTCGGCACGCCACGGAACAAGCCGGGATCATGGCCGGATTGAATGTGCGGCAGATCATTCCTGAGCCGACCGCAGCGGCGATCGCATACGCGGCGACCGACGGGAACGAAAGGACAATCCTGGTTTACGATCTGGGGGGTGGGACGTTCGACGTCACGGTGATGCGGGTGGAGCAGCAAAAGGTGCGCGTGGTTTGCGTCAAAGGGGATGATGACCTGGGTGGTCGCAAGTGGGACGACCGGATCGCCGCGTACCTGGCGTCGGAATGGCAGCAGCAACACGGAACGTACGATGATCCTCTCGCAAGCCTGGAGACGTTGCAGGAACTGGTGAACATTGCGGAGGAATCCAAAAAGCAACTGACCAAGCGGATCAAGGTGCCGCTGAAGGTGACGCATGCCAGTCAATCCGTGCGAGTGGAACTGACGCGGCAGAAGTTTGACGAATTGACGGCGTCGCTGCTGGAAACCACGATCGCGATGACGCGGAATGCGGTCGAGGAAGCTCACAACCTGGGGGCGCCGCCGATTGATCTGATCCTGCTGGTGGGTGGATCCTCCCGCATGCCGCAGGTTCAATCGCGCCTGCAGTCCGAATTTCCCGGTGTGGAACTGAAACTGTTCGATCCCGAGTTGTCCGTGGCGAAGGGAGCCGCAATCTATGCCAACAACACGCGAATCCAGGAGACGTACAAGGACCTGATGCAGTCCATGTTCGGCAACCGCGACGTGAAGCTCGATTCGCTCCCGGAAGCGGTACAGCAGGAACTTCACGAGAAAGCGACACAGGCATTGCCGGGGACGACCGCCAAGACGCTCGCCGCAGGCCTGGACATGGAAGTCGTCAACGTCTGCAGCAAGAACTTTGGCCTGGTTGTCCACGATCCGGTGACGCGGCGCGAGGAGGTCAATTACCTGATCACCCGCAGCACTCCCGTACCGGCCACGATCGAAAAGCACTTTGGAACCCTGGATGACAACCAGGAGACCGTGGCGCTGCAGATCATTGAATCGGCGTCGGAGGCGTCACCCCTGCCGACCAGCGTCGACGACCCGTCCTGCCAGCGCCTGAAGATTGTCACACTGCAACTCCCTTCGGGACTGCGACGAGGTCACGTGATCACCGTTCGCTACAGCTTGAGCGAAGATGGGGGACGACTGCGGGTGGTTGCCAGCGATCCGGCTTCGGGCCGGGTCATCGAAGACAGTGTCGAAAATGTGAATGCCATCCTGGCGGATGAACTTGAACAGATGCGTGAGCGAATGAATTCGGTGCAGTTCCAATAGATTTGTCCTTCCATTGAAGGGACCGGCATGACAGCGGTGATCGGCATTGACCTGGGAACGACATTTTCGGCCGCGGCGCGGATCGGCGCGGATGGTCGACCTGTCATCATTCCCAATGCCGAAGGGGAAAAAATCACGCCGTCGGTCATCTGGTTTGGAACAGATCCCCCGACAATCGGGCGGCCGGCCAAGGATGAACAGCGGACCGGGGCGACCGACATCGCGGCCTTCTTCAAACGCTCGATGGGAGATCCGAACTACCAGTTGACCTTTCACGACCGCGACTACACGCCCACCGATCTTTCCACACTGGTACTGCAGAAGATCAAGGCGGACTGCGAAGATGCTCTGCAAGTTCCGGTAACGCACGCAGTCATCACCGTCCCGGCCTACTTCAACAACCAGCAGCGCGAAGCGACAATCGAGGCGGGGCGCCGCGCGGGTCTGCATGTCCCGCGGATCATCAATGAGCCGACGGCGGCGGCGTTCGCGTATGGGATTCAACAGTCGGGGCCGCCCGAGACCTGCCTGGTTTATGACCTCGGAGGCGGGACGTTCGACATCAGCATCGTGCACATCACTCCGGACGCCATCGAAATTCTCGGCACCGATGGGGACCATGAACTGGGCGGGAAAGATTGGGATGATCGCATCGCACGGTATCTGGCAAACTCGTTTCGGGATGAGTTTGGATATGATCCGCTGGACGCCGCCGTCTCGTACCAGGATCTGCTGGTACAGTGCGAAACAGTCAAGCAGCAGCTTTCGACCCGGAACGCCGTCAAGGTCCCGCTGACATTCGATGGCCGGTCCGGGCATTACGAACTGACACGCGTCAAGTTTGAAGAATTGACGTCGGACCTGATGGAGCGGACTCAATGGTTGACTGAACAGACGTTGAAGAATGCTCGACTGACATGGAGCGATCTCACCTGCGTGTTGCTGGTCGGTGGGTCAACTCGCATGCCAATGGTGCGAAGCTATGTCGAGCAGATGTCCGGCAAGCCGCCGCGAGTGGGCGTCAACGTGGACGAAGCGGTCGCGCTGGGGGCGGCGATTCAGGCGGCGCTCGACATGCCGTCTCAGTCAACTCCTGTCTGGGCGCTCGGCGGGACACGTCGAGTTCAGGATGTGACCAGTCACAGCCTGGGGATTATCGCGGAATCGCCGGATCGAAGCCGTTACATCAACAGCAAGATCATCGCCAAGAACCAGCCGATTCCATCGTCCATGCGGCGGCCATACCAGCTTCGGACTCGGGCGCGGGGCGAGAACGTATTGGAAGTCTACGTCACTCAGGGAGAATCCGATGACCCGACGCAATGTTCACTACTGGGGAAGTATCGGTTCTCGAACATTACTCATGTGACCGGACGTGAGGCGGCCGTACTGGAGATCAATTACGACTACGACCAGAACGGCGTGGTCGCCGTGAGTGCCATCGAACGCGCCACTGAAAAATGCCTGCCGATGACGGTGGAACCGATTCCCGGCGATCTGTCCTGGCTGCGGAGTCCCCCTCCTCAAGAAGTGGCGACAGCGCATGTCACCGCCTACCTCGCATTCGATTTGTCGGGAAGCATGAGTGGTCATCCGCTGTCCGAAGCGCAGAAGGCGGCTCAGCGATTTCTTTCGGGAATTGACCTGTCACACAATTCGATCGGATTGATGTCCTTCGCGGATACGTGCATGACCAATGTGGAGGCGTGCCAGGATGCGTCGCGACTGGAGCGGGGAATTGCCGGTTTGGCGATTGGATCCGTCGGGGGAAGCAACGATACCGATCCGTTCCGACATGCCCTGGGTCTGCTGAAGCCGGTGGAAGACCTGCGGTATCTGATCGTGCTGACGGATGGAGTCTGGAGTGACCAGGAACGAGCGGCCCGCGAAGCGAAAGCCTGTCATCAGGCAGGGATTGAAATCATCGCCGTCGGATTCGGCGGAGCGGACCAGCGATTCCTCGAGGAAATCTCGACAACCTCGATTGGAAGCTTTTTCACGGACCTGTCAAAACTGGTGGAGACATTCAGTACGATTGCGCAGGCAATGACCGAGGGAACCATTACCGGGCAGAGGGGATCCTGAACGTCATGGTTCGCGAGAACGCCTACATCCTGCTGGGGCTGGACCCCGATACTCACACGACGTGGGTCGACATCGAGCCGGTTTTCAAGCGAAAGAAGACCGAGTGGGCGATGCCGCATCCGACCCATAAACTTCGAAACCAGCAGTATCGCAGTTGGCAGCCGGAACTGGAGCGAGTCCTTAAGGACGATGATCTACGGAAGCAGGAGGCGGACGAGGCCCGCACGATACTTCTGAAACAACGCGCGGCGGCTGCCGCGGAACTGGATCAGGTGCTGCGGATCACGGGGGCCAAAGGGTATCTGACCGACGATGACATCCGATCCATCCTGGCGAGTTCCGGTCGCCGCTGGACCGAACAACAGATTCGTGATGTCGCCGGGCAGCTCAATCTGAAGATTCAGGCGGCCAGGCCAAAAGCCCCCGTGGCGAAGCCGCGACTGGATCAGGGGACAGAAGACGCGATTGCTTCGGCATTGACGCTGCTTGGCATGGCCGACTTGTACGCGCTGCTGGGACTGTCCGCCTCGATTTCGACCCGGGAATTGTTGCGTGCCGCGGACACGGAATATCAGAAAATTCGCACGCACAGTGATCGTACTCGGCCCGATGTGAATGCCCGTCAGGAACTGCTTGGCCATTGCATGACGCTGTTCTCGTCCGAGTCGGAACGGGAAAAGTATGACAATTCGCTCGCCTGGCAGCGGATGAAGGAGATCGAGAAACTGACGGAGGCGGCGGGGGCGGGAGAAGGCCGGATACCCGCGCAGGTCACGGATGAACTTTTGAAACAGGGGAAAAAGCTGGGGTTGAGCCAGGAGGATGTCACCACTGTCATTACGGATGTGGCATCTCGAAAGCGTTGGCCGCTGGAAGTTCCTTCCGTCGCTTCGTCCGAATCGCTGGTTCGATGCAGTGCCTGCGGTGAGCTTTCCGCAAGCCGCGACAAAGCCTGCTCGGCTTGTGGAACGCCGTTTCAAACCGCCTGCCCACAGTGCGGCACATCGAATCCCACGGGGGCAACGCACTGCAGCAGCGGCAGTTGCCGGTTTGAAGTGGGGAACATGCCACTGGCAGAGCGACTGCTGCGATCGGCTCGCGGGCTGCAGACCGATGATCCGGCAAACGCGCTGCGGCTGGTGATGGAGGCGCTGACCTACTGGCCGGGCCACCCGGAGGCGATCGCACTCAAGGCGGAGTTCGATCGAGTGACCGCCGAGACTCAGAAATCTCTCGAGGAAATCCACCGCTCGATTCGAGCGAGGGAATTCGAGGCGGCACGTCGGTCGCTGGATGCATTCTCCTCACGGGTTCCGAATCATCCCGACATCCCGCGCCTGGAACAGGACGTGAACACCGCACTGACTGAAGCGGCAGGCCATGTCGCACGGGGGCGGTCGCAGCATTCCGCGTCCCAGATGGATGATGCGTTTGACGCGTTCGATGCCGCCATGGGCGTCTGTGCCGATCACCAGGAGGCGCGGGACTGGCTGTTGCGCTGCACGCCGCTGCCACCGACAGACTTGAAGGGACTGGCGACGACTAATGGAATTGCTCTGGCCTGGCGACCCTCACCGTCGCGCGGACAGATTCAATACCTCGTCGTGCGGAAAGTCGGTTCACATCCGACCAACCCCAGTGATGGGGATCAAGTCGGCACGACATCGTCGTCCCCACTGACAGACAATTCGGCACGGTCGGGAACATCCTATTACTATGCGGTGTTTTCCGAGCGGTCGGGCAGTCGTTCTCACCAGGCGGCCACCGTGGGGCCGTTGATTCGGATCGCCGATGTTAGCGACTTGAAGGTCCAGGTTGACGACCGGCAAGTCTGTCTGGAATGGACACCTCCGTTTGGCGTTCGTTCGATCGAGGTCTGGCGGCAGGTGGATCAGGAGCCGGCAGAGCGCGGCGACGGGATTCGCGTCGCCTGCACGCTGAATTCGGCCATCGATTCTAATCTGGCCAACGGTTGCTCGTATGGATATCGCGTGATCGCCGTGTTCGATGGGCCGGAGGGGACTCCGCTGACAACGAACGGGGTCACCAGCCTGGTGACGCCGACCGCCTTGCCACCCCCGGTCACGGACCTGGACGTGCAGATTCATGGCGACGAATTCCAGGCGAGTTGGACGCGACCCGCGACGGGACTGGTGCAGATCTTTCGACTGAAATCGGGGACGACCTGTCTGCCGGGCGAAGTCATCTCGATGACAAACGTCCACACCCTGGGGCAACCACTACCGACATCGGGTGTGTCGACCATCCGGGGGTCTGTCGCGGGTGAAACAGAAGTTCACCTGTTTCCCGTGACGGTTGTCGGTTCCGCATATGTGGCGGGGACTGGGGTGTCGAGAACCTGGGTGCCGGAGATGGCTGGGGTCAGCGTGAGTAATCGGGCCGAGGGGCTGACCGTCAGCTGGAAATGGCCCGCGGGGATCGTGGCAGCCCTGGTGGTCGCTCGAAAGGATTCGTACCCGGATGCTCCCGATGATTCACGGGCTGCGTGCCAGACTCGCGTCACAATCGATCAATATCGCGCCGCCGGAGGATGCGTGACACTCCCCGTCACGTCGGTTGGGAAACTGTTTGTCACGGTCTTTGGAGCCGTGAACAGGAATGGGACCTGGGACTATGCCCCGGGACGGGATGCCGGATGCAGAACGGAAGTGATCGCGCGCGGCAATCGAACGATTCGGTACACCGTGCATGCCAGGGGAAGCTACTTCGGATTTGCGAAGGCCAGGGAATACGCCGTGGGGATTGTCTCCGACGGGCCTGTGGAACTTCCGGAGCTTTTGGTGGTCAGCATGCCGCATGGACTGCCGGTCAAGCCGAGCGACGGCACGGTGCTGCTTCGCACCAGCCCGACCACGGTCACGCCGGATCGTCCCGTCGAAATCGGGGGGATCAAGCCGCCGGCGTGGAAGGTGACAAATCAAAACACGACGCTGTTTCATGCTCATGACATTGATGGAAAATGGCTGGAATTGCTGCGTGACTACTGACTGGACCGAATGTCGGATTGACGATTGCCAAGGAGCCTCTGGATGCCGTTTCTGTCTCCGTTCGGGAAAGTGAACTGCCCGCATTGCTTTCACCGCTTTCACCTCTCGCAGGCCTTGCGTCGCCGGGCGGGGCGTGGGGAAGCGACCGAAGCCTGCAGCATGATCGGGCGACACTTCGGGCGCAATCCGGGCCCTGTCCTGCCCAAGATCGATCGGTCTCATATCCCGACTTCGTTCTGGAAGCGCCTGGGCCGGCGGTTCTATGTCCGGCCCGAGCCGTCGGAATATCGCTCGGTCTGCCCCAACTGCGGAATCTACCTTCCGGACAAGCTGGCCAATGGCGAGCTTTCCAGTGAAGTCTTCGCCATCGTCGGTTCCAAGAACTCGGGCAAAAGCAACTATTTCGGTGTCCTGCTGAACGAACTGCGTCGACGACAGAGCGGCAATGTCGGGTTTGAGATGGTGGACACCATGACCTACACCCCCAGCCAGGGACTGGTCAGTTCCTCGATTCTCTACCGGGAACGATATGGAGACCGATTGTTCAGTCCGACTGATCCAAAAGCGGTCGGTCAGACGCAGAGCGTTCTGACTCAGATCGGGACCGACCTGGATCCACGCATTCCGCTGATTTACCAGCTGCGCTTTCGCAAGCATTCGTGGCAGCATCTCACGCAACCACTTGCGCATCGCGTGCCGGTCTACCTGCTGATCTTTGATGCAGCGGGAGAAGACATGGGCGACGAAACCGTCATGAAACAGTACTACACATTCCTGGAGCGTGCGACGGGAGTGATCTTCCTGATCGACCCGTTTGAATACCCGGGGATTCGACGTCAACTGCCCGATGCGGTCCAGCGAAGCATGCCTCCGGTCGGGGCCGAGCCAAGCTGGGTGGTCGATCATGTGATCAATACCATCCGCGACCGAAAGCGGTACCTGTCCAGCCGCCTGTTGAATCTGCCCGCGGCGTTCGTCCTGACCAAGTCGGATCTCTTCAAAGAGATTCCAGATGCCGTGCATACCAACTCGGCCATCCTGCGCGAGGGCGCCCACCGCGGTGGATACGACCTGCCCGGGGGAGAGGATCTGTCACGTGAAGTGCAACAGCACATCATCAACTGGGACAGTCCGGAGCTGATCGAAAAGGCCAAGGCGAACTTTAAGACGTACTCGTTCTTCACGGTTTCGGCGCTGGGGGCGGCGCCAGAGCCGACGACACTGCGCCTGCAGCATCCCCCGGAACCGCATCGAGTCGCCGACCCCTTGTTGTGGCTGTTCTGGCAGCGTGGTTACGTTCCCGCCGTTCGCCGTGTCTGAAAGGGCATCCACGATGCAACAACTTTACTATACCTCGTGCGTCCCCGGACGCAGCGTTTCGGGACAGGGGGGATTTCAGATCCGCGCCTGCAGCCGGGGTCTGGATCCAGACCGACAGCGATCCCTGCTGCGTTATGTGGGCTATGTCCTGCCGACGGGATTCGACGACGATGTCTCGGCCGCCGATGCCCCCTGCCGCCTGGCACTGCTGGAAACCGAAGTGGGACGCGTCCTGTGTCGCAGTGTCGCGGCGGGACGGGATCCGACGACCAGTCGAACGGGAAATTTCTTTTCTCACCTGGTTATTGATGTCCCACCTGATCTGGATGCCATGACCGCGGCTCAGATGTTGACCGCCCCATTCTGGAAACAGAGTGATTCCGACGGCGCAACCGAACTGCCGGACTGGGCGTCGTTCCCGGCGAGCCGACCCTTTGCGGATCGTGACCTCTCCGGGTTTGCCGCGGAGCGCCAGGCACTGATCCGATTTCTGTTCCTGGGATTGCTCAGCACGCCCAGTGATCAGCGACTGTTTGTTGTGGCTCATCCGGAAGATCTCTGCATGGCGATTGTCGTGGTCAGTCGCATGCTTCCCCCTGGAATGGCCCGGGCGCTCACGTTTTCGACTTATGAGAAGGAACCTCTGTCATCGCCCGCGCGAATCATTGGAACCTACTGGCGATCGAACTCGCTGGAGCTTCCGTCCACCTGCTACGACGGCGCTGGTCTGGCGTTCAATTCCCTGAATGGCCGATCTTCGCCGCTGCCGAATCCCTCGGAATTTGCCGCATTTGCGCTGAAGTCGATGGCCGAGAAGCGGGAGGTCGACCTGGAGCGGTTCTATGGTGAATGTCGCACATTGACCCTGGCGACGCCCGAGGCCTGGGACCTGGCCTATCGATTGCTGCGAAGCGCACAGCCGCCGGGTTACGACGAGTTTCTCCAGGGGATTGAACTGCCAGGCCTGATGGCGCTCCTGTGTCACCGCAAGGATGTCGTCATTCAGTTGGCGCAATGGGCGGTGGACAAGGCCGAGTTTCGAGAACAGGTTCTGCCGAAGCTGCGATCTTCGCTGGATTTGCCTGCGTTGCAGACGGCCATCTGGCAACAGGGGGCGGCGGCGCTCCGGGCGGGAAATGTGGCTCGAGCCCGATTGGCTCTCGAAGATGTTCCAAAGCGACTGTCGACGGAACGATCGGCCTCGTTCCGGGACGAACTGCCCAAATGGATTGATGGTGTCACGCTCAGCCGTGACGTCCGGCTCTATGTATTGCCGCATCTTTTGAAGAGTCAGGCGGCGAGCCAGGCGACTGTGCGGGAGCGATGGCTGACTGTCCCTGCGGATTTGCTGAAGGACGTTCTGGATCTGCCGATCAGTGAACAGGACAAGTTTCAGGCGTGCCAACTGTCGTTAAACCAGTCGACGGGGGGACCGCGTCCTGAAGCGATCCAGGCGGTCGTGGCTCATGAAGACTTCACACGGCGACTGCTGCAGCAGTTCGGAACCACAGAATCGTGGTCGGGCACCTGCCAGGCTTTGATTTCTGCGCAATTGGAGCGGGGACTGCAGGGCCAGGCGGACAGCGGTCTGCTCGCGCGCGGCGCACAAATGCTCAGGAACATCGCCAGCAGCAGCTATGCGCCGACATACGTGGTCAAGTTGGTCCAGGACCTGCAGGGTCTGCATGGTGAAAAACGACTCTCAACACCGCTGCTCGACAAGACATTTCTGGCCGTCTTTCAAGCTCCAGGTTTTGAACCCCGGGCGTTTCTAGCCTCAGGGGAAATGAAGTACCTGAAGACCGTCCCCGATCTCGACTGCATCGGTCGGTTGGGCGAAGCGGTCCTGCAATCGACGCCGGTGGGACTCTTGACTGAGCCGGTGCAGGTCTTTTTCAGCTGGTTTCGCAAGCATCCGACGATGAAGTCGATCCGTCCAGAAGTGGCTCGACAGCTTGAACGGCTGAACTGCGTCACCAGCTTTCTGAAATCGCCGAAACTGGATGATGAGACGTTGGCGGGAGCGGTAAGCGGGCTGCGAAGTCTTGGGGACCAGAAGGAGCGCGACGCATGCACTCGTCAGGTGACCGAGGTCGCCACGAAGACGCTGGTCCGGGATTCCGCGGATGAAGCAGGTGATCTGCAGCGGATGCTGAAACACCTTTCCGTTCTCTATACGGCCCCTCAGCAATCCAGCCGGGGTTGGCTTGGCAGCCTGTTTCGTCGCCGAAAGCCGGTCGAAGGTGGGACGGAGTGGGTTGCCCTGATGAAGGAGATCAATGGGTTGTTGCGCGGGGTTCCGGAAATCAGTCGGAAACGAGACCTTTATCTGGCAGTCTGCGGAGTTGGATTCGGTATTCAGTCTCCCGAGATTCAGTTTTCCAAGCGAAAACTGCCGACGGTAGAACTGGAACTCGAAATCGCCTACGACACAACAGAGTTTATAAGGACCACAACGGCGGCGCTGCGTCCGACGGAGATCAACGAACTTGACAAGATTGTTCTGCAGCGCTGGAGGAACCAGGATAAGGGAGTCTTGCGCTGGTGGGAATTCGCATTGCGCGAACGTCCGCAAAAGCGAGGTTTGTTTGAGTGGTTCGACACGCTGCAGATACCGATGGCGATCGGCGTCATCGCCGTCAGCGTGTGTTATTTCGGTTATCTCATGTTCCCTTTAGGGGAACCCAAAGGAAACTCGACAGGGACTGCGGATGGGCAGGAAGCCGATGAGGGAAAGATACGGAAGTCAACGGGTGAAGAGACGTCGGGGCAGCAGAAAGGGAAGACAACTCAGCCCGAGAACCGTTCAACAAGTGATTTGCCCACGAAAAAGAACTCCATTGATGGAGGAAGCCACAAGCCATCCGCACAGACGAATGGCAATCCCAAATCGACCGTTGGGCCCGCAACCCCTGTGAACGAAAAACCAAAACCACCCCCGAAGAACGAACCGTCCTCGGCGCCTGGCAATTCGAATCCGAAAGATCCATCGGGGGCGAGTTCGGCAGCAAAGAAGGAGACTCCAGGACAGGCGCCGCCCGTAAACCTTCCGCCCAAATCGAATGGGAACTCAAATGTCCCTTCTCCGCAGGGGAATGGCGCCACTCCTGATTCTTCAAAACCGCCGGGGACGACTCCACAACCGGCGCCCCAGCCAACACCGTCAGCACCAGCGACGTCAGCCCCGCCCAAGTCACCTGCCAAAGATGCCAATCCGCCCATGAAGGGCACTCCTTAAATGCCACTTCACGTTTCGGGAAAGAACTGGCGTGGGTCAGAATTCGGATTGTCGGTTTCGTAGATTTGATGCAGCAACATGATTGACCGCTCCACCCCTGTATTCCTGTTGAGGCCGCGGACGCTGTTGGCGGCCGCCGGCATTTCGGCAGCGCTGTTTTCGGTGCTGCTGCTGGCGTCGCTGATCTGCTGGGGGGCGGGTTGGATCGCCTGGGGGGCCTGCTGGCTGGCTCTGCTGCTGATCTGCATCGTTGGGTATGGCGTGGTGCTGGCGCTAGCCGGGGTCATGGCCGGGGCCGCGATCGCGGCCCTCAAGCAAGTGGGATCCAAAGAGGGGGGAGGCTGCCTGGCATTCATTCTTGGAATCATCGCGCTCGCGATTCTCACGGGAATGTGGCCGTGGATGACGACGCTGATCGAAACACCGCGTCGCGTGCTGGTGGGAAACGGGATCCATGTCGGCTGGAACGAAATCGCACTCAAACAGTGCGTGAACACGGCGATCTCTATTCTGGATGACATCTTTTTCAAGTACCAGATTCATATCTTCTCGTGGACCGTTCTGGTGACGGCGCTGGTTGCCGCGCTGCTGACGCTGCTGTTCCTGGGGATTCTCCGGACCGAATCGGCATTGAAAGCGGTCCTTTATAAAATTCGCTTTCGGTGCAAACGCTGTGGTCAGACATTGCCCCGGTTTCGGTGTCCTGGCGCCGGTTGTCCGATTTGGCACGAAGACTTGCGTCCCACCATTTTTGGGTTGATGAAGGTTCGCTGCCAGCGCTGCAGGACACTGCTCCCGACAACCGATTTGGGGGGCCGATTACGACTCCCTCAGTCGTGTGGAAACCCCAAATGTGGCGACGCTTCAGACCTGCTGACGGGCCGGGTCGGAGAATATCACCTGGCGATTGCCGGAGCGCAGTCCAGTGGCAAATCGAATTACCTGTTCACTGCCGTATGGCGGTTCGTGGAAGATTTTGCCGTTCGAAACGGGCTGACGCTAAGCTTCCCCGATTCGCGTCAGCAAGTCGAGTATGACAACCTCGTGGCCAGTCTGAGGCAGGGGCGGGCCGTTCCCAAAACGGGATCCAGCGAGCGTCCGATGGCTTTTACGCTGGACTTGAAATCGGCGACGGGAATCCACTGTCGACTGTATCTCTATGACGCCGCGGGTGAGGACTTTGAAGCGGGAGACATCGGCGCCCGATCCCATGGGCTCAGCGGCTTTGATTTTCAGGGCTATCTGGACGGACTGTTTTTTGTCGTCGATCCCTTCGCCGAAGAGCTGCCGCAAATGCAGCAGTCCGCGCGCGCGGGTGACAATCCGGCCCGGTTTGACAGTTCCTTCATGATGGCGCGTCTATTGCCGGCCCTGGAGCGGGCTCAAAAGGTGACCACGGGACGAAACAAGATTCCGATTCCGGTCGCCGTTGTCGTCACCAAGGCGGATGGTTGCGGACTGGAATCCAGGCTGGTCACTCCCGAAGTTTCCGGATCCTACGGCTCGATTGAGCGTGCGGCCGAGCAGACCAAGGTCGACTCCGATGCCGTACGGGGATTCCTTGAGGAAATCGGCGCGGCTGATGTCGTGCGACTTTTCGAATCTTCGTTTATCGATGTTCGATATTTCGGCGTCACGGCGCTGGGACGTCCCGCGGACCCTCAAAACAATTCTCCCTTCACGCCACGCAGGGTGCTCGAGCCATTGATCTGGCTGGGATACCGTTGTCACGCGCTGACGGATGTGGCTCCCGGCACCCGTGCGGTCGCCAACGCGGTCGATTTCTTCCGACGATCGCTGCGTGGACAGGAGGGGACAGGACTGAAGCTCTCCAGTTGGGCGATCGTGATCACCGCGTATGCCAGTCTCTTCGGCGGGGGCTGGTATTTCGGAAATGTTCGTCTGGCGGTCTTCTGCCTTGTCGCGGCGATGATCGGCCCGATCCTGGTCCGGCGCATTTCCCGTCGAGGGCTGCAGGACTGGACCGAATTCCGCCAGGGACTTGTCGTTTTTCTGCATCGATTTCGGCTGGCATTCAGCGGGCGACGTGGTCGGGTTGAGCAACGGAAGGCGATCCTCCTTGCCTGCGGAATGCTCGCCTCACTGTTGGCGATCATTTTCCTTGTCGTCTCCACGTCGGCGGGATAGCGCGGTCTTGGGGAAGTTCAATTAGGGTGTGTGTGCCGTCTTCGGAACACACCAAGGCGATGATTCAGGCGTCACGGGCACAACGTGACAAAAGGCATAACGCGGCAAAAGGCATGGTGCGTTCCGAAGACTGCACGCAACCTACCAGGCTATAAGATTAAAAAACAAGCCCGGCTGTCTGGCCGGGCTTGTTGTCATTTCGCATCGCGGTCGTAACCGTTCACGGGTCGGGGACTGACGCATTTTCACGGCGAAAAAACAAACATCTTCCATCGACGCGATAAGACACCAATGCCCCGTTTGTCCGTGAAAATGGGTCTGTCCCCTTCACTTGCCCGTGAACGCTTACTCGCGGTCGACTTACCAATATCCATAACAATACGGCGAATACGTGGCGTACGAGGAGTACGCCGGATACGAGTACGTGGTGTACCCTCCTCCATATCCCGCGTAACCCCCGTATCCTGAGTAGTACGCGGCGGGTTGGACGGCGTAGTAGCTGCTGTACGCCGGCGCCGTGTAGACGATCGGCCGATACGCTGCGTAGCTGCCGTAGTACCCC
>Ga0265327_10003252_pt1 | contig 15756 bp, 15 predicted proteins | sample 41621metaG_FD_202089 | JGI IMG/M metagenome (GOLD analysis project Ga0265327, IMG submission 202089) | Rhizosphere microbial communities from Carex aquatilis grown in University of Washington, Seatle, WA, United States - 4-16-21 metaG | ecosystem: Host-associated > Plants > Roots > Rhizosphere... | reverse complement strand
CCAACAAGCGGCTGAACACAGCCTATCTGCTGCGCGAGTCGTTCGCGCAGCTGTGGGATTACAAATCCGAGGCCTGGGCGCGCCGGTTTTTCGACAACTGGAAATCCCAATTGCGCTGGCAACGCCTGAAGCCCTTTGAGGACTTTGCCGCGATGATCGACCGCCACTGGGACGGCATCGCCGCCTATTGCCGGCCAGAAAACAAAATCGCGCTCGGCTTCGTTGAGGGTCTCAACAACAAGATACGGGTCTTCCAACGCCGCGCCTACGGCCTGCGCGACGAAGACTACCTGCGGCTCAAAATCCTCACGTGCAGCTTGCCCGAATTATGAAATCCCGCGAATTCAGCCACACAAAATCCCGAAGGCCCTTTTTTCCAATGGCGATGGATCTGATCGGTCGCTCGACGGTATTGGTGTCCGGCTCGACGCGGCCGTCATCGAGAAAGCGGGTCAGCCCGCTCCAATGATCGGGCATGTAGTTGATCGCTTTGGTCAGCGGCGAGATTTGCGACAGACCGTCGCGCACGGCGAAATGTGGTTCTGTCGCAAACTTTTATTGCGGGATCGACCCGGGTTATGCTGGCTGGGTGCAGGGCGGGCGAAATAGCGCGATGATCGAGTTCAAGGGCAGCCATTTTTAGCGTGACGTGATCCTGTGGGGCGTGCGCTGGGATGTCGCCTACCCGATCAGCTGCCGGCAGCTCGAGGAGATGATGGAAGAGCGCGGGGTCGAGGTCGACCATTCGACACTCAATCGCTGGGTCGTCAAATACGCGCCCGAGTTGGACCGTCAGTTCCGTTGCCGCAAGCGGCCGGTCGGCTCCAGCTGGTGGCTGGATGAGACCTATGTGAAGATCAAAGGCTCTTGGAAATATCTCTATCGAGCGGTCGACAAAACAGGCGCCACGGTGGACTTCCTGCTAACGGCCAAGCGGGATCGCAAAGCGGCGTTGCGGTTCCTGCATCGAGCGATCGGCCAGAACGGCGCGCCGAAGAAGATCACGATCGACAAGAGCGGCGCCAACAGTGCGGCGATCGAGAGCTTCAACGCGGAGCGCCAGGCGGACATCGAAATCCGACGAAGGAAATATCTGAACAACATCGTCGAACAGGACCACCGAGCGATCAAGCGGGTGGCGCGGCCGACGCTGGGGTTAAAATCCTTTCGCTCGGCCGCGGCGACGCTCGCCGGCATCGAGCTCATGCACATGATCCGAAAGGGGCAATTGCGAACCACGGGCAAAATGCATCCAGCGAAGCAGTTCTATGCTCTCGCGGCGTAGCCCGAAAGCCGTGCTGTCGCGCGTCTCATCCCCAAGCAAAAATTTGCGACAGAACCGTTAAAGGTTCGTGGACGAGCATACCCCAGTTAATTTAATGGCCCCGGAGGCGCGGGTCACGACATTCCCGCGATGTTTTTCTCCATGCTGACGCATGCCTCGATCGCGTAGCCCAGCGACGAGTAAAATCCAACGACTTCACGGTTCGCCAATCCAATTTGAAGACCGCATTTGACGCATCCCATCGCAGCAAGCCGCGCCTCGGCTTCCCGTACGAGTGCGGACCCGAGGCGCTGTCGACGGTGAGAGCGCAAGACAGCCACCGCATAAAGCCAGCCTTGATGCCCGTCGAAGCCGGCCATGATTGAGCCAACAACCTCCTCCGCATCTTGTGCAATGAAGAACAGATCCGCCCACGCGGGCAACTTCGCAGTGGCGGCGATCTCCCCCATATTCCATTGAGGATTGTCCGGAAACGCTTGGCGCCACAGAGCCCTCACCCCCTCGAAATGCTCCGCGCTGTAGTTGACGATCCTGAACGCCGCCATCCTGGCCCTTACCAATCCGCCGCGACCGGCCGGACGGTTTCATCGACCGCGCCGCGCGCCCTGCGTTCGGGTGGCGCAACCGAACCTGCTGCGTCGCCCCGGCTAACAGCCTCAATCGCTCCCGCCGGAGCTATCGTTTCGGCATTCCAAAGCGATATGACTCGTCTTTCGGGATAGTCTTTTTCATGTCCGAAAATGCTGAAGCGCGCCGGATAAATCGCGAAGTGCCGTCCCGCGAAGGCCGGCAGTCCAATCCATCGCGCCGCTAGCACGCAGCCGAACTGCCCATGAGAGAAGAGAGCTATATTCCCTTCTAGAACCAGCAGTTTCTCAAACAGCCTGTCGGCGCGCTCCGAGACTTCCTTGGGCGATTCGCCACGCGGGCAACCGTCCCGCCAAACGTCCCACTCCGGCCGGCTTTGGCGGATGTCAGCGGAGCGCTGTCCTTCGTAATCGCCGTAGTTCCATTCCTCCATGTCCGGCTCAATTTCGGCCCGTGGCGCCAGTCCGGCCATTTCGCATGTCTGTCGCGCTCGCAAGCTCGGGCTGCAAAAAACCCTGGCGAAGGCTATTCGCCGCAAGTAGGGCTTGAGTTGTCGCGCCATCTCCTTGCCATGCGCGGTCAAGGGAATGTCCGTGCGGCCAGTATGCTGGCCGGAGATCGACCAGTCGGTTTCGCCGTGTCGAATGAAGTAAAGCTGTAAAAGCCTACAACTTTGCGATTGTGTCACTCGCCTGCGCTCCATTTTATTCCATTAGGGAGATGCGCGCCCTTCCGGGCACATCGTCACACTGCGATCGCTTCCATCGACGCGACGTATTCCCCGCGGCGCGCAGCGACATTGCACCGCGCCCGATGCAGCAGGGCGCACTGCGCCGCTTCTCGATTGGCTTCCTTACCGCCCCAAATTTGCAGGGCTGGTTGCTGGATCGCACGCGCGAAGGAAAAGGCCAGCGCCCAAGGCGGTTTCGAACCTGAAATCTTGAACTTCAGATTCATGGCGCTGAGGCGCGCCGAGGCGAGTTCGCCGGACTGCCCTCCAGACAGAAAGGTTATTCCCGGAACGGCGGCAGGAACGACGCGCAGGAGGCAGCTCACCGTCGCCTCCGCTACCTCGTCCACGCTCGCCTGCGTCGCGCAGGCCAATCCCGAAAGCGCCATATTGGGCTTGAGGATCATTCCTTCTAGCATTGCGCCTTGCGCGTGAAGCTGGACAAAAACTCTTTGCAGCACTCTCTCCGTCGCCGCGGAGCGCTGCGCCAAGGACTGGTCGCCATCCATGAGCACTTCCGGCTCCACAAGAGGAACGAGCCCGACCTCCTGACAAAGAACCGCGTAACGCGCCAGCGCGTGCGCATTGGCCTCGACACAGCCCCAGCTGGGAAGTCCCTCGCCCATCGCGATCACGGCGCGCCATTTGGCGAAGCGTGCGCCCATCTGAAGATAGTCCTCGAGGCGATCGCGCAGACCATCCAAGCCTTCGGTGATTTTCTCTCCGGGATGACCCGCAAGAGCCTTCGCGCCGATATCGACCTTGATCCCGGGGATAATGCCGTCGTCGAGAAGGACTTTCACAAAGGACTTTCCGTCACTTTTGTGCTGACGAATCGTCTCGTCGCAGAGAATCGCGCCGTTGATGCAATCGCCCAGACCGTCTGTGGTCAGTATCAACTCCCGATAGGCGCGTCGCGCCTCGAGGGTTTGCGGAATCCCCGCATTGGCGAAGCGCCGGTTGCAGGTCGGATTGCTCTCGTCCATTGCGAGGATCCCCTTGTCGCCGGAGACCAGCGCTCTTGCGGCGTCCATGAGCGCTTGTGCGTTCATCTTGCGGCGCTCCATCTCCAGTTACGGATCTCCGGCAAGTCCTGGCCGTGCCTGTCGATGTAGCTCTTGTGCGCGACAAGTCTGTCCTGCATTTTCTGCTTCAGATAGACGCCTTTTTCCTTGAGGTGCGGCAGACGATCCACGACATCCTGCACAAGGTGAAAACGGTCGAGATCGTTCTGCACGCGCATGTCGAAGGGCGTGGTGATCGTGCCTTCTTCCTTGTAGCCGCGGACATGCAGGTTGCGATTGTTTCGGCGATAGGTCAGTCCATGTACGAGAGAGGGATAGCCATGGAAGCCGAATACGATCGGCTTCTCCCGGGTGAAGAGTTGGTCGTAATCCCTGTCACTCAATCCATGCGGATGTTCGCTTTGAGGCTGCAAGCGCATCAGATCGACGATGTTGATCATCCTGATTTTCAGATCCGGCAAATCCTCATGCAGAATTGAGATCGCCGCCAGATTTTCCAACGTCGGCGTGTCGCCGCAACTGGCCATGACCACATCGGGCTCGGCGTTCTGATCGTTGCTCGCCCACGGCCAGACGCCCAAGCCTTCGGTGCAATGCGCGACGGCTTCCTCCATCGTCAGCCATTGCGGCAGAGCGTGCTTGCCGGCGACCACCACATTGACATAGTGGCGGCTGCGCAAACAATGGTCGACGACCGAGAGCAGGCAGTTGGCGTCCGGCGGCAGATAGACGCGGACAATATCGGCTTTCTTGTTGATTACGTGGTCGAGGAAGCCGGGATCCTGATGCGTAAAGCCATTGTGATCCTGCTGCCAGACATGGGATGCGAGCAAATAGTTCAGTGACGCAATTTTCCGGCGCCAGGGCAGCTCCGATGTCACTTTCAGCCATTTGGCGTGCTGGCTGAACATCGAGTCCACGATGCGAATGAAAGCCTCGTAGCTGTTGAACAATCCGTGTCGTCCTGTCAGAAGATAGCCCTCCAGCCAGCCTTCGCACTGGTGCTCGCTAAGCATCGAATCGAGGACGAAGCCCTCGGGCGCGAGAAACTCGTCGTTCTTTTGGGTTCTGGCCTCCCACTGCCGGCTGGTGACTTCGAACACGGCGCCCAGAAGATTGGAGACGGTTTCGTCGGGCCCAAACAGGCGAAAATTTCGTTGATCCAGATTGAGTTTTACGACCTCACGCAGGAATTCACCCAGGACCAGAGTATCCTGAGCCTCGACGCCGCCTGGCGACGGCAAGCTCACCGCGTGATCGCGGAAGTCCGGCATTCGCAAATCGCGTAACAGAATCCCGCCATTCGCGTGTGGATTGCCGCCCATCCGGCGTAGGCCCGTCGGCGCCAGTTCTGCCAGTTCCGCAATCAACCGCCCCTCGCGATCGAACAGTTCTTCGGCCTTGTAGCTCTTCATCCAGCTCTCGAGCAGCGCCACATGTTCAGGATGAAGGGCGTCCACAAGCAGCGGGACCTGATGCGCGCGGAAGGTTCCTTCGATCTGGAGCCCATCGACGAATTTTGGCCCCGTCCAGCCCTTGGGAGAGCGCAGGACGATCATTGGCCAGCGTGGCCGGGTCGCATCGCCGCGCTCGCGCGCATTCGTTTGAATCTGCAGGATAGATTCAATGGCCTTGTCCAATGTCGCGGCCATCAGCTCATGCATCTTGTCCGGGTCGTCGCCTTCCACGAAGAGCGGCGTCCATCCCATTCCCTTAAAGAACTGCTCTAGCTCTTCGTGCTCGATACGGGCAAGGATTGTCGGATTGCTGATCTTGTAGCCGTTGAGATGGAGGATGGGCAGAACGGCGCCATCGGTGATCGGATCAAGGAATTTGTTGGACTGCCAGGCTGTAGCCAGCGGACCGGTTTCCGCTTCGCCGTCGCCGACCACACAGGCGACGATCAGATCAGGATTGTCGAACGCCGCTCCGAAGGCGTGACTAAGCGAATATCCGAGCTCGCCGCCTTCGTGAATGGACCCTGGCGTCGTGGGCGCGACATGGCTGGAAATGCCGCCCGGAAAGGAAAACTGCGTGAACAGCTTTTTCATCCCGGCTTCGTCTTCGGTGATATTGGGATAAATCTCGCTATAGGTTCCCTCGAGATAAGTGTTGGCGACCAGCGCCGGACCGCCGTGACCCGGACCGGCGATATAAAACATGTTCAAATCATATTTTTTGATGGCTCTGTTCAAATGCACATAAATGAAATTCTGGCCTGGCGTCGTGCCCCAGTGTCCGACGACGAGCGGCTTCACATGGGCAAGCTTCAGAGGCTCGCGCAACAACGGATTGTCGTAGAGATAGATCTGTCCCACGGACAAATAATTGGCGGCGCGCCAATAGGCGTCCATCCTACGAAGCTCGTTGGGTTCCAGCGTCGTTCGACTGACGGGAATGCCTTCATCGACGCTTCGATTTTGAGACTTTAGCCGTAGGATCGTCGCTTCCATCACCTTGTGCCCCTGAGAGTCGCCCGACGCGCTCATATCTCGAGATGCTCGAAGAATCGTCCACCGTTCCGAATGTACATAGGGAATGTGCATAGGTACGACGCCGAGCGTTGGCGTTCGGCACGACTGTTGTTTTTTCCGATCCAATCGCATTTGGTCGGAAAGACGACGAGATTTTAGCAGCGCCTTCTTTACGCGAACCCGATTCGGCTTCGCGCGAAAACGCTACGACCCGTACCGGGAAGAAGCCGATCTTTCCGCCGCGTCCGGAGAGGAAACGAGAATTGCTCCCTGGTGAAGCAAACTTGAAGGTGCTGCATTCGCATCAACGGGAATCTCGGGGCTTCAAGTTTCGCACAACGGTCGAGTAGCGGTCGAAATTATCTATAAAGATCTCGGTAGGCTCAAGGCAGCGTCGGAAACTACGCATTCGAATTGCGGCACCCGGTGTTTAGGGCTCTCGACGGGCAAGCCTCTTGTGATGCCGACATATTAAATGTTTTCTCATGCGAGCCGGAGCTAGTCTGCCAATCGGACGACCCTGAGTAGATTCCCTCTCTGCCGAGCGGGCTCCCGCTGAGATCAAGTTGGAGCAGGGAAGTGATTCTTGCATGGCGGACGACCGCTCGACATCGCGCGCGCCGGGAGATCACGCCGGACCGCCTGTGTCTCCAGCTCGTGCACTTTCGCAAGCCTCCGCCGATGACGGGCCGCGCCGCTGAACCGCGCCTTGAGAAACCGTCCCGACAAGTTCAAGGGCGAGCCCTGATCCGATCACCTGGCCGCAGAGACAGAAGACACTCATGTCGTCGTCCTCGACGCCTTGATGCGCCGAGAAGACGTCGAGGTTCAACCAGCACGGACCCCGGGCACCTTGTTCGCCGAGACGGATGCCCCGATGCCGCTGCCGCACAGTACGATACCGCGCACGACGTCGCCGGGTGTGACGGCTCTCGCCAAGGGAGTGACGAAGTCAGGGTAGTCGTCAGCGCCATCTAAGCAGCTTGCGCCGAAGTCCAACACATCATGGCCCGCTGCGCGCAATGCATCTCCCACCTCGTTCTTCAGTACGAAGCCGCCATGCCCCGCGGCGATTCCAACGCGCATTGTTATCCTCCATTGCCAAGATGGCGTGCTACGCGCGCGGCCTGACAGTCCGCATGATCGCATTGAAATCCGCTGCCTTCAGGCTGGCGCCACCTATCAGCACGCCATCGACATTCGGCAGCGCTAAAATTTCGCGCGCGTTGTCCGGCTTGACCGATCCACCATAGAGAATCCAAACCGATTTTACATCTGCGCCGAAGCGCGTGATCACGTATTTACGAATATGCTCGGGGAGTTCCGCGATTTTGCTCGACGTGGGTGTCGGGAGCCATCTTGGCTTGAGAATATCCGATTCCGAATCGAAAAAGCCATTAAACGTGAGAATATCGGCCAATAATATTCTCACGTTTGATGGCTTCTCGCGTCGCTTTAGCCGCAAAACTGGGCGGCGGTGCCCGTAGCCGTTCGCAATTCAATAAAAATGTTGGAACAACAAATTCTCAAATTAGCCGGCTTCGGCAAGCCATATTGTCGAATTAGTTGGATATTCTCAAGCAATGGCTTTCCACTAAATCATTGATGTTCTTCACGTTAAATTCTCACGCCAAAATGGCTCCTGACACAGAGAGCGCATGCCCTCAATCGGCTTCCTGTGAGCTTCGAGACGCTCGACGGAGAGTTGATGGGCGAACCCGAAATGTGAGGCAGCCGCTCGACAGAACGCCGTCGTCGGCGCCCATTTCCGTTGCTTGGGGGCACACGGTTTTTCCTGTGCGGTGTTTTTCGACGTTGCTCGTCTCTACGGAACTTTCTCGTCCTGGCAAAGGCGTGCGCGGTGGCCTGGCTCTGACTGGGCTCAATCAAACGGCGCAAAAAGCTCCGGGCTCCTGAGGCGCAAGGCGAGAACCAAGATCAGCAATTTGGCATCGGCAATCCTTCCTCGATCAGCGTCAAAGGCGAGCCCGGACAGAGAGCGCTCGACGACTAAGATTCCCTCGTGTTCACCCCTCGCGCCACCACCCTTGCCCTTCTGGTCGGAGGGACGATAGGGCGCAAGGAAAAGGGACTGGCGCTCTGTTGAAACACCCGGGCTTGACCAAACCCGAGCGATGAACTCAAGCGAGGGTAAATCCACGCCGAGTTCTTCATTGGCTTCTCGGCGGACGGATGTCGGAGCGTCCTCAAGTTCGATCATCCCCGCACAAGCCTCCTCCGAGAAGAGCTCGCCGGCAGAAATCAGGATGGGTGCTCGAAAAAGCCGAACCACTAGGGCGCAGCGACGTTCGGCATCAAATGGAAGAACCGCCGCGGCGTCGCCGTGGCTCTCCACCTCGCGGAACACCTCGCCGCCGTCAGCTAATTTCACCCGCACCCGTTCAATCGTCAGGTAGCCTGCGTGTGCAATTTCACGTTCAAGTATCCGAGGGCTCATCGTGTTTTTGGCCAGATCTCAGCAACTGCCGTGGAAACCTCCGCCGTCGTCGCCGAATGGCGGTTCGGGATCAATGGTCCACCGGGATCAGCACTTCGTTTCTGCGCATGAACCAGGGGGTCCAGGGTGGGTTGTATTGGGCGAGCGAAGCGGCCCCGATCAGGCGTAGATGTTGCGCCTTTGCGAAGGCGACCAGTTTCTTAGCATTGGCTTCCAAATTTTCCTTGCGGGCGGTCCCTGAAAACCGAACGACCGCGAAACGAGCCGGGGCGACGGATATCAATTTGACCTCAGGGTCGTTTGGTTCCGGAAGCGTCGCAAGCGAATAGGCGCTTGGCATGGTGAAGCGAACCTTCCAGGCGCCGTTAGCCTCGGTTTGAGTGACGGGCGCGGTCATGGCGACTTTTTCGTTGGCGCGTTCCCGAGCGACCGGCGCCGTCATGGGGATGCTATGGCGCCGTGTGTTGCCACCGAAGATGTAACCGGCAAGCAAGCGAAATCCTTTGCGCGCGGCGGCATGTTGGTCGCCGACGACCGTGACCTCCGCCGCAACGGCCGCTTGATAGTCGCGTACTTCAAAATCCCCCTTGTGGAGGAAGACTGTAAATTTTGGCTCCTCGAGGGACAAAGTCGACGCTCCTGGGTTGCATGAAGCCGATGTGCACGCGCAATGAAGATGCGCCCAGATTTTGTTCCGATGAGACGGAACGCCGGACGGTGGCGCAGCCTCGACATGTTCGATGAGCGTACGTCGCGCACGCTTCAGATGGCAGCCTCGGAAACTACCCAAAGCCGCACAGCTCAATCTGATCTCGGAGCGCATCTGCATTCGAGCGGGCCGTGTCGACAAACCTGAGGCGGTTCACCCTGACGATCCTCCGGGCTCAGGCGTGAGCCTTCTCCTCGGCGTCTATCGAGGCACTACTATGTTCGAGGTCGGGGTAATCCGTGTATCCGTGGGCGCCGCCGCCATAAAACGTCTCCTGACCCATCAACTTGTTGAGCGGCGCATCTGTCCTCAAGCGCTCGACCAGATCCGGGTTGGCGATGAAAGGGCGTCCAAACGAAACCAGATCGGCGCGGCCGCTCGCCACCGCGTCGACGGCCATTTGGCGGTCATAGCCATTGTTGACCATCCAGACGCCATCGAAGCGCTCGTGGAGTGCGGAATAGTCGAACGCAATACTGTCCCTGTCTCCGCCAGTCTCGCCTTCCACAACATGAAGATAGGCCAGACCAAGAGGATTGAGGCCTTCAACGACGTGATTGAACAGAGCCTGCGGATGGCTGTCTCTTGAATCGCCTGCGGTTGAGACGGGGGATATCCGCACCCCCAGACGCTTGGCGCCGATGCCGTCCGCGCAAGCCTTGGCGACCTTGAAGAGAAGCCGCGCGCGATTCTCGATGGAGCCGCCATAGGCGTCGGTTCGATGGTTGGTTCCATCGCGTAAAAAGGCGTCGAGTAGGTAGCCGTGAGCGCCATGCAACTCGACGCCGTCGAAACCTGCTTCAATGGCGCGGCTAGAGGCGTGGCGAAAGTCCTCGATAATACCTGGGATCTCGCCCAGTTCGAGCGCGCGCGGCATAGACGCGTCTACAAAGCCCTGGCCGGCCAAGAAGGTCTTGGTCCTTGCCCGGATGGCGGAAGGGCCCACGGGCGCCTGGCCGTCCTTCTGGAAACTTGTGTGAGAGACTCGCCCCGTGTGCCAAAGCTGAACGACGATCGTTCCGCGCTTGGCGTGAACGGCGTCGGTCACCCTCTTCCATCCTCGGACTTGCTCGTCGGTGTAACAGCCCGGCGTGTTGGCGTAGCCCTGCGCCTGGGCGGAAATCTGAGTGGCTTCGGCGATGATCAGGCCAGCCGAGGCGCGCTGGGCGTAATATTCGGCAGCAAACGGCCCCGGAACCAAGCCCATTCCCGCGCGGTTTCGGGTGAGAGGCGCCATGACGATCCGATTGGCGAGATTGAAGGCTCCCACGCGCATGGGTTCGAAGAGAGCCCGAGCGGAACGGAGCTGGTATGAACGCTTCATCCTTTGATTCCTTTATCGTTGGCCGCGCGGCAAAAGGCGCAAGATTTGGCAGCTTTTCTCCCGTCACGCCGTGATGATGTCAGACAAGTTCACGCGCCAGAAGTCCGTCGGCGATCCGCAGCTATTTTGGTGCCCCCGAAGAGCGATCGATCGCCAACGGCGGTCCGCTAAGCCGCCTCCCCGCCAACCACCTTCAGTAGGTTGGCGGGGTCGGCGTTGTTCAGCTGACCGCGATGTTGTTCTCGACAAGGATAGCTCCAGGCGCCGTCCAGGCGATCGATCCCGCCTCGTCCCGCTCGTACCAGGAGTTAACTTTCCCAGTCAGCTTCACTATCCCGCCCTGCGCGGTCACGTTGATCGTCAAAGGGTGTAGCCACGATCTGTCCAATGCGACCATGATACTTTCCCTGATGCTTGAAGCGTTCGGCCTCGGCTTTATGGCGATATCGTTGGAGACGCCGATGACCCCCCATAGCCCGCGGATATCATTGATGGCGGCTTCCTTCTGGTAGTGCCAATCGACTTCTCCGGTCAAAGTGACCCACCCTTTTTCGACCTTCACTTTCACAGCCCCGCTTGGAACAGAGGAGTCCCATCTCAGTCGCTCGATCGCTGCGGAAGCAATTTCTTCGTCGCCGTGCTTTGCGCTGAAAGGCAGGCGGACCTCGATTTCCTCGGCGACGGCCTTCACGCTATTGACCCTCCGCGCAGCTTTTTCGGCCGCAGATTTTTCAGAGAAATTTTCAACGTGGCCCATGAGCGTCACAACACCATCTTTCGCGGTAACCCCGATATGAGCGGCGTTCACACTCGGCTCCCAATTCAATTCGTCGAGCACGGCTTGTTTCAGGTTTTTGTCGTCAGACATGACTTTCTCCAGAGTTGAGATCACACCGATACCGTCACAAAACGCATGACCGAAATCAGGTAGGAGCGGCCGCCGCGCAGAGATAGGCTCGGAAACTACCCAGCCCAGGCGGCAGCTTCGCAGTTGATGGGTATAGCGACCGCGCGCACGTCGCGGCGCTCATGTTCACACCAATGGTCATCCATAGAGAGACGGCTGAGTAATTTCCGAAGCTTCATTTGGCTAACGTCGCCCGCTATTGAAAAATCGTGGACACTTGCCGCACATAAGTCTCGACGGGAAGACCATGGCCTAAGCCCGGCGGGATCTCCGAGCCAACCCGCCGTCGGCTCCGTGGGTGCGGCCCGTCGGACGGCATTGTCCTCAGCCCCGAACATTTGAGTATCTTCCGAGACGGACGCGGCGGACGGCCAGCGAATATGGTCTGTCGTGGCAATACCGAAGGCAGTGACGCTTCCTCGCCGCCTGCGACATAAGCGGGGGCGCTTGCGACCAGTCAGGGTAGCACAATGAAAACAGCTCGTACTGACGATGAGACCAGCACTCCGGCCCGCAATCTCTCGTCCGCAACGGGTTCGCATCGCCGGACGCTCGAAGCGATGTTCCATGATCCTGAGGCGCACCGCCTCGAATGGCGCGATGTCGTCGCATTGATCGCCGACATTGGCGACGTCCGCGAGAAGACCGATAGCGAGTTTGTGTTGGAGGTCGCTGGCCAGCGCCATACCCTCCTCAAGTCCTCCACGAAAGATCTGACGATTAGCGAGGTGATCGGAATTCGGCATTTCCTCGAGCAAGCTGGTTTCTCACCCCAGTCCCCTTCCCGCCCACCCGCTCATCCCGATCCGGCGTCGCCAGGCCTCCTGATCCTCGTGAATCATCACGAGACGAAGATTTTCCGTGTAGATGTCATGTCCGATGACACTTCGGAGTATCTCATCCGACCTCCCGCCGCCCATACCTTCCTGCATCGTCTCGTTCATAAGGACCAATCGGACGAGCGGGGGCAGCGCGCAGCGGAAGAGCCCGCCTACTATGAGGCGATCGCAAACGCCGTCGCTTTGCGCGGCAAAATGGTGGTCGTCGGCCAAGGAACAGAAAACAGCAATGCCGCGCATCACCTGACCAAATATCTGAAAGCGAATCATCGCGAGACGTATCGGCGTATCGTCGGCGAATTTGCGGCCGACCTGTCCTGCTTACCTGCTCCCCAGATCCTTGATCTGGCGCGACAGACGTTGATTTCGTGAACCATCGCAGCTCCCAGGGCGCGGGATCTTCCGTGGGCTCTTGCGCTCCAGCCGCACAAGCCGGACGTCGTGACGCAATGTTGGATTCGCGCACAGCATTGCTCGACGTCCGCCAAATGGGCGAAGCCGACCGCTTGACCGTTGCGGCTGGCACACCGGGCACGGTGCTGATGAACAACGCAGGCAGGTCCGTCGCGACCGCGATCATAGAGCGCTGGGACCGGCGCCCCGTCACCATTTTGTGCGGCCCCGGCAACAATGGGGGAGACGGCTTCGTGACCGCCCGACATCTCGTCGAAGCCGGCTGGAGCGTGCGCCTGGCGCTACTCGGAGCGCGCGAAGGTTTGAAGGGCGAAGCGCGCCATCATGCGGAGCGCTGGAGTGGCGCGGTCGAGCCGTTGACGCCAGCCGCGCTCGAAGGGGCGGAACTGGTGGTGGACGCAATCTTCGGCGCTGGACTCAGCCGCGCGCTGGAGGGTCCCGCGGAGGAAACTTTGGCCGCCGCGGCCCGGAAGGGAACATCGATCGTCGCCATCGACGTTCCGAGCGGCGTGATGGGCGATACGGGTGAAGTCCTGGGCGCCGTCGCGGCGGTTTTCACCGTCACGTTCTTTCGCAAGAAGCCTGGCCATCTTTTGCTACCCGGCCGCCTTCTGTGCGGCGATGTCGTCGTTGCCGACATCGGCACGCCGCCAGCGGTTCTGAATACGATTGCACCCAACACCTTTGAGAACGATCCGGCCCTCTGGCTGGCGCAACTTCCGCGACCGGAAAGCAGCGGCAATAAATACACCCGCGGGCATGCGCTAATCTCCGGCGGCTACCCGATGACAGGCGCCGCCCGGATGGCGGCGCGGGCCGCCGCACGTGCCGGCGCGGGGCTGACGACGATCGCGGTCACCGAGATCGCCCTGCCGATCTATGCGGCCGCGCTCACCAGCATAATGGTCCAGCCCATCGCGGCGCCGGCCGACTTCGATCGCTTGCTCGCAGATCGTCGCATCTCGGCTTTCCTGATAGGGCCGGGCGCCGGAGTGGGCGAGGAGACTCGAGCCCGGGCGCTCACCATGCTGAGCGACGGCCGGGCCACTCTGCTCGACGCGGACGCCATCACCTCCTTTCAGGACGATCCCGGCGCGCTCGATCGGGCCATTGTCGGCGCCTGCGTCATCACTCCTCACGAAGGCGAGTTCAAACGCGTGTTCGACGTGAGCGGCGGCAAGCTCTTACGCACGCGCGCCGCCGCTCGCCGCAGCGGCGCCATCGTCGTTCTGAAAGGCGCCGATACGGTGATCGCCGCTCCCGATGGCCGGGCGATCATCAATGCGAACGCTCCGCCAACCCTAGCCACCGCCGGATCGGGCGATGTTCTCAGCGGCATTGTCCTGGGCCTCCTCGCCCAAGACATGGAGCCGTTTCTCGCCGCCGCCGCCGCCGTTTGGCTTCACGGCGCCGCCGCCGTCGCGTTCGGGCCCGGCCTCATCGCCGAAGATTTGCCGGACCTTCTGCCGATTGTGTTTCGGCGCCTTCAAGGCGCAAGATGACGGCGTCCAGGGACCGGCGAGAGAAAAGAGGGAGATAGATATGCAGGCGATGGTGCTGAAAAAGCTCAAAACGCCTCTCGAATGGACGACCCTGCCGGATCGGCATCCCGGGCCGGGGCAAATTCGAGTCAAAGTGACCGCGTGCGGCGTCTGCCGGACGGATTTGCATGTCGTCGACGGTGAACTTCCGGAACCGCAGGCGCCGATCATTCCTGGTCACGAAATCATCGGCCGAATCGATGCGATCGGAACCGGTGTGGAAGGGCTGACGATGGGCGAGCGCGTCGGTATCCCATGGCTCGGCCACACCTGCGGGCTCTGTCCCTATTGCCGAATGCAACGGGAAAATCTGTGCGACCATCCGATCTTCACCAGATACACGCGCGATGGTGGCTTTGCCACCGCGACGATCGCCGATGCGCGCTTCGCCTTCCCGTTGGGCGAAGGCGGCAGCGACGTGTCTCTTGCGCCTTTGCTCTGCGCCGGGCTGATCGGCTGGCGGTCATTGGCGATTGCCGGCGACGGCAAGAAGCTCGGCCTCTATGGCTTCGGTGCCGCAGCCCATATCCTTGCGCAAGTCGCGTTGTGGCAAGGGTGATCCGTATTCGCCTTCACTCGACCCGGAGACGTCGTCACCCAAGACTTCGCCCGGACGCTCGGGGTTGCTTGGGCAGGCGGCTCCGACGAGCCGCCGCCGGAGCAACTCGATGCGGCGATCATCTTCGCAACCGTTGGGGACCTTGTCCCCTTGGCGCTGAAGGCCGTTCGCAAAGGCGGGCGCGTCGTTTGCGCCGGGATTCACATGAGCGACATTCCGAGCTTTCCCTATGCGCTGCTCTGGGAAGAGCGTCAGCTTCTCTCGGTCGCCAATCTCACTCGACACGACGGCATCGAATTCCTGCGCCAGGCGCCGGAAATCGGAATCGTGACGCACACCACCACCTATCCGCTGAAGAACGCCAACCAAGCCTTGGCCGATCTTCGCGCCGGCCGCTTCGACGGCGCCGCCGTGCTTGTGCCCTGAGTCGCGCTTCCGCTCCAATGCATTGACTTGCCCGAAGCCGAGAATCGGTTGTCGGCGGCGAAGAGCCGAGAATGCGCTCGGGCTTCTCGAACAATTTTCTCGCCATGTCATTGCAATGCTCCCTGACCAGCGTAAGAATTTTCTTCATGTGCGCGACCGTTGCGAAGATGGGCCCCGCTTCGGCGTCGATGAGGCACCGTGCGACGGACAGTCCTTCGCTCGGCGGGATAAGATCCGTGCGCCAAAGCCGCCGTTGACACGCCGTCGTCTGGAAATCTAAATTTAGGCAGTGGCCAAGACGGACTTGAGTAGTTTCCGATGCTTTCGCGTGCAGCCGAACACCCTACGGTCAGCCTCCTCTTTTTGGTGGGACGGCGCCTATCAGGTTCCATCACTAAGCAAATCTCCCCTCAACACCGACGAGATGCTGTCTGTTTATCGCGACTGGATCGCCGATTTTCCGATCGTCTCCATCGA
>Ga0265327_10003251_pt1 | contig 15760 bp, 18 predicted proteins | sample 41621metaG_FD_202089 | JGI IMG/M metagenome (GOLD analysis project Ga0265327, IMG submission 202089) | Rhizosphere microbial communities from Carex aquatilis grown in University of Washington, Seatle, WA, United States - 4-16-21 metaG | ecosystem: Host-associated > Plants > Roots > Rhizosphere... | reverse complement strand
CGCTCGCGCAGATAGGGGTCGCGGGCCTGGCCCATGCGCGCCCGGTGCTCGGAGCGCACGCGCTCCACCGCCGCCTCGGCGGTCAGGCCCGAGCGCACCGCCTCCTCCAGCGACCGGTTCCAGCCGCGGTCGTGGGCGAACATGCGGTAGGTCTCGAGCACGTCGAGGGACGGGCCGACGATGCCGTGCTGGCCGTCGAGCATGTTGTCGAGCTGCTTGTGCAGGGCCTCGATGGCGGCCTTGAGTCGGGCCTCCTCGCGCACCGCGTCGTCGGACAGGAGCTGCTCGACCACCACCGGCGCCTCGTGCAGCACCGCCTCGCCATAGGCCAGGCCCTCGGCGAACTTGGCGCCCTTGATCGTCTCGGGACGATTGGGGGCGATCTCCACGTCCTTGAGGCCGATCGGGCCGCCGCCGGCGACCATCTCGGACAGGACCATGGCGATGATCTGCAGGTCCTCGACTTCCTCGTCGGTGTAGACCCGGGTGGTGCGGTTCTGCACGACCAGCACGCCGATGGTCCGCCCGCCGCGCAGCAGGGGCACGCCGAGGAAGGCGTGATAGGGATCTTCGCCGGTTTCCGGACGGTAGGAGAACGAGGGGTGGTCGGGGGCGTCCGACAGGTTCAGCGGCCGGCCCAGCTTCATGATCTCGCCGACCAGGCCCTCGCCGGGCTTCAGCTTGGTGTTGTGCACGGCCGAGGGGTTCAGGCCCTCGGTGGCGAACAGCTCCAGGTCGTCGTTGGCCCGCCGCAGGTAAAGCGAACACACTTCGGCGACCATCTGCAGGGCGATGATGCGGACCACCATGTCCAGCCGCGCCTGGGCCGGGCGGTCGCCCTCCAAGGCTTCGCGGATCTGGCGCAGCAAACTGCGCGGTCCGCCCCGGCCGCCGCCCGTAATCGCCATCGACTCTCCCTTTTCGGCTCCGTTCTAGCCCGCCGCAGGCGCCTGCGGGAGGGGCGGAGCTCCAGATTCACAAGACTGCCGGACCCGCGCCCATATTCCATGCGCTGGCTCAACGCCGCCTTCCTACCCTCTAGTTGGGGTTTGAGACAGACCGATGGGAGTCCGTCATGCCAGGACGGCCTTTCGGAGAACTTTCAAGGCATGGATAACGGCGGTCTGCGCCCTGCTGGACATCCGCGGAGACTCTGGCTCAATGCCACCTGGGGTTGGAGACGGGGGCGGGGATGAGCTTGGCGGCGGATCGCGCGGAGCGTTTGGACATTGGGGCGGTGATCTCGGACACCTTCAAGGTCCTGCAAAGAAACCTGAGGGTGTTCGGCCTGGCGGCGTTGTTCCTGGTCATATTGCCGAGTCTGGTCCAGCTCCTCTTGAACATCCTCACAGGCGGGCAGGTCCTGGCGGCGCAGACGAACTGGCTTTCTCAGGGCGGCCCCGCGCTCTCGATCGCGGCAATCGCCTTGTCCTTGATCTTCACGCTCATTGGAGCGGTCTGCAGCCTCTCGCTCAACGCGGGCCTGTTCTATGCCGCGGCCAAGGACTTGGATGGCGAACCTGTCGGCGTGCGGGACCTGATCCTCACCGGCTTGAAGCGGTTCCTGCCGCTGTTCGGGCTCTACATCCTGATGGCCATCAGCGTGGAGCTCGGCATGATCCTGCTGATCGTTCCAGGCGTGTACATCTTCCTGCGCTGGTCAGCCGCCGGGCCTGCGATCGCGGTGGAGGGCCGGGGCGTGTTCGCCGCCATGAAGCGCAGCGCCATGCTCACTAAGGGGCGCAAGTGGCCGCTGCTCCTCCTGTGGCTGATCGTCTTCGCCCTGCTGATGGCGATCGACCTCGGCTTCGTCGCCGCGATGGGTGGGTTCGCCGCCGCGGCCAAGTTCGCTTACACCCAGGCCATGACGCCCGCGATGGTCGTCGGGCTTGTGCTGATTTCGCTGTTCGGAATCGTCTTCTCCATACTGCTCGGCGTCCTCGGAGGGGTTGTGTTCCACCACCTGCGGGCGGGGCGGGAGGACCTGAGCATGACCAAGATGGCCGAGGTGTTCGCCTAGAGGCGTGCTGAGCTGCGATTGGAGATAGACCCGGCATGACGATCGCGGCGGCGGACGGCCCCAAGACCCTGGACATCGGGGGCGTGCTGACCGACGGTTTGCGCGCCCTGGGCCGCAATTTTCCCGGCTTCCTGGTCGTGGCCGCCGTGCTGCATGGCCTGCCCACGACCGTCATGGATCTCAGCCAGTTCTTTCCTGGATACAGCGTCGGCTATTTCTTCTTCGTCGCGGTCGGGGTGGTGATCGACCTGGTCGCCTACGCGCTGCTGATGGGCGCCTTGATCTACGGGACCATGCGCGAGCTCGAAGGGCGTCCAGCGCCCTTACTGACATGCCTTGCCGTGGGCAGACGGTACTGGCTCCGCATGCTGGGCTTGGCCGTCCTTGAGAACCTTGCCTTCGCCGCGGGCCTGTTGCTCCTGGTCGTTCCCGGCGTGCTGCTCATCTTGCGCTGGGCGGTGGCGAGCTCGGCCATCGTGCTGGAGGACCGGGGCGTCAGGGACGGCATGGGCAGAAGCGCCGCCCTGACCGAGAGCCGTCGGTGGTCCCTCTTCCTGCTGATGCTGATCTTGTTCGCCGTCGGATTTGGAGCGCAGTGGTGCGTGAACCTGACGGCCGGCGGCTACTCCGTCGGCCAGATATGGGTCAGAATCGCCCTCACTTCGATTGTCTCGGTATTTTCCTCGCTGCTGCACGTATCGGTGTTCGTCGCCCTGTTCCGGCAGTTGCGGGGCGACAGGGACGGGGCGGCGCCGGACGCCCTGGCCGAAGTGTTCGCCTAGCCCCTGCCCTCACCCCTTGTCGTGCTTGTCCACCCGGCGGCGGCCGAGCAGGGCGCGGGCTTCCAGGCGCTGGCGCAGGGCGGCGTAGTAGGCCGACAGGAAGGCGCCGTCGCTCTCCTCGCCCTGGGCGTAATTGATCTTCGTGCGGATGCGGTCGGCGACCAGGGCCACGGCCTTGCGGTCGAAGCGGCGCAGCACGTCTTCCAGCACCTGCAGCTCCTTGATGCCGTAGGCGTCGAGCTGCGCCAGGCTGAAGCGGATCTGCGAGGTCTCGTGCAGGCCGTCGCGGGCCATGTCGCGCAACAGGCGGCGGTCGGGGACCTTGACCACCCAAGTGCCGGCCAGGATGTCGCCGGCGCGCAGCCTGTCCTTGTTGAACAGCGGCAGCAGGACGAACACGGCGCACCACAGGGTGGCGGCCGCCCGGGTCCAGGGCACGACCGTGTCGGTGGGCATCAGGAGGACGGTGAGCGGAACCCAGAACTCCAGTTCGCGCATGGCGTTGCGTACGAAGATGGCGTCGGCGGTCAGGCGCCCGCCGTTGCGCGCGGCCACCCGGAGCCCGCAGCGGCGTTTGCCGGGGGTGGCCGCCCGGGCGCTGAGCTCATAGGCGACGAAATAGAAGTTGCGCACCAGGAACCCGACCAGCAGCCAGACGACCAGCAGCGCCTCCCAGCCCCCCTCGTTGTGCACGGCCAGCAGGCCGGTGCAGCCGGCGACGGTGGCGGCCAGGAAGCTCCCGCCCATGATCAGCAGGTCGAGCATGAGCGCGCTGAACCGCTGGCCGACGTCGGCGAGTCGGAGCTTAAGGTCCACGCCCTCGGGGGTGACCATCGAGCGCACGTCGGCGTCGGGGCGCTGCGGCTTCGCGGCGGCCTTGGGCTTGGGCGGGGGTTTCTGTTTTTCCGCCTTGGCCCTAGCCACCGCCCTGCTCCAGGCGGGTGCGCGGGCCGCGGAAGGCGTAGAGGTAGAGCGGCCAAAGCAGGGCGGTGGCGCCGGCGATGGCGTATCGGGCGCGGTCGTCTTGGATCAACTGGCGGCCCAGGCCTTCCAGGCATCCGGCGACGGCCAGCATGACCAGCACCCCGCCCATCAAGGCCCCCGCGCGCTTGCCGTGGGCGGCGGCGGCGTCGAGCCGGCCGCGTTCGCCGGGGAAGGCCACGGCCCACCCGATGTGGAAGCCCGCCGCGCCGGAGAGGGTGACGGCGAGGAGCTCGGTCACGCCGTGGATTCCGAGCCAGCCGCCCACCTGGAAGCCCAGGCCGCGGGAGGCGAACAGGGCGACGAAGGCGCCGAGGGTGAAGCCGTTGGTCACCACCAGGAAAGCGGTCGGCAGGCCGAACGCGAAGCCGAGGGCGAAGGCCATCAGCGCGACCCCTGCATTGTGAGTGAACAGGAAGGCGGCGAAGAACGACAGGTCCTTGGTCTCATGGTGGTAGAGAGTCTGCTTGAGGGTCGCGATCGAGGCGGACGGGTCACGCCCCTGGGCCAGGGCCGGCGGCATCAGGGCGTCGAACCACTCCGGCTGGGTGCTGACCAGGCCGTAGCCGACCAGGACCCCCAGGATCATCAGCGCGCCGGAGACGGCGGTCTCCTTCCACAGGGCGCGGGCGGCGGCGGGCCAGTCGTCGAGGAAGAAGCGCGCGAGGCTGGACCAAATGGTGGCGCGAACGCCGTAGACGACGAAATAGGCCCGGGCGCACAGGCTCTCCAGATAGTCCAGCAGGCCACGGTCGAGCGAGATGGTCCGCGCCACCGACAGCGACGACAGGGCCGCGCGGTAGAGCACCGGAATGGCCAGGAGGTCGTCGTCCGACAGCGAGGCCGCCGTGCCCTTCTCGACCTTGGCAAGCAGCGACTCCAGCTTGCGCCAGCTCTGCTCCCGCTCCTCGCGGAACCGCGTGCTCTTCAGCTGCAGCTCGCTCACGGCCGGCTCCTCACAGGCGATCCCTCTGCTTGATCTCGGCGTAGCGGGCCAGGAGCGCCGGGCCGAGGCTGTCATAGTCGGCGCGCAGGATGTCGACGCCCAGGCGCCGCAGCCGGCCGACCACCAGTTCGCGCTCGCCCGCCAGGGTTCCGGCCATCACCGCCTTGGTCACGTCGGAAGGCCGGTGGATTTCGGCCTGCTCCAGCCCCTCCAGCTCCTCGTCCTCGGACACCACGAACACCACCAGGTGGGTCTTCAAGAGGCGACCGATGTGCTCGATCATGAGTTCGGCGGTGGTGGAGTCGGTGAACTCGGTGAAGATGACCACCAGCGAGCGGCGCTGCAGATGGGCGCCGAGCTGCACCAGGCCGAGGGTGAAGTTGGTCTCGGCCGCCCGGTAGTCGATGCGCGAGGCCAGACGCTGGATCGCGGGGAAGGCGCCGGGCCCGCCCAGCGTGCCGGTCCACAGCCGCGGCTTCTCGTCGAAGGCGTAGAGGCCGACCCGGTCGCCGGCCTTGAGCGCGCCGAAGGCCATGAGCAGGCCCGCCTGCAGCGCCCGGTCGACCCGCGGGCGGCCGCGCACCGGCTCGCACATCTGCCGCCCGGCGTCGAACGCCAGCACGATGTGATGATTGCGCTCGGCCTCGTATTCCTTGGCCAGCAGGGCGCGGTGACGGGCCGACTGCTTCCAGTCGATCATCCGCCGGTTCATGCCGGGGCGGTAGTCGACCAGGGCGTGGAACTCCGAGGCGCCGCCGAGCTCGAACTGCAGGTGCGAGCCGGTAAGCACGCTGGACGAGGCCATGCGGCTGGCCGCCTCCTTCACCGCCTGGATGTCGAGCAGGATCGGCGCCGCCGTCCCGACGGTCTCGCGCCGCTGGCGGAAGGTGAGGCCGAGGGGGCCGGTCCAGCGGGCCCACAGGGTGCGGATCTCGCCCTCCCCCCGGCGCACCGGCTCCAGATCGAACCGCCCCGTGGCCTGGCCGTCCGACGGGGCCGCGCGCACCGCGCCGCCGTCGAGCTTCAGCCGCTCGCCGACCTCCAGCGCCAGCTCGAGCCAGGCGGGGGCCCGGCGCGGGAAGCGCACGGTCACCTCGACCGGCGCGGAGCGGCCGAGGAACCAGCTCTCCGGCGCCACCAGCCCGATCTCCGCCGCCAAGGGCTCGGACGCCAGAAGGCCGTCGGCGACCAGGGCCCCGACCACCGCCGCCACCCAGGCCAGGCCGAGCAGCCACAGCGACCCGCCGAGCAAGGCCAGGACCAGCCCGATCGGCGCGCCCGCGGCGGCCAGGAAAACGGCTCTGGCGGTCGGATAGATCATCGCGGGGCGGGCGTACGCTCGATCACCGACTTCACGGCCTCGTCGGCCGTGCGGCCCTCGATCTCGGCGGCGGGCGACAGGGTCACGCGGTGGCGCAGGGTCGGCAGGGCCAGGAACTTGACGTCGTCCGGCGTGACATAGTCGCGCCCCTGCAGCACCGCCCAGGCGCGGGCGGCCCGGGCCAGCATTGTCGAGCAGCGCGGCGAGGCCCCGACCAGGAGGTCGCCGGAGTCGCGGGTGGCGCGCACCAGGGCCACCACATAGTCGACGATCTCGTCGGTGAGGCGCACGGTCTGCACCGCGTCGATGGCGGCGGCGATGACGGCGTCGCCCCCGGCCGGCTCAACGCCGAAGGTCAGGGGCGACATGCTGTGGTTCTCCAGCCCGTGCAGGGCCACCACCGCCCGCTCCTCGGCCTCGCTGGGGTAGCCGATCACATGCTTGAACAGGAAGCGGTCGAGCTGGGCCTCCGGCAAGGGATAGGTGCCCTGGTGCTCGATCGGGTTCTGGGTGGCGACCACCGTGAAGCGGTCGCCGAGGTCGTGGCGCTCGCCATCGATGGTGACCGCCCGCTCCTGCATGGCTTCCAGCAGGGCGGCCTGGGTCTTGGGCGGGGTGCGGTTGATCTCGTCGGCCAGCAGCAGCTGGCAGAACACCGGGCCCTTGACCAGGCGGAAGGCGCTGGCCTGGAAGTCGAACAGGCTGGAGCCAATGATGTCGCCGGGCATCAGGTCGGGGGTGAACTGGATGCGCCCGAACTGCAGGCTGGTGGCCCGGGCGAAGCACTGGGCCATGAAGGTCTTGGCCGCGCCGGGCGGGCCTTCGAGCAGCACGTGGCCGCCGCAGAACAGGGCGGTCAGCAGCAGGTCGACCGCCTCGTCCTGACCGACGATGGCCTTGGCCACCTCCGCCTTGACCGCCTTGGCTACGGCCCTCACCTCATTCAGGTCCACGCGTCACCTCCACTCGCCATCTCCGCGCCCTTTGAGCGAGCGCCGTCAGTTCCATGATGTTGGTCACCGCCCGGGCCTCGGCCGCCAGGGCCGAGATGCGCCCTTCGGCGCCCACGCGTTCGGCCCAGCGGTCGAGAAAGGCGTCCAGCGCCTCGCCTTCGAGGTGGGCGGCGCCGAGGGCGCCGGCCGCCCGCTGGCGGCACAACTGCACGTAGCGGCGGGCCATCTGCGGCTCGCGCCTGGCCAGGCGCACCATGCCCGCGCCGGTCTCGACCAGGGCGGTCTTGCCCAAGGCCACGGCGCGCGGCGCGCGGCGCGGGGCGCCGAAGCGGAACCAGGCCTGCAGGCCGAGCAGTCCGGCCACCGCCACCAGGCACAGGGTGCTGGCCAGGAACGGCGGCTCGATCGCGGCGCGCAGCAGGCTCTTCTGGCCGCCCGCCTCGGTGACCGAGACGTCGAAGGCGATCGGCTCGTTGTCCGTCTTCAGCGCCAGCAGAATGGCGGCGGCGACGCGCGCCGTGCGCGGGTCGCGCAGACCCTGGGTGTTGAGCAGGTCGGGGTCGGACAGGATGTAGAGATGGCCGCCCGGAACCGCGCCCAGGAGGATCCGGCCTTGCTCGTCCTGCACGAGGGGCGTGAGGACGTTCGAGCTCAGAGTCTGCAATTGCTGGACCGGACCCACCGGCAGGCCGTCCTCGGGCCAGATCGTGGCGTCGCCGGTCAGGCGTGCAGGGCCGTTTTCGCCGGGCTTGCGGCGCTCGACCGTGACTCCCTTAGTTTCAGGCAGGGCCGCGGCAGCGAAGGCCTCGGGCAGCGCTGCAGCGTTGACCTGCCAGCCCGGATGGGCCGGGTCGGGCTCGGCCGTCCACTTGGGCAGCACAATCAGGCGAGGATGCTCGGTCTCGACCTTGCCCAGGCGGCTGAACGGAGGGGGCGTCAGCACCATCAGACCGGGAAAGCTGTTGCGCGCCTCGCTGCTCTGGCTGACGAACACCGGTTCGTGCATTAACTGGAGCAGGCGGACCGCCCCTGCGTAGCCGATGGCCGATTTTGACTCGGCGTGGGCCCCGCCGCCTCGGTTGGCGCGCATCTCGGGGGCGTAGGCGGTCAGCAGCAGGTAGGCGGCGGTGGCGAACACGCCCACCGCGAGCAGGGCCAGCACCACCTTGGGCGAGAAGCCGGCTTCGGCCTGAGGTTGGGCGGGTTCGGCGCTCACGCCCAGCTTTCCGCGTCGACGAAGGCCCGGTAGGCGTCGCGGCAGCGGCCGTAGCCCTCGCCGTCGAGCGGCCGGCCGCCGAACAGGCTGATCTCCACCGCCTCGGCGATGCCGGAAAACAGCGTGCGCGCCGGCGGGGGGAGTACCTCGAGCCGGGCGATGTCGCGGCTGGTCAGGGATATGGCCACGGCGCGCGGGCGCCGGGACTGAATGTCCTGGATGCTGCGCAGGAGGATCAGGTGCGCGGCCTCGACGAACCGGCCCTCGGCGGCCAGGCGGTCGGCGTCTTCGAGCAGGGCCTTGGCCTGTTCCGGCGCGGGCCGCCACGGCTCTTCGGCGCCCTTGAGCCTGAGGCCGCCGATGCTGAGGCCGCGCTTCACGCGGAACAGGCGCTGGCCGATCAGGAACAGGATGAAGGCCACGCCGATGGCGACCCCGGCCCAGAACACATAGGGCGCGGCCGGGGCGACGGCCTTGGCCGCCGGCGACAGGGCCTTGCCCAGGGGTTCGAGCAGCTTGCGCAGCCACTCGGCGAAGGGCGAAGGCTGGATCGGGGCCGTCTGGCTCAGCTTGAACTGGAGGTAGGTCTGCTTGAGCAGGGCCGCATGGGCGGCGTCGAGCCTGATCAGCGCCTCGCCCGCCGTCTGCGACGCCATGCAACCTGCCCCCCGGCAACCACAACTCAGGCTAGCGCGCCCGGGGGCCGCGGCAAGGGTAATTCAGCCGCTTGACGTTATGTAAGCTAATACTTACGGTAAGCCATGACTAACGTAAACCTCTCACTCGCCGCCATCGCCGACCCCACCCGGCGCCAGGTGTTCGAGCGCCTGGGGGCGGGCCCGCTTTCGGTAGGCGAGATCGCGGAGGGCCTGCCGGTCAGCCGGCCCGCGGTGTCTCAGCACCTGAAGGTGCTCAAGGACGCCGGACTGGTGACCGACCGGCCCGAGGGAACGCGGCGCGTCTACGCCATCGACCCCCATGGCCTGGGCGCCCTGCGCGCCTGGCTGGACCAATTCTGGGGCGACGCCCTGGACGCCTTCAGGATAGAAGCCGAACGCAAGGAGCAGCCGTGACCGACGCCCCCCGCATCAAGCCTGCGCCCGTGCGGCGCAGCGTCTTCGTCAAGGCCAGCCAGGAGCACGCCTTCGAGGTGTTCACCGCCGGCTTCGACCGCTGGTGGCCCAGAGACCATTCCATCGCCGGCTCGCCGCAGAAGACCGCCGTCATGGAGCGCAAGGTTGGCGGCCGCTGGTACGAGGTCGGCGAGGACGGGAGCGAGACCCAGTGGGGCGAGGTGATGGTCTACGAGCCCCCGCGCCGCCTGGTGCTGATCTGGCAGGTGGGCGCGGACTGGAAGCGCGATCCGAACCTGCACACCGAGGTCGAGGTGACCTTCACTCCCGAGGGGGATGGCGTTCGCGTCGATCTGGAGCACCGCATGCTGGAAGCCTTCGGCGAGCGCGTTGAGGACGTCATCGGCGCCATCGGCGCGGAAGGCGGCTGGAGCGGCCTGCTCAAACTGTTCGCCGCGGAAGCGGAACAATAGCGAAGAGGAGAATCCCGATGAGCGAGTTCGTCGTGCATGGCATTCCCGGCAGCCCGTTCGTGCGGGCGGTGCTGATGGGGCTGGAGGAGAAGGGGAGCAGCTGGACGCTGGTCCCGCTCGGTCCGGGCGCCAGCAAGAGCCCGGAGCATCTGGCCCGTCATCCCTTCGGGCGGATGCCGGCGGTCGAGCACGGGGATTTCGCGCTCTACGAGACCCAGGCCGTGCTGCGCTACGTCGACCGGATCTATCCGGACCCCGCCCTGACCCCGACGGACCCGCGCCTGGCCGCCCGCATGGACCAGCTGATGGGGATCAACGACTGGTACCTGATGCCCCAGGTCGGGGTCCCCATCGGCTTCCCCAAGGTGATCGCGCCCCGGCTCGGCTTCCCGGCCGACACGTCGAAGGTGGCCGAGGCCATGCCCAAGGCGCAGGTCTGCATCGGCGAGATCGCGCGCCTACTGGGCGATCAGCCCTTCATGGCGGGCGAGGCGCTGTCGCTGGCGGACCTGATGATCGCGCCGCTGCTGTCGCTGGTGGTGGAATGCGAGGAGGGCCGCGAGCTGATGGCGCCCCACCCTGCCCTCTCGGCCTGGCTGCAGCGCATGGAGGCGCGCCCGAGCATGGTCGCCACCACCTGGGACCGGCTGCTGGAGATTTCCAAGGCGGCGTGACTTGAGGGAGGACGAACGCCCTCCTTTTTCTCTCAGAGCTTGTCCAACCCGTAGGCGGCGTGCAGGGCGCGCACGGCCAGTTCGGTGTATTCGGCGGCGATCAGCACGCTGATCTTGATCTCGGAGGTCGAGATCACCTGGATGTTGACGCCCTTCTCGGCCAGGGCGCTGAACATGGTCTTGGCGACGCCTGCGTGCGAGCGCATGCCGACGCCGATCACCGACACCTTGGCCACGTTGTCGTCGACCGCCACTTCCTCGAAACCGATGTCGGCCTGGGCCGCCTTGACGATCTGCACCGCCCGCTCGGCGTCGCGCTTGCCGACGGTGAACTCCATGTTGGCCGCGTCGGCGCTCTTGGCGTGGCTCTGCACGATCATGTCGACGTTGACGTTGGCGTCGGCCAGGCGGCTGAAGATGGCCGAAGACACGCCCGGATGGTCGGGCAGGCCGTACAGGGTGATCTTGGCCTCGTCGCGGCTGTAGGCCACGCCGCTCACGATGCGCTTTTCCATGATCTCCTCCTCGTCGCAGACGACGGTTCCCTGTCCGGGGGCCTCGCCCGGCTCGACAAAGCTCGAAAGGACCCGAAGCGGCACGTGCTGGGCCATGGCCAGCTCCACCGAACGGGTCTGCAAAACCTTGGCCCCCAGCGAGGCCATTTCCAGCATCTCCTCGTAGGAGATCTTGGCCAGCTTCCTGGCCTTCTGCTCGATGCGCGGATCGGTGGTGTAGACCCCGTCCACGTCGGTGTAGATGTCGCAGGCGCCGCCCACCGCCGCCGCGATGGCCACCGCGCTGGTGTCCGAGCCGCCGCGGCCCAGCGTGGCGATGCGCCCGTCGCGGGTGACGCCCTGAAAGCCGGCGATCACGGCGATCTCGCCGGCGGCGAAAGCCTTGTTCAGGTTGTCGGGCGGGATGTCGTCGATGCGCGCCTTGCCGTGCGCGTCGTCGGTGATGATCGGCACCTGCCAGCCGAGGAACGACCGGGCCGGCAGGCCCATGTTGCGCAGGGTCATGGCCAGCAGGCCGGCGGTGACCTGTTCGCCGGAGGCCACCACCGCGTCGTATTCGTCGTCTGAGGGATTGAGGCCCTGAGCGGCCGCGCCGGCGCCGTCGGTCCAGGCGACCAGCTCGTTGGTCTTGCCCGACATCGCCGAAACCACCACCGCCACCTGCTTGCCCGTGGCGACCTCGGCGGCGACCAGCCGGCCGACGCGGCGGATGCGCTCCAGGTCCGCGACCGAGGTCCCGCCGAACTTCATCACCAGACGAGACACGCCCGCGTTCTCCTCAAATTTGTCCAAAGCGTTTTTTCTTGCCGTCGCCGCCCGACAGGGCCATTCCGGCTCGAAGGGCGCCCCTATATCCGCCCCCCGCCTTTGCTGCAATGCGTACTGGACCGAGACCCATGGCCACGGCGCCTCATACGAGCATCGATCCGGCAGAGGTGGAGCGCTTCTCGGCCATGGCCGCGGAGTGGTGGGACCCTACGGGCAAGTTCAAGCCGCTGCACCTGTTCAATCCTGTGAGGCTGACCTTCATCAGGGACGAGGCCGCGCGCCGGTTCGGCCGCGACATCGCCAAGGACCGCCCGTTCGAGGGCCTGCGCCTGCTCGACATCGGCTGCGGCGGGGGCCTTTTGTGCGAGCCGATGACGCGGCTGGGCTTCGCCGTGACCGGGGTGGACGCTTCGGAGCGCAACATCGGCGTGGCCCGCGCCCACGCCGAGCAGCAGGGCCTGGCCGTCGACTACCGCGCCAACACGGCGGAGGCGCTGCTGGCGGCGGGCGAAGCGCCGTTCGACGTGGTGCTGAACATGGAGGTGATCGAGCACGTGGCCGATCCCGGCCGGTTCCTGCGCGACTGCGTGAAACTGCTGAAGCCCGGCGGGATGATGATCGTCGCCACCCTGAACCGCACGCTCAAGGCTCACGCCCTGGCGGTGGTGGGCGCCGAGTATGTGCTGCGCTGGCTGCCGCCCGGCACCCACGACTGGAAGAAGTTCATCAAGCCGGTGGAGATTCTGGAATTCCTGCACGGCGAGCCGGTGTCGGTGGCCGGACCGTTCGGCGTGTCCTACGACCCGATCTCGGGGCGATGGGCGCCGTCTGGCGACACGGCGGTCAACTACATGATGACCATCGACAAGACCGCGGCGGCGTAAGGGGTCAGCGCGCGAACAGCGGCGACAGCAGCAGGGCCACGTTGGCCAGGAAAGCCAGGGCCCAGATCAGGGACCGCAACTTGCCATTCCCCGCCAGATAGGCCGCCGAATAGGCGAAGCGTAGAGCGACGTAGCCCAGGGCCAGGCCGTCGACGATGCCCTGGGGGGCCTCGCGGAACTGGGCGATCACCACCGCGGCGGCGAAGAAGGCGAAGCCCTCCAGGCCGTTCTGATGAGCCCACAGGGCGCGGGCGCGGAACGGGTCCTTGTAGAACTCTGGATCGCGCGGCTTCTCGTTGTCGAAGTCCTTGATCGCGCCGTACTTGGCGACGATCACGGGGGCCATGTAGGCCGCCACCGCCCCCAGGATCGACAGGTCCGCGAGGGTCAGGGGGCCAAAGCGCATCAATTGATCTCGCGTTTCGTAGGCGGGCCTTGCGGCAGGGGCGCGACCGGCACGCCGTCTTCCCTCAGCTTCTGCACTTCGGCGCCCGAAGCCTCGCCGTAGATGCCGCGCTCCTCGCTCTTGCCCTCGTGCATGGCGCGGGCCTCGGCGGCGAAGGCGTCGCCGACGTAGTCGAAGTTGTCCTCGACGTGCCTGCGCACCGCCTGGGCGGCCTGCATCATCATCTCGTGCGTGGGGCCTGGCGGGCCGGACTGGGCCTTGGTCCCCGAGACGGCGGGGGCCATGATCGCCTTGCGCACATCCTTGGAGCCGCACATGGGGCATTCGAGCAGGCCGCGGGCCTGCTGGGAGTCGAAATCGTCGGAGGCGCCGAACCAGCCCTCGAACTCGTGGTCGTGCTCGCAGGATAGGGCGTAGCGGATCATGCTCCCGCCCCTTCCGGCGCGCTGAACGGGCGCTCGTTCTTGAGCGAGGGGATCGCCTGGCGGGTGGAGGCCACGTCGTCGAGGTTGAGCTCGGCCATGATCACGCCCGGCTGATCGTCCTTGGCCTCGGCCAGGATGCGGCCCCAGGGATCGATGGCGATGGAATGGCCCCAGGTGCCCCGTCCGTCCTCGTGCACGCCGCCCTGGGCGGCGGCGAGGATAAACAGGCCGTTCTCGATGGCCCGGGCGCGCAGCAGCACCTCCCAGTGCGCCTCGCCGGTGGGCCGGGTGAAGGCGGCGGGTACGGCGACGATCTCGGCGCCGGCTTTGGCCAGGGCGCGGTAGAGCTGCGGCTGGCGCATGTCGTAGCAGATGGTCAGACCGAGCTTGCCCCAGGGCGTCGAGACAAGGCGCGCCTCGGTCCCCGGCTCATAGAGCGAGGATTCGCGATAGCGGTCGCCGTTGGGCAGGTCGACGTCGAACATGTGCAGCTTGTCGTAGGTGGTCACGATCTCGCCGTCGCCGTCGATGAGCACCGCGCGGTTGGCCGCCTTGTCGTCGCCCCCGTCCTTCTTGGAAGAATGGGCCACCAGGGCCGAGCCGATCAGCACCCACACCGTCAGTTCGCGGGCCAGAGCGCGCACCCCCGCCACGAACGGGTCGGCCTCGATCGGCTTCAGCGCCGCCAGCATCTTGGCGCGGTCGCGCTGCAGGAAGTTGGAGCCCTCGGGCGTGACGATCAGCTGCGCGCCCTGCTCGGCCGCCTGACGGATCAGGGGCTCGATCTGGGCCAGGGCCGCTTCCTGCGAAGCGGGGGTGCAGGTCTGGATCAGGGCGGCGCGAAGGGTGCTCATCAGGCGGCCAGAAGGGCGTCCAGCTCGCCGCGGCGGTCGAGCGCCAGCATGTCGTCGCAGCCGCCGATGTGCTTTTCGCCGACGAAGATCTGCGGATAGGTCGAGCGGCCGGATCGCTGCATCATCTCCTGGCGCAGGGCCGGATCGCCGCCGGCGTGGATCTCGGTGAAATCGGCGCCCTTGTGTTCGAGGACGGACAGGGCGCGGGCGCAGTAGCCGCAGCCGGGACGGGTGTAGATAGTCACATGAGCCATGAAGGCGCCTCTAACCACGGAAACAAAAGCTTTCAAGCTCATATAGATAGGCCCTCCGTTTCGCGCACCCTGGCGATGACTGCGACATTCACGCCTGCCGCCCCGGCGCGGGTCAGGGCCCTGGCGCAGGCCTCGGCGGTGGCGCCGGTGGTCATGACGTCGTCGACCAGCAGGACGCGCTTGCCCGCGACGCGCTTCTCCCAGCCCGCCGGACAGGCGTAGGCGCCCTGGACCGCGCGCCGGCGGCCCGAGGCCGACTTGCCCGCCTGGCTCTCGCCCGCCCGACGGCGCTTCAAGGCGCCCGGCCAATAGGGCAGACCGGCCTGACGGGCCAGGGGCCTCGCGATCTCGGCGGCCTGGTTGTAGCGCCGGCGGATCAGGCGGAGCGGGTGCATGGGCACGGGGACCACCACGTCGCTGTCCTCGATCAGCTCGGCCGCCGACCGCGACAGCCACAGGGAGAACAGCCGCGCCAGGTCGAGACGGTCGGCGTGCTTGAACTGCAGGATCAGGTCGCGGGAGTGCTCGTCGTAGAGGCAGGCCGCCCGCGCCCGGGCGAACGCTTTGGGCCGCGCCTCGCAGGTGGGGCAGCGCACGCCCTGGCCCAGCTCATAGCCGAACGGCAGGGAGCAGCCGTCGCACACCGGCGCCTCCAGGAACACGATGCGCGACCAGCCTTCCGGGGTCAGTCCCGGCGTGGCGGCCCTGGACCCGGCGTCGAAGGCGTGGTGAGGGAAGATCAGGTCCTGGGCCGCGCGGCCGGCTTTCGCCAGCATCCGGGCGGGTCCATCTAGAGCCGTGGAAGCATCGAAGGTCATGACCGCCCCGCCCCGCCTGTTCGACCGTGACCTGCACCGCGCCCGCCTGGACCGCGCCGCGCCGGGCTATGGCGCGGCCGACTTCCTCAAGGCGCGGGCGGCGGCAGACGCCGTCGAACGGCTGGACGTCATCATGCGCGAGTTTCCCCTGGCCGTCGACTTGGGGGCGCGCAACGGCGCCTTCGCCGCGGCTCTGGCTGGAAGCGAGGCGAAAGCCAAGGTCGGCGCCCTGATCGAAGCGGACCTGTCGCACCGCATGCTGGGCGGGCGCGGGGGAATGCGCGTGCAGGCCGACGAGGAGCGCCTGCCCTTCGCGGACGAGAGCCTGAACCTGGTGGTGTCCTTGCTGGCGCTGCACTGGACCAACGACATCGTGGGCGCCCTGATCCAGATCCGC
>Ga0265327_10003250_pt1 | contig 15764 bp, 17 predicted proteins | sample 41621metaG_FD_202089 | JGI IMG/M metagenome (GOLD analysis project Ga0265327, IMG submission 202089) | Rhizosphere microbial communities from Carex aquatilis grown in University of Washington, Seatle, WA, United States - 4-16-21 metaG | ecosystem: Host-associated > Plants > Roots > Rhizosphere... | reverse complement strand
AGACTGCTTTCCACCTGGACCGGCGTGCTGATCGTCGTCCTGCTCGCCGTCGCCATGGGCGCCCTGGCCGTCTACCAGTATGTGCAGGGGCAAAGGCCGTTCGCCGCCGCCAGCGCGGCGGGCCTGCTGGCCGTGGCCGTGATCCTGGCCCGGCGCGTGGCGCGAATGAAACGCTAGGCCATCCGCCCCAGAGCATCCCGGAAGAACTCCGGCCCGCCGAAGTTGCCCGACTTCAGGGCCAGCATCATATCCGGTCCGCCGCCCACCGTGCGCAGCACCGGCACGCCAGGCGCGATCTCCGGACCGATGGCGAAGGCCTTGAGCCCCAGCCGGCCGACCGCCGCGCCGGAAGTCTCGCCGCCGGCGATGACCAGCCGCCGGACCCCGGCCAAGACCAGAGCCTCGGCGATACGGGCCATGGCCTGTTCGATGGTCTGACCGGCGCCGTCGCGCCCGAAGCGGGCCTGCAGCGCCTTGACCTGATCTGGCGGCGCGGTGGAGGCGATCAGCACAGGGCCATCGTTCAGCTTGGGCAGGGCCCAGGCGATCGCGCGATCCGCCTCCGCCGGGCCAGATACGAGCGCGGCGACGTCGAGCCGCAGCACGGGCATCCAGGTCCCGGCCTGCTCCACCTGGGCCAGGGTCGCCGCCGAGCAGCTGCCGGACAGGCACGCCGACTTGCCCGACACCGGCCTGTTGTCCCAGGCGGTCTCGCCCGCGGGCGTCACCTCGCCCGCCTCGATCAACGCCCGCGCCAGGCCGATGCCCATGCCCGAGGCGCCGACGGACAGGGGCGTGGCCAGGGCCGCGCGGCCCATCGCGATGAGGTCGCGATCGACCACGGAGTCGATGATCGCGGCGCCGAAACCCTCGGCCTTCAGCGCAGCCATGCGCGCGGCGATCGCGGTCTCGCCCGCCTCGACCACCGGCAGCGGCACGAGGCCGATCCGCGTACGGCTCTGGCGGCCGAGCACTCGCACCAGGTCGGCGTCGTGCATCGGATTGAGCGGATGGTCCTTCATCGAGCTCTCGTTGAGCGGCACGCCGCCGACGAACAGGGCGCCGAGATGGATCGTTCGTCCGTTCTCCGGAAAGGCCGAGCTGACCAGCACCAACGGCGGATCGCCTTCGGCCGCGATCAGGGCGTCCATTACCGGGCCGATATTGCCGCGATCGGTCGAATCGAACGTCGAGCACACCTTGAACATCACGTGCCGAGCGCCCCTGGCCTTGAGCCAGGCGTGGGCCGGCAGGGCCATGGCCACGGCGGCGTCGGGGGCGATGGAGCGGCTCTTCAGCGCGACGACAACCGCATCGGCCTCGGGCAACTGCAGGTCGTCCGCCGGCACCCCGATGGTCTGCACCGTGCGCAGGCCGGCGCGGGTCAGGGCGTTGGCGAGGTCGGAGGAGCCGGTGTAGTCGTCGCCGATGCAGCCGAGCACGACATCGCTCATGGCGCGCGGCCGCCAGCGTCGGTGAGCCAGTCGAGGCCGTCCGTGGTCTTGCCGCGGGGCCGGTATTCGCAGCCGACCCAGCCCTGGTAGCCGAGCAGGTCCAGCTCCTGGAACAGATAGCCGTAGTTGAGCTCCTCGCCGTCCGGCTCGCCCCGGCTCGGCACGCTGGCGATCTGCACGTGGCCGATGATGGGCATGAGCCGCCGCAGCCGCCGGGTGACGTCGCCGTGGATTATCTGGCAGTGGTAGATGTCGAACTGCAGCTTGAGGTTCGGCTGGCGCATGAGTGGGATCAGGCCGGCGGCGTGGTCGACGCTGCCCAGGAAATAGCCCGGCATGTCGATGGGGTTGATCGCCTCCAGCGTCAGGTCGACGCCGATCTCGGCGAGGCGCTCGGCGCACCAGGCCACCGAGCGGCGATAGGCGGCCATGGCCAGGGGGTCGTTCCATTCGGCGAGGCCGGCCATCAGGTGCACGCGGCCGACCTTGGTCGCCTCGATATAGGGCAGCGCCCGCTCCAGCCCCGCCTGTACCTCCTCAAGCCGCCCCGGCAGGGCCGCGAGGCCGCGGTCGCCGGAGACCCAGTCGCCGCAGGGCAGGTTGAACAGGGCCTGGGTCAGGCCAAGGTCGTCCAGCTTGCGGCCCAGCAGCTCGGGCGGGTGCTCGTAGGGAAACAGGTACTCCACCGCCGAAAAGCCTGCGTCGGCAGCCGCCTGGAACCGGTCGAGGAAGTCCCACTCGGTGAACAGGAAGCTGAGGTTGGCGGCGAACGCGGGCATCGGGCGACCATCTTGGCGGGCTCAGCGCCCTTTAGCAGCTTCCGCCCGCGGCGCGAATTGGCCGTTCGGGCTGCGAAACCCCCGGCGCCGCAAGGCCGCCGGATGGTGTAGACTTCGGCCAAGGCGCATCCCCCGAGCGCCACTGGAGGAACGCCCATGAAGAGGTGGATGTCCGCCGCCGTGCTGTCGGTCCTGGCCCTGTCGGCCGCGGGCCAAGGCCTCGCCCAGACCGTCTACATCCCGCCGGGAAACACCCCCAGGTTCGGCGGCGAGTTCAGCCTGACCGAGGTCGGTCCCGTCGAGGGCTACTGGCGCGCGGAGTGCCGCCGCTGGCATGTGCTTTCCCAGTCGCGCCGCACCGGGCCCCTGGCGCCGCCGCCGGTCGACGCCGCGGTTAAGCGCTTCGTCACCGGCCTGATCGCCGAGAAGCCGGACTACGCCGATCTCAGTCCCGCCATGGCCGAGGCGGTGCGCAAGAACCTGCAAACCTACTGGCCGAGCCTCAATCGCATGGGCCGCGCCACCGTCGCCAAGATGTTCGACATCGATAAGGGCGGAAACCGGCTCTATGTGGTCGATCAAACCGGCGGCGTCAGCCACTGGAACATGACCGTCGACCCCGAGGGCAAGATCGCCTCGGCGTTCCTGTGCGAGGGGACGGGGCTTTAGGATCAGGCAGCGCGCTTGGCTGCGCGCAACATCCAGCCGCCGCCTCCCAGTAGCAGCAGGCCGATCGCCAGCAGGATCGCCGCCACAACGAATGCCGGGTGGTTCGGCCTGAATGCCGCCATGGCATGGCCATGCTTGGACAGGAATACCATGCGGATGAGGGTGAAGCCGCACAAGGCGCTCGGAAAGCCGAAGCCGATCAGCATGTAGCCGATGCAGCGGCGCATGATCAGTTTGTCCGACGCGGTCTGCTCGGCGGTCATCGACTATCTATTGACCAGCTTCGCCGGCGTCGCCAGAGCGCAGATGGCGCCGATCACCAGCCCTCCGGCGATGGCGTAAAGGCCGATGGCGGCGCTGCCGGTGGCGTCCTTGGCGTAGCCGATGGCGTAGGGCGCAACGAAGCCGGCCAGGTTGCCCACCGAATTGATCACGGCGATGCCCGCCGCCGCTCCCGTCCCCGCCAGGAACGCCGTCGGCAAGGACCAGAACAGCGGGGCGCAGGTGATGGCGCCGGCGGCGGCCAGGCTGAGGGCGGCGATGGCGATCCCGACGTTGGGGGCGTTGGGCGCGATCACGAAGCCGACGGCGCCGATCAGGGCCGGGATCGCCAGATGCCAGCGCCGCTCGCGCCGCCGGTCGGCGCTGTGGCCGAGCACGTTCATCAGGATCAGGGTGACGATGTAGGGGATGGCGCTGACCAGGCCGATCATGGTGGCGCCCTTGACCCCCGCCGTCTTGAGCAGGGTCGGCATCCAGAAGTTCATACCGTACTGGCCGAGTACGAAGCAGAAGTAGATCAGGCACATGAACCAGACGCGGGGATCGGCGAAGGCCTGGGCCACGCCGTGCACGCCAGAGACCTGGCTCTTGCGGTCCTCGGCGATGGCGGCCTCCAGCACGCGCTTCTCGTCGGGAGCCAGCCACTTCGCGGCGGCGATGGTGTTGTCGAGGTAGAACAGCACGGCGATCCCGATCAGCACCGCCGGCGCCGCCTCGACCAGGAACATCCACTTCCAGCCGGCCACCCCGCCGAGATGGTTCATCGCGTCCATCACCCAGCCCGACAGCGGATTTCCGAGGATCGAGGACACCGGGATGGCCGACATCAGGGTTGCGATCGCCCGCCCGCGCCAGCGCGCCGGGAACCAGTAGGTGAGGTAGAGGATCACCCCCGGATAGAAGCCGGCTTCGGCGAGGCCGAGCACGAACCTCAGGCCGTAGAAGGCCGGCACGCTCTTCACCCAGATGAAGGCGCCCGAGAGCAGGCCCCAGGTGATCATGATCCGCGCGATCCATACCCGCGCCCCGACCTTGTGCATCAGGATGTTGCTGGGGACCTCGAACAGGAAATAGCCGAGGAAGAAGATTCCCGAGCCGAGGCCGAACACGGTGTCGGAGAAGCCAAGCTCCTGCTGCATCTGCAGCTTGGCGAAGCCGATGTTCACCCGGTCCATGTAGGACGCCACGTAGCAGAGCATCAGGAACGGCATCAGCCGCCAGAACACCTTGCGATAGGCGCGCGCGGCGATGGTCTCGTCCGATACGGCGATGTCTGCGACGGCCATGGCGTCTCCTCGGAGACCCTTGTTAGGGTGGCGAGGCAGTCGCGCCAAGCCGACCCATCCGCTAGAACGACGCCATGCCCACGGAATCCCGCCTGCGCGAAGAGATCTGCCGGTTCGCCCGCTCGCTGTTCGAGCGCGGCCTGACGCCGGGCTCATCGGGCAACATCTCGGTGAGGCTCGACGACGGCGGCTGGCTGGTGACGCCGACCAACGCCTCGCTCGGCTTCCTCGACCCGGCCAGGCTGTCGCGGCTCGACTCCCAGGGGGCGCTGATCTCGGGCGACAAGCCGACCAAGGAGATTCCCCTGCACGGGGCGCTGTACGACAGCCGCGCCTCGGCCAGGGCGATCGTGCATCTGCATTCGACCCACGCCGTGGCCCTGACCATGCTGCCGGAGATCGATCCGGACAGCGCCCTGCCCCCGCTGACGCCCTATTCGCTGATGAAGTGCGGCGCGGTGGCCCTGCTTCCCTACTACCGGCCCGGCGACCCGGCGGTGGCCGGCGCGATCAAGGGCCTGGCGGGCAAGCATTCCAGCGTGCTCCTGGCCAACCACGGGCCGGTGGTGGCGGGCGAGACCCTGGAGGCCGCCGTGTTCGCCACCGAGGAGCTGGAGGAAACGGCCAGGCTCTACCTGCTGCTGCGCGGGCTCAATCCGCGAATGCTGAGCCCCGAGCAGATCGCCGACCCGGCCGCCCACTTCCCGCCGTCCTAGCGGCGCGGGCGGAACAAGCCCCTCCGGCGGACCGTTGGTTTCCCATGGGACCTGTGATCATCATCTTCAGCCTGGCGCTGGCCGCTCAGCCGGAAAGCCAGGGAGCATCGCCGCCGCCGCCGACCGCTCAGGGCGAGTCCCCCGTGCATCCGCCGGGGCGCCGTCCGCAAGGGCGCGTCACCAGCCCGCCCGGAGCCAAGCCCACGCCGCCCTCGACCAATATCGACCCGGGCATCCAGCTGCCGACCGACAAGACGCCGGAATCGCCGTCGACGTCGAGCGAGTCCGGCAAGCCGACCACCGACTCCGTCAAGCCGAAGGACGATTCGGTGAAGCCGGTCCCGCCGGCCCCGAGCGAACCCGGCAAGCCGGGCGTGCGGCCGCTATGAGGGTTTGCGCGACCTAGGGGGTTTGGACGGCTTGGCGGGCTTGGCCGGCTCGTCCTTGCAGACCCCGCTGGCCTTCAGCAGCTGGGTGAGATCGACCACGGTCTGAGTCAGCAACTGAATCTCGTTCTCGCGCAGGGCGTCGATCTTCTGATGCAGCGCCTCGATCTCCAGCTCGGCCTTGATATTCACGTGGTAGTCGTTCTCCGCTTCCCTGCGGTCGATGTCCTGCTGCCGGTTCTGGCTCATCATGATGAAGGGCGCCGCGTAGGCGGCCTGGAACGACAGGGCCAGGTTCAGCAGGATGAAGGGATAGGGGTCCCAGCGCATCACCACCGCGGTGACGTTCAGCACGATCCACAGGGTCAGAATGATGCTCTGGATGATGATGAAGGGCCACGAGCCCATCCTCGCCGCCACCCAGTCGGCCACGATCTGACCGACCGTAAGTTCGGGCTTGGGCTTGGCGCCCGGCGCGAGTTCGCGCTGCTTGCGGCGCAGGTCCCTCAGGTCCTGCAGCATCGACTGTTCCTTGTCGTGCAGTTCACTCAGCAAGCTCATCTCGCCCCCCATTCTCCGCGCACGGCGGGAGCAGCATGGCGTGATCTGCAGGCGCGGGAAAGTCGCTACCGATTAGGCTGCAAATCGTCCTCGACGTAGGCCCGGACGATGGCGTCGAAATCGGGGTCGGGCTCGAGCCCCAGCGCCAGGGCGCGGCTGTTGTCCCAGGCCGCCGGCCAGGAGCCGACGATGTCCTCCACCGCCGGATCGCGCTCGTGGCGGATCAGGCCGACAGCCGCCTTGCCGCCGGCCCGTTCGAGGGCTGCGATGATCTCGCCCACGCTGACCGACAGGCCCGGCAGATTCAGCGCCCGGCGCTCACGAAAGACGTCGGACGGCAGTTCTGCCCCGGCGATCAGGCCCTCGATCGCGCGCCGCGGCGACAGCAGCCACAGCTTGAGTTCGGACCCCACGGGGCAAACCGCCAGCAGGCCGTTCAGCGGCTCGCGGATCAGGCCGCTGGCGAAGGACGACGCCGCCTTGTTGGGCGCGCCAGGGCGCACGCTGATGGTCGGCAGACGCAGGATGCGGCCGTCGACAAAGCCCTTGCGGGCATAGTCGGCTAGCAGGAGCTCGGCCATCGCCTTCTGGGCCCCATAGGACGAACGCGGGCTGAGCGGCGTGTCGTCGGTCACGACCGGCGGCAGGGTTCCGCCGTAGATCGCCACCGAACTGGTGAACACCACGCGCGGGCCCCGTCCCGCCCGGCGGCACAGATCCAGCAGCAGTCGCGAGGCGTCGAGGTTGATGCGCATGCCGAGGTCGAAATCCGCCTCCGCCGCGCCGGAGACCACCGCCGCCAGATGGAACACCAGACGCACTTCGGGTCCGATCACCGCGGCCATGGCGGCCGGGTCGGCGACGTCGGCGGTCACCACCTCGAGGCGCGGATCGCCGAAGTCCGGCGCGGGCGCCTGATCGACCAGCACCAGGCGCTCGATCCTGCGCCCTGCGACCTCGCCTCGCTGCAGCAGGCGGCGAGCCAGCCTTTGGCCCAGGAACCCCGCTCCGCCGGTGACCACGATTGTCATGAAACCTGCATCCGCCCCGTGCTAACCGGCCCATCTAGCCCGCGACAGCGGCCAGTGCCAGGGCGCCGTCCACCCTGGTGATCGGCGCGCGCTTGTGCATTAGAAAGGGCCCATGAAGCTGCTGCTCGTGGAAGACGATCAGGAGGCCGCCGACTATCTGAAGCGGGCCCTGGAAGAAGCCGGCCATTCGGTGGAACACGCGGCCGAAGGGCGCGAAGGCCTGCTGGCGGCTGCGAGCAACCCCTATGACGTGATCATCCTCGACCGAATGCTGCCGGAGATGGACGGGCTGTCGATCCTGCGCACCTTGCGCGCGGCCCGGGTGCGCACGCCGGTGCTGCTGCTGACGGCGGTGCAGGGCATCGACGACCGGGTCGAGGGGCTGGACGCCGGCGCCGACGACTATCTGGTCAAGCCGTTCGCCTTTGTCGAGCTGCACGCCCGCATCAACGCCCTGTCGCGCCGCCCGCCGCCGCAGGAGGTGGTCACCACCCTGCAGGTGGGCGACCTGCGCATGGATCTGCTCAAGCGCACCGTGACCCGCGCCAGCGTGCGCATCGAGCTGCAGCCGCGCGAGTTCCAGCTGCTCGAATATCTGATGCGCCACGCCGGGCGTGTGGTCACGCGGACCATGCTGCTGGAAGGCATCTGGAACTTCAATTTCGAGCCCCAGACCAACATCGTCGAGACCCACATGAGCCGGCTCAGGTCGAAGATCGACCGCGGCCACCCGCGCGAACTGATCCACACCGTGCGCGGCGCCGGCTACATGTTGCACGAGGCGGTTTGAGATGCGGCGCGCGTTCTCGTCGCAAAACCGGCCCCCACTTTTTTGGAACGCGCTCTGATGTTCGGCTCGACGAGCCTGCGCCTGGCCGCGGCCTACACCGTCGGATTCTCGGTGGCGGTGGCCCTACTCGGCGTCACCACCATCCTGTCGACCCGCGCCGCCCTGACGCAACAGTTCGACGAACGCCTCCGGTCCGATCAGGTCGCGGTGCTGGACGGCTATCACAAGCAGGGGCTGTTCGGCCTGAAGCGCGAAATGGCCGAGGCCAGTGCGGGCGCGGGCGCCCTGTTGTTCGGCGTGCAAACGGAGGCCGGGACTCCGATCCAGGGCCCCCTGGCAGGCCTGCACACGCCTGTCGGCGTCTCCACCGCGCGACTGCCTGACGAGCGGGAACCGATAACCGTCCGTGTACTGACTGATGACCTGGACGGCCGCTACCGGCTGCTGGTGGGGGACCGGTCCGATCATATCGAGGCCCTGAGCCAGAAGGTGCTGTGGCGCTTCGCCCTGGCCTTCGCCGCCCTCCTGGCCCTGGGCGTCGCCGGCGGCTTCGCCCTCAGCCGCGCGGTGCAGAGGCGCATGGCGGCGATCTCGGGAACCGCCCAGGCGATCATCGACGGCGACCTCGGCCGCCGGGTGCCGGTGACGGGCGACGACGACCTCTCCCGCCTGGCCACGACGCTGAACCGCATGCTCGACCGCATCGGCGCGCTGATGGACAACCTGCGCCAGGTGACCAGCGACGTCGCCCACGACCTGCGCACGCCGCTCAATCGTCTGCGTCAGAGGCTGGAGCGTTCGGCGCGCCAGGCCGGCGACCCGGCGCACCGGGCCGAGATCGAGGGGGCCCTGAACGATGTCGACGCCATCCTCGCCACCTTCGCCGCCCTGCTGCGCATCTCCGAGGTGGAGGCCGGCGCCCGCCGGGCCGCGTTCCGCAGGGTCGACCTGAGAGCCCTGGCGCGGGCGGTGGCGGAGGATTTCGGCCCCGCCGCCGAGGACAGCGGCCACCGGCTGGAGTTCGACGACGGCCCGCCGGTGTGGATCGAGGGCGACGCCGAACTGCTCACCCAGATGACCGTGAACCTGGTGGAGAACGCCCTGCGGCACACGCCCAAGGGCTGCTTGGTGCGGCTGTCGGCCGGCGAGTCCGGCGGCCTGCCGGTGCTGACGGTCAGCGATAACGGCCCGGGCGTGCCGGCGGCCGAACGCGCGCGGCTGTTCGACCGCTTCTACCGGCTGGAGCGCAGCCGCTCGACGCCGGGTTCGGGCCTCGGCCTGGCGCTGGTCCAGGCGGTGGCGCGGCTGCACCGGGGCGAGGCCAGCCTGGCGGGCGGCGCCCCCGGGCTCAAGGCGACGGTGGTGTTTCCGACTACTTCTTGAACACGGCGTCGATCCCCGCCTGGGCGCAGATCTGATCCACCGACTGGCCGTTCTCCGGCCGCCCGCCGCCGGCGCCGACCGCGCCGATCAGCTTGCCGTCCTTCATCAGAGGAATGCCGCCGGCCACCGGGAACAGGCCGATCTTCTCGGTCGTGGTCTGACCCACGGGGGTCGCCACGCTCTGGGCCCGCTGCTCGGAAGGAAGCCCGGTGCGCAGCGCCGTCTCGGCCTTGAAGCGGGCTGTCGTCACCCCGACCTCGCTGGCGCCGATGGATGCGAAATAGACCGGCTGGCCGGTGACATCGAGCACCCAGATGGCGATCGGCCAATTCTTGGCCCGCGCCATGGTCATGCAGGTGTCGACGATCTGCCGAGCCCCGTCGTAGGCGATGGTCTCCATCGGCTTGGTGATCTGGGCGTGGGCGGTCGCGCCCGAGGCGAGCAGGGCGGCGGCGGCGATGGCGAGGGTGGCGGTTTTCATGGGGTCCTCCCGGAGGTCGGGGGGACGCTAGCCTGCCATTCGTCGAGTGCCTACCTCCCCCATCGCTACCGCGCTGGGGGAGGTAGGACTGAGCTTCGCTCAGTCCTTCGCGCGCTCGTAGAACGAGCCGTCTTCGGTCTGAACCACGATGCGGGTGCCGGCGGTGACGTAGGTGGGGACCATGGTGCGCAGGCCGTTAGACAGCATGGCGGGCTTGTAGGAGCCCGAGGCGGTCTGACCCTTGGTCACCGGCTCGGTCTCGACCACTTCCAGCGTCACGCGGGCGGGCAGTTCCAGCGCGATGGGGATTTCGTCGTGAGTCGACAGGTACACGGCCATGCCGTCGGCCAGATAGACGCCTAGGTCGCCGATGATGTCGTCGCGCGCCACCACCTGGTCGAAGGTCGCGGGGTTCATGAAGTGGTACTCGTCGCCGTCCTTGTAGAGGAAGGTGTACTCGCGCTGGTCCACCGTGGCGCGCTCGACCACCTCGGTGGTGCGGTAGCGTTCCGACACCTTCACCCCGTCGGAGATGCGGCGCATGTTCAGCTGGGTCACCGGGGTGCCCTTGCCGGGGTGGATGTTTTCGGCGCTCAGCACGACGTAGAGCTTGCCGTCCATGTCGACGACGGCGCCCTTGCGCAGGGAACTGGCCTGAACTTTCACGTCTATGGTCCTTGCGGCTCGGCGGACCGGAAGTCCGCGGATGAAATCGGGTGGCGACAGCCTCAGCACGCGCACCTATACGATCAGGCGATAAATCGCTAGTGCGCTGGATTTGAAGTTCGCCCGCAGACTGGATAGAGCGGTGAGCGAACTTCAAATCTGAAAAGCGCACTAGAAACATCCCTTTTGCTAGTGTGGCTGGAGATTCCGAAATTCGCTCTGCGCCTACCATCAAGGGCTGGCGAATTTCGGAATCGCCACACTAGCCCGCCGAAGCTTGGCTCCCTGTGACCCTTTCCCCCTCCTCCCCCTGGTGGCGGCCCGACGTCCACGCCGCGCGGCGCCCGTTTCTGGAAGCGCGCGGCCGTATTCGCGCCGCCGTGCGCGGGTGGTTCGAGGAGCGCGCCTTTGTCGAGGTCGAGACCGCGGCCCTGCAGGTGTCGCCGGGCAACGAGGCCCATCTGCACGCCTTCGCCAGCCGCATCGAGGGTCCCGGCGGGGGCGACGCCCTCTTGTTCCTGCGCACGTCGCCGGAGTTCGCCTGCAAGAGCCTGCTGGCCGCCGGCGAGCGGCGGGTGTTCGAGCTCGGCAAGGCCTGGCGCAACCGCGAGCGCGGGCCGCTGCATCATCCGGAGTTCACCCTCCTGGAATGGTACCGCGCCGAGGAGCCGTATGAGGCGCTGATGCTGGACTGCGCCCTGCTGCTGGCCCTCGCCGCAGAGGCCGCGGGAAGCAAGGTTCTGCGCTGGAAGGGCGTCGAGGCCGACCCCTTCGCCGCGCCCGAGCGCCTGACCTTGGCGCAGGCCTTCGACCGCTTCGCCGGGATCGACCTGCTCGCCACCGTGGCCGAAGACGGTTCGACCGACCGTGACGCCCTCGCCGCCGCCGCCCGCGCCGCCGGGGTGCGCATCGCCGAGGACGACCGGTGGCCGGACGTGTTCAGCAAGGTGCTGGTGCAGACGGTCGAGCCTAACCTCGGCGTGGGGCGGCCGACGATCCTCTGCGAATACCCCGCGCCCGAAGCGGCCCTCGCCCGGCCCAAGGCCTCGGACCCGCGAGTGGCCGAGCGCTTCGAGCTCTATGCCTGCGGGGTGGAGCTGGCCAACGCCTTCGGCGAGCTGACGGACCCGGCATTGCAGCGCCAGAGGTTCGCGGCCGAGATGGCCGAGAAGGAGCGGGTCTACGGCGAACGCTATCCCATCGACGAGGCGTTCCTCGCCGCCCTGGCCGAGATGCCGGAGGCCTCGGGCGCCGCCCTGGGCTTCGACCGGCTGGTGATGCTGGCCTCCGGCGCCGAACGCATCGAGCAGGTGACCTGGTCGCCGGTGGCGGAGCCGCCGGTTTCGGACGAAGGCGCATGAGCCGCACCCTGCGCACCCCCGCCGATCTGGCCGGCGCCGGCCTGATCGACCCCGCGCGCATCCCCGAGCTGGAGCGCGTGGCCGCCCGCTACGCCGTGGCCGTGACGCCGGCGGTCGCCGCCTTGATCGACCCCGCCGATCCCGCCGACCCCATCGCCCGCCAGTTCCTGCCCAGCGCCGCCGAGCTCGACGCCCGCCCCGAGGAGCTGGCCGATCCCATCGGCGACGAGGCCCACAGCCCGGTCGAAGGCATCGTCCACCGCTATCCCGACCGGGTGCTGCTGAAGCTGACCCACCTCTGCGCCACCTATTGCCGCTTCTGCTTCCGCCGCGAGACCGTCGGACCCGGCGCGTCCGCCCCGCTCGACGGCCCGGCGCTCGACGCCGCCTTCGCCTATATCGCGGGCCGCCAGGATATCTGGGAGGTGATCCTGACCGGCGGCGACCCGCTGGTGCTGTCGCCGCGCCGCCTGAAGGACGCCATGGCGGGCCTGGCGGCCATCGACCACGTGAAGATCGTGCGCCTGCACACCCGCCTGCCCGCCGTCGATCCGGCCGCCGTCACGCCGGAGCTGATCGAGGCCCTGCACTGCCCCGGCAAGGCGGTCTACGTCGCCCTCCACGCCAACCATCCGCGCGAACTGACGCCGGAGGCGAGGGCCGCCTGCGCCCGCATCGTCGACGCCGGAATTCCGATGGTGTCCCAGACCGTGCTGCTCAAGGGCGTCAACGACGACGTTGTGACCCTCGGCGCCCTGATGCGCGCCTTCGTCGAGACCCGCATCAAGCCCTACTACCTGCACCACGCCGACCTCGCGCCGGGGACCGCCCACCTGCGCACCACGATCGAGGAAGGCCAGGCCCTGATGCGCGCCCTGCGCGGCCGCTGGTCCGGCCTCTGCCAGCCGCAGTACGTGCTCGACATCCCCGGCGGCCACGGCAAGGTCCCGGTCGGGCCGGGGTATCTGCAGGGCGGCGAGGTCGAGGACCCGAACGGGGTGCGGCATGGGTATCCGGCGGACCGCTAGGCTTCCGCCGTCCGCGCCGCGAACCAGGGCTTCATCCGGGCGATCGCCTCCCGCGTCTCGGCCGTCGAGACGGCGAAGCTGAAGCGGATGAAATGGCGGCCTTCGACGGGGTCGAAATCCACGCCCGGCGCGGTGGCGACGCCGGTGTCGCGCAGCAGGCGTTCGCAGAAGGCCAGGCTGTCGCCCGTCAGATGGGCGATGTCGGCCCAGATGTAGAAGGCGCCGTCGGGCGGGGCGATGGAGTTGAGGCCCATGGCCGGCAGGGCGTCCAGCAGCAGGGCGCGGTTGGCGCGGTAGACCTCGACGTGGCCGTTCAGCTCGGCCGTGCAGTCCATGGCGATCAGGGCGGCGTGCTGGCTGAGCGAGGGCGGGGTCAGGAACAGGTTGCTCATCCGCGAATAGGCGGCGTCTTTCAGGGCGTGCGGCGCCACCAGCCAGCCGAGGCGCCAGGCGACCATGCTGTAGTACTTGGAGAAGCTGTTGACGATCAGGGCGTCGGGCTCGAAGCGGAGCATGCTGACCGCAGGCTGGGTGTAGCTGAGGCCGTGGTAGATCTCGTCGGAGACGATGCGGATGCCGCGCTGGCGGCACACCTGCGCGATGGCCTCCAGCTCCTCGGCCGGGATGATCGTGCCGGTGGGATTGGCGGGGCTGGCGATGATCACGCCGGCGGGCGCCGGATCGAGCTCGGCCAGGATCTTGGCCGTCATCTGGAAGCGCTCGGCCGGGCCGCAGCCGATCTCCACCGGGACCATGTGCAGGGCCTTGAGCGTGTTGCGGTAGGCGACGTAACCGGGGCGGGCCGTGGCCACCCGGTCGCCGGGCTTGAACGCGCTCGACAGGGCCAGCACCAGGGCCGGCGAGGCGCCGCAGGTGAGCACGATGCGGTCGGGCTCGACGGCTGCGCCATAGGCCTCGGCGTAGTGGCGGGCGATGCGCTCGCGCAGGGCGTCGGACACCCAGTAGCCCATGGGGTCGCGGTCGAGCACGCGGTGGGCCTCGGCGATGGCGGCGGCCGGCGCCCCGGTGGAGGGCTGGCCGAACTCCATGTGGATGATGCTGGCCCCCTCGGCCTTGAGCTGGTGCGCCAGGCGGCTGAGGGCGACGGCCTGAAAGGGGTCGATTTCGGCGGACATGGCGGCTGGTTAGACCCGTTGCGCCTTGCCCGCCAGCCCCGCGCCCGCGCGGTGCGGCGCCCCCTGGATTTTTTTGTGCGGTCGGTTTGGGGGAGACAGGCGCGCGGCGACGTCTCGACTCTGGAGCTGCGTCTTCCCCGTCGCGGCTCTGGTCTGTTGGAGTAGGGGCGTCGGCTTCCGGGGGGATGACGGCGTCTTTCGTTCCCGCAGATGCAGCTCAGCCGGCTGCGAGACGGCCTGCGCCGCGCCAGTGCGCAGGCCGTCTTCGTGCCGCGGGACCTCTTCCCTGAATTCGGTTCTTGGTGTCCAGTCTGCCCACGCGCTCAAGCAGGCCGATAGGCAGATAGCGCGAAAGAACGCGCGGGGAGGCTGAAGATGAACACCCGAATGGGGGCGCTTGCGGCCGCCCTGCTTCTTCCGTCGATCGCACTCGCCCAGACGGCCCCAGCGAAGCCGCCCGCGCCCAAGGCGTCCGCCGCCTGCGACCGGCGCTGCCTGCTGCACACCCTCACCGAATACACCGAGGCGATCGGCGACAACGACACCTCGCGCCTGAAACTGTCGCCCAGGCTCCGGGCCACCTACAACGGCGCCGAGGGCCAGCTCGGCAAGGGCGACATCTGGGCGGCGAACCGCCGCCTGCCCTACCGCCAGGTGTTCGTCGACCCGGTCACCGGCGCGGCGGTGTTCTACGGCATCGTCACCGAGGCCGTGCAGCGCCCGGCCGCGGGCGAGGCGCCGTCGGCGGCGGCGTCCAAGCGCTGGTGGTTCTACGTCGCCAGGCTGAAGGTGGCGGGGGGCCAGATCACCGAGGTCGAGGAGATCGCCTACGAGAAGCCCGCCGGCGGCTTCGGCGCCGATCCGGCCGACCTGCACCTGGCCGACCGCATCTTCGACACCGTGTTGCCGACGGCCGAGCGCTCGACCCGCCAGCAGCTTTTCCACATCGCCGACCAGTACTTCTCGGCCGTCTCGCACCAGGTCGACTACCACGACGTGCCGTGGCACCCGGAATGCCAGCGGGTGGAGATCGGCGTGTTCACCGTCAACGCCCCGGGAACCTCCGGCAGCTGCGGCGGCGAGTTCAAGACGCGCTCGGTGTGGTGGAACGTGATCAACCGCCGGTTCTACATCGCCGACCCCGAGCGGGGCGTGGTGCTGGCGGTCGGCAACTTCACCGCCCCGCCCGAATACCCCAAGAACAACCCCTCGGTGGTGATGGAGGTGTTCAAGGTGCAGGACGGCATGATCCGGCACATCAGCGCCTTCTTCCGCGGCAACGGCCAGCCGCATTCGGGCTGGGGGGACTGAGCGTGCTGCGCTTGAAGTTCGGCGCCGCGCTTCTGGTGCTCGCCGCGAGTGCGGGCGGGGCCGCCGCGGCGCCCGCCTGCCCGCGCGCGGGCTGGACCCTGGTCGAGCCCAGGGCTTCGTCGGAGACGCGGCCGGTCAAGGCCGGGCCACGCATTCTGTTCGTGCGCAAGGACGCGCTCACGGTCACCGGCGACATCACCGAGATCAAGCTGGGCGGCGACCGCTACGACACCGCGCTCTTGATGAAGTTCACGCCCGAGGCGGCAAGGCGGCTGCACGACGCCACGGCCAACCATGACGGGCTGCGCATCGCCTTCACCGTGGGCGACCGCGTGGTGTCGGCCATCACCTGGTCGGGCCCCTATGGGATGGACGCGGATCAGGGCGTGCAGATCAGTCTCGGCCGCCCGACGCCGCAGGTCAGGCCGATGGTGAAGGCGATCC
>Ga0265327_10003249_pt1 | contig 15772 bp, 12 predicted proteins | sample 41621metaG_FD_202089 | JGI IMG/M metagenome (GOLD analysis project Ga0265327, IMG submission 202089) | Rhizosphere microbial communities from Carex aquatilis grown in University of Washington, Seatle, WA, United States - 4-16-21 metaG | ecosystem: Host-associated > Plants > Roots > Rhizosphere... | reverse complement strand
CCCTTGCCGCGCGCTCTCTCGGACAGCGATTCGTATTGGTACGATTCCGCGTTCACGCCGCCCACCAATGGCGATGCCGATTTCGAAAACTTTTTTGATTACAGCCAGACCGTCTATAAAGCCTGTCAATGGTATGGCGAAGGCGGTGCTGGACCGTACGTGGATTTTTATCCGTGGGGTTATGGTGAATGGCTGAACGATGCCAACGGTCGCACCGGCGCGCAAATGCCGGCGCGCACGACTCACTGGCTGAATAATTTCCGGGCGATGATGCTGCCGCCTTACGCCTACATGCTCCAGGCCGATGCCCAGATTTATGACCTGGACGGTACGCCCGGGCCCAGCTCCGACTTTACCACCGGTCCCAGCGGCTTCTTGATCCAAAAAAGTGCCGAGATCGAGGAACTCTGGCCCTCTTACAATTTTTTCCGGCCGGCGGGCGCGGATAAATTTTCCCTGGATCAAAAACTGATTTATTGCGTCACCAGCGCCAGCGGTACTGGTGATGGATCCGCGTGGACCATGACCGATATTTCAGGTGACACACCGGCGGACGGTTTTATATTTAATGACAGCACCGGCCTTTACGACACGCTGGCTGATTACGGTGGCATTTGGGGCGGCTCGGTGGTGGACGGTTTTTATTCAGGCTGCACGTATACCGGCGGCACGCTCACCCTCGGCACTAAGGCATATAATGTGCCATCGGATTGGTCGCTGCCTAATGGTGATGAATCGAGCGCCATCGGGCCGCTGCGCTTTCCCGATGCACCCTCAATTCTTGGCCGCGCCGCGATCACGGCCGTGGCCGATGCCGGCAGCCATTTGCCATTCACGGCCGGATGGACGCCCACCTATCAATTTGCCGTGGCGCAAACTAATTTTGGCATGCTCTTGTCGGGCGAGGAAACGGTGGATTTGTTTGACGCCAACATGACCATTGTCGCCAGCGGCGTCACGGCCACGCGCGTTAATGACACCACCTTTACGCTGACCTCGGCCATCGCGGCCGCGTACGTGATGATCCATGGCGCGCCCCATTGGTATTGGGACGACAACCAGCGCAAGGGTGACTTCACCTACTATTCATGGCTGCTCGATTATCGCTCAAATCATGGGCCGTCGCCGAACAATGGTTATGCCTCTTTTACCGAGACCCAAGGCTTCATTAAATTCGCGCCCTGCTCGCCCATGGTGCTGGCCGTCACCCCCAACGGCGAGACCTGGCCTAATGCCATCGTGATACCCTTTCCGGACACGTTTGATTTCGATCAGCGTTACGGCGCGCGTTGGCAGTTTGAATTCGAACAGGCGATGGTGGATTTGCTCTATCAAACGCCGTCGCCCAAGTGCGGCGGTGGCACTTGGACCATGGACGATGGCTCATGCAGTCCTGATGTGCAGTATGCGCATTTCCCGCTGGTCGAATCGCGGTTGACCATTCCCATCAATGGCGGTCCCGCTGAGAATGAAACTGCGCCGGCGTTGCCCGACGGCATCACTATTGGCCATGCCTCGCCCGTGACCTATCCCGTCGTGACGAACGCGCTCTATGAGCCCGGCATGATCGGCTACGATCCCACGACCGGCAATCCGTTGCCGACCTGGACATTTTGGGGTTACCGGCACGCCATTGAGACCAGTTCCTGCGGCGGTTCCTGCCGGTTTGACTATGTTGGGATGGAGAATCTCGCCTGCGTCATGATATGAGATATGCCCCCCCATCTGTGCGCGCCAGGCTTGGCCTGCGGTCCATGGCCGCCAGTTATGACTTGCCGCCTCAAAAAATAACCGCGCGCCAGGCTATTTGTGGGCGGTGCGAATGGAATATGGCTGGCCGGTGCCAACATCCTGGCCAGCGCTGCGCCCCCTGCCAGCAAGGCATGGGTTTGGCGGTGGCATTGAGGCGGGCAGGATTCACGTGCCCGGCTGGCCATTTTAAGGCTGGCTAAAAGGCATTTTAAACCCCGCTTAAAGTCCTGCTCCGAAGTGGCCCAAAAGCCAAAAATTCTCAAACCTATTCAAAAAGTTCTCAAGTCGCGTGCGGTTTTACAGCTATGGTCGCTTTCATGTTTTGTTCTTTCTACCGCGGCGTGAACAATGCGACGGACGGGTTATGATTATTACTAACAATGTTCACGAATTGTCCGGCGCAAACCGCTTCATTCAGTTAAACAAGCGAATCGCCGGTTGGTTTCGCAAAAGAACGTTATCGGCAAATTTCGGAATCGTTATTGCCACTGCAAATGGCTCGCCTAAAGTAACCCAAGAAAATTCCTGCTAACCCAAAAGTCACGGAGCGGTGCCGTCAATTGCGCCTTAAATCTTTGGCTGGCAGGTGAACATGCCGATGAGCAATCAATCCATCAATCGAAGCTGCCCGGTTTGCAATGAAACGCAAACCCGCCCGTTTCTATTCAAAAATGGCTTTCAACTCGTCCGCTGCGCGCAGTGCGCCATGGTTTATACCAACCCCGTGCCGGCGGAAATGGCGAGCGGCAATTTTTACGACCAGGCCGGCCACGAGTATCTCTCGCCCGAGAAATTGGAGAGCGATTACTCGGCGGTTCGCTTCAAACGTGAGCTGCGCCTGTTCCGGGTATTTTGCCCGCGCGGCTCGGTGCTCGATGTAGGCTGCTCCTCCGGCGCGTTTCTCTATCAACTGCATCAGCAATATCCCAACGATTATCAAATCACCGGCACGGATGTTTCCAGTGCGCCGCTTGCGTATGCAGAAAAAATGGGCGTGCCAGTCATCAAAGATAATTTCCTGACACACTCATTCACCACACAATATGACGCCGTGACTTTCTGGGCTGTGATGGAACATCTCGCCGAGCCGCAATTATTCCTCGACCGGGCGGCGGCTATTCTCAAACCGGGCGGTCTTTGCTTTGTGCTGGTGCCCAACTTGAAATCGCTCGCCTTCAGATGTCTCGGGGCAAAGTACCGTTATGTTTACAATGAACATTTGAATTATTTCACGCCCCAAACGCTCCAGAAATTCATGGAGCACAAGTTCTCCGTGATGGATTTGAAATCCACGCATTTCAATCCGATTGTCATGGGGCAGGATTTTCGCGGTCATGGCCAGGCCATCTCACGCGCCGAACGGGTTCAATTATTGAAGCGCACCACCGGCTACAAAAAGTCGCGGTGGATGTATCCCGTGCGCCTGGGTTATCAAACCGCCGAAGCGATGCTGGCCGGCCTTAAGCTGGCGGATAACATTGTCATCATTGGCCGCAAGAATCGGGTGTAACCAGCGGCAAGCGCGTGACACATTAGGGCATGAACGATTACGAACGCATCGCGCGCCTCATCCGCTTTCTCGATGAGCATCGCGCGGAACAACCTGACTTGGCCAAGCTCGCCACGCAGGCAGGTCTGAGCCCATTTCATTTGCACCGGCTGTTTTCCTCTTGGGCCGGCGTCACGCCCAAAGATTTTTTGCAATGCCTGACGCTAACTCACGCCAAGGCACTGTTGCAATCCGGGGAAACCATTCTGGACGCCACCTTGGATGCTGGCCTGTCTGGTCCGGGCCGTTTGCATGACCTGTGCGTAAATCTGGAAGCCGCCTCGCCCGGAGAATTGAAAGCGGGCGGCGCAGGCTGGACGATTACCTACGGCTTCGCGGAAAGTCCGTTTGGGAAATGTCTCATTGCCGAAAGTCCGCGTGGCATCTGCCAGCTTGCCTTTGTGGAAACGGAATCCGCAGCCCGCACCGAACTGCAATCCAACTGGCCCAATGCATCACTAAAACAAAACGATGCGACAGCAAAACGGCTCGCTAAAAAAATCTTTGTGCGCCATGACCTCAAAGCAAGCGCCGGACAAAACGGCGGTAGCACATTGCGAGCGTTTGTACGCGGGACACCATTTCAAGTCCGGGTCTGGAAGGCCTTGCTGGAAATTCAACCCGGTTCGCTGACCAGTTATCACCGGCTGGCCGGGGCGGTTGGCAAACCGGCGGCGGCGCGGGCCGTGGGCACGGCCGTGGGACAAAATCCGCTGGCGTATTTGATACCGTGCCACCGGGTCATCCGCCAAACCGGTGTTCTGGGGGGCTACCACTGGGGCTTGGTCCGCAAACGCGCCATCATTGCGTGGGAAAGTTCAGCCAGCACCTTGCGCCGGTGAAATCGTTTACTGAAATTGAATAATATCGGCAGCGCGATCGGCATCGCTAACCGCCCACAAGTTCAACGGATTAAACGCGGTGGCATACTTGTAGAAACGCGCGCTGCCATCCGCAAACGTATTGTTGGAGCCGCCGGTTTGGGAACCGTCGCCACGGCCATTATGCCGGTCCTGGGACACCGCACCCGCAAAGTCATCGCCATTGCCCGCCAGCATATCCATGTAAAAGTCGCCACGGTAAGATTCCTTTTCACCGAGCACAATCGTATCGCTGGGATGCACAATCTGGCCTGCCTTCATGCCTCCTTGATAGGTTCCGCCCATGAACAACTGAAAATCACTCGCGCTCAAAGTATCCTTAAAATAATCGTTCCAGCCGTTGATGAAATAACTGCGCCAGGCGGCATCGGCGACGTTATTGGAAGATGCGCCTGCCCCCAGCGTTGTGGGCGTATTGGTAAGCTCAGAAGGACAAATCAATACTTTCAAATTCTTGCCGTAGAGATCGTAAAATTTATCCGGCCAGCGGGAAATACTAAGCCGGGGCGGAAACGTGTCCCGGCTATCGCCCACGTACATCTGCGTGGCCATGCCAAGCTGGCGAAGATTATTGTTGCACGCAATGGCGCGGCCGGATTCTTTCGCCCGGCCCAACACCGGCAGCAACATGGCAGCGAGAATGGCGATAATGGCAATCACCACCAGCAATTCAATCAAGGTGAACGCCTGGCTTTCGCCCTGGCCGCTCGTTTTGCCTGTGCTTCTCATACTGCTCCATGAGACGCATAAGCTTGCAAGGAGGTTAACAATAAAAAACGAGGTGCCAGATTGCGGGTTTAATCACGGCATAATACTGCGGATTGACAAGGCAGGGGTGGCCGCTATGATTTTGTCATTGCAGGCCATCGGGCTTGCAACCGGCGTCCGCCAGTGCGGGTGTAGTTCAATGGTAGAACGGCAGCCTTCCAAGCTGCATACGTGGGTTCGATTCCCATCACCCGCTCCAACATCACTTGGAGTGAAGACGTCGTGCATTTTTATAACAAGCGGAACATTGCCGTGGATTCGCACGGCAACGAAGTGGTGTTTGACCTGCGCGTGGGACCGCCATCGGGATACACCGCGCTGTTTGCGCCGCCCGAGGTGCTCGACAATGTCCAGAATGTTTCCGGCATGACACCCGATTCGGCCGGTTCAGATATTTCCTCCAATGGTCAGGTGGGTAACTTGGGACTGACTGCCAGTCAAGAGGCCGACCTGATTAATTTCCTCAAAACGCTGACCGATGGCTACAGCCGTCCTATTCCCGTCGGCCAAAAGGTAGTCCAATAGAATGGACTCACGGCTCACGATCGTTGGAAAGTGCCTGCGGCAAATCAACGTAATTTGAATGCAAAGCTAGAGGCGCAAGTGCGATTCCGACCCTCGCCTCCAAACCTAACCAGTTGGAACTGTAATGGTTTGGAAGACTTCCACAGATGAGTGCCAGCGGAAGTGCCAGCAAAATTTAACTTTGGCCTGCCCTGCGTAACTCCCACCTGCTCCCTACCGGAGTCGAGATCAACCGTCGTAACCTCATCACTGTAAACACAGTTATGAGAAAACGATTCAGACTCTATAAAAGAAAAAAAGGCGGACGTTATTACATTCACGACGAAGTGACGGGCAAGCAGGACAGCCTGCATACGAGCGACCGTGCCACCGCCGTTCGCTTGTTCCACTCGCGGCAGGAAGCCGAACAGCAGCCCGCCGTGAACCTGCAAATCGCCCGCGCCTATCTCGCGGCCAGCGACCCTCAAATTGCCACGCGTAACTGGCAGTTCGTCATGGACGAAATGATGAAGCTGAAAAAAGACCAGACCCAACACCGCTGGCAGACCGCCATCAAAGACAAAGCCTTCGACAGCATCCGGCATCAGCCGCTTCTGGAAACTCGCCCGGAACATTTTTTGCGCGTTTTGGAGGCGGGAAAAGTTTCGACCAACGTTTATCTGCGGCGCATCCATAACTTCGCCTTGGACATGACTTGGTTGCCGTGGCCGGTGCTGGCCAAGAAGCGCTGGCCGACGGTCGAGTTCAAGGAAAAGCGTGGCATCACGATGGCGGAACATCAGGCCATCGTCGCCCGCGAACAAAATCCCGAACGCAAGGCGTTCTACAAACTGGCGTGGCACCTAGGCGCATCGCAATCAGACTTGGCATTCCTCGAAGCAGAGAATGTTGATTGGGACAACCACGTCATCAGCTACAAGCGGATGAAAACCGACACGGTTGCCATCATGCGCTTCGATGAAGACATGGCGGAAATCCTGCGCGACCTGCCGAGCAGCGGCCCGCTATTCCCCTATCTGCGAACTGTCCGCGCAGGCGACCGCGCCACGGAGTTCAAGCAACGCTGCGATGGGCTTGGCATCAAAGGCGTCTCGCTGCACAGCTACCGTTATGCTTGGGCGGAACGGGCAAAGACGGCAGGCTATCCCGAACGGTATGCGCAAGTGAACTTGGGCCACAACAGCAAAGCCATGACGCGAGCCTATTCGCGCAAGGCCGAGGTGGAAATGCCGTCGTTGAGCGAATACGAGCGGCAACAAAAAGCCATCATTGGAAACCATGAAACCGAACCCGTGACGCAGAGCGTCGCGGCATAAGGAGGACATCATGCAACCTTGGCAAATTAAGGCACTCGAACTGGAAGCGTCGGGATTGAAACACCTGGACGGATTCATTCACGAACACGCGCTCTACTTTCTCATCGGAGCCATTTATCTTTTGCTGGCTTTGCTGGCATTGGTATTGAGCGGTGCCTTGCGACGAAAAGGAGGAAAATCCGCGCACCACGTCCGGCCAGCCATTTTCATTGATCTGACTGGACGGCCACCAACGCCCCCGGACACATTTGACCCATTCCCGCCATATCGGGAATCATCACATTGCGATTGCGAGGACCATAATCTGGACTGACTCAGGCTGGTGAGCGGCGGTGCGGAGCGCCGAGCCACCAGCTCGCCGCGCCGCCGGACGCTATCGCGTAACGGACTCGCCCGTCCTCATGTCGTTTGGAATTGCCGTGCCCGCTTGCGCGCATTTTTATTACGCCAATGTCGGTGAATGGCGGCCACCACCTTGTCGAGCCAGTTCACGTCGGCAAGCTGTTGTGCGAGCAGGTCGCGGGAATAACGTTTCACACAGTATTTCTGTGGATGTCCCAATGGTTTAATCAAACCCGCCCGCGACAGGGGCGGGATGTTATGTGTGGCAACGCCCAGCGCCTCGGCAACTTCCTCCTTGGTCATGGTGGCATGATATTTTTCCAGTGGTTGAATTTTTAATGGTGAATCAGTCGTCATACATTTTCCTTGGTTAAAGTGAGGATGACGGCGGCAATGTGGGTGCTCAACGTCGCAGCCAAACGGCGATCCGCCGACTTCACAAATTTCAATTCGGATTTCTGAATCCCGTGTTCCAGCCGCTTGAGGCCGCTGCCTAAAACGACGACTTCGGCCGTGGCAAAACAAATCCGCATTTTTTCCGGCGGCGCGTCCGGCTCCTTTTCCAAAGCCGGATTGGAAATTCGCTCGGCATACAAGAACTGCGCGTAAGGCAGCAGATAGCTGATGCCGTTATCGGCAAACACATCGAGCGCAGTGATGGTGGGATCACTGCCGAGGCAGGGATTGTCGCGCGGGCTAGACGCTGATGCCGGTGGATTTTCGTTGTTCAGTTGGCTTGATTTCATGGCTGCTCCTTTCGGTGGTTTCGATTGAAAGAGATCGGGCAATGCGCTGGCGGAACTGTTTTAAGAAACGATTGCCGCGCTCCAAAATGGTTTGGAGGAAGTCGCGTTGAGGCATGGCTTCAACGGCTGCCAAACGCGCACTGGAATGCGTGACGTGCGAGCGAAGCAAGTCGCTGTCATCGGTGAAAATCTGGCAGCGTTCGCGCCCGCGCGAAATGCTGACGTAAAATTGTTCCTGATGGATGGCGGGCAGCGAACGCGACGAGGCGACCAGCAAAACTTCATCCACTGTCTTACCCTGGGCGGCGTGCGACGTGACGGCATAGCCATGCGTGAAATTGCGATAATCGACAGGAATCACGCGGCCATCGGCCAGCAAAATGGAATCGCCTTGAATCGCCCGCACTTCGACAAGTTCGCCATTGATAAATTTCTTTTGTCGGTTCGCTTGCAGCAACAGCTTGTCACCGGCAGCCACTTTCAATTTCCGTTTCTCTCCAACATCGCAGGCGATGCCTGCACCCAATGGAAAAATGTTTTCGGAACCATCCGTGTGTTGAACTTTGAGCGAGTCATTTTCCACGGCGACCACCGCAACCGTTTCGCCTTTTTCAAAACCATGTCCGCGCCGATGAAAATGGATGGCCATGCCGGGCCGGTATTGCCGCGCATCCCGCTTTTGCGCTTCCGTCCATGATAGCGAATCGAAAACTTGAAACTCCTTTTCATCCAGAGCCAGACGGCCAGATGATTTTAATTCCGCCCGGACTTTTTCCGTCACCGTTTCAATTTCATTCCATGTCGGCGCGACCAGCAGCACGGATTTATTTTCCGTCACCACTTGCAAATATGACTTCGCCGCCGCGTCGTGAAGATCATGGTGGCCCTCCGCAAGGACTTCAGTGATGGCTGCCATCCGTTCCAACTGCGCGAAAGCTTCCCCGGTGCATTTCTGCGCGGCCAGTTCCACGGCTTTGCGATAATCGGCTTTGCGTTGCCGCCGGATGGCCGTCAACTGGCCGGACTTAAAATCAGAATGCCGTTCCAAAATCCGCAAGGCATCACCGCGCGCAACTGAAGCGTGCTGGCCGGTGTCGCCGGACAAAATGATTCGCGCATCGTGCGCGTCATCAAACAGCCGCTTCATGTCGTCCATCCCCACCGCCCCGGCTTCATCCAATACAATCAATTGCCGTTCGGTCAGAACCGGCTTTGATAGCAGCAGGCTTTGCAGCGTCTTCGCCTCGAATCCCTCTTTGCGGAGAACATCCGTCGCCGCTGCCGTTGGCGCGCAAAATAGCGGTTCAATGTTCGCCTCTTTGCAGGCGGCGACCAACTCGCGCAACGCCGTGGTTTTGCCGCTGCCTGCCAATCCTTTGAGTCCCGTAATCCGGTCGCTGGTGCGAAGCACATGATAAATCGCGCGGCGTTGATCTTCGCCCAGCCAGTCGGCAGGTTTGTAACCGGGATGCAATGGCGCGACCGAATCGCAGCCCGCGTTGACCGTCTGGATTAAATCCAATTCCGTCGCTACAATTTCCTTGGTGGAAAATCCGCGTTCCGTTTTCACCAAGTTCGGCAAGTGTTTCACAGTCGCTTTCAAATCATTCAAATTCACCGCACCTAAACGATGCGACAACGCCACGCTCAACAGTTCATGTTCCGGCACCACTGACTTGCGCTCGAACACATGGGCGACGGCATGGTTCAAAAATTGATTTTCTACCAAGGCGATTCGCGGCAGACTCGATGCAAGAGCCGACGCCCGGAGTGTTTGCAGCGATTGCCGCTGATCCAATGATAACTGCGCCAACTGCCGTTCGCGGACTTCCGCCGTTGAAATGCCTTTGACCTTCTTTGCCCGGCTCTGATGCACTGCATGGGAAATTTCGTTGTTGGAAAGTTTCCGTCCCAGCTTTTCTTCCATTTCCTGCACCACCGCGTCGCGCTGTTGCGCGCGTTTGGAAAATTGCTGTAACACTCCGTCACTCACGCCCTCAATTTGAAAACCGTTTTTGGCCGGCTGAATACGGTAGCCAATTTGTTGCACCCGTTTGGCCAGTTCATTCCGATAGACCGCCGTGCCATAACGAATCGCGTCATACATGCCGCGCGCTTCCAATGCCTTCCAGCAACGCTCCTCTTTATCAAATGTGGCGTTGAACACCGTGAAATGCGTATGCAACTGCGGGTCGAGCGCGCGGGAACTGTCATGCACAAACGATGCAGCCACGAGATTGCCCGTCGTCCGGTCTGTCAGACGACCCTGCTTCCGCACGCGCGTGGCGGCGAAGGTTTCGAGTTCGCGGAACGCAATGCGGGCGGATTCCTCATGCGCCGTCACGAGCCGTTCATCATCCAGCGTCACCGCCAGCACCGATACGGATTTGGGCGGCGCACAGGTGAAATCGAAAAACACCCGGCGCTGGTCCGTCTTCAATTGTCGCTGCGTCAGGCGCTCATCATTCTGCGGATTCAGGTTTTCACACAGCGCATGAAATTGTTCGCGGGTGACATTGTCCTTTAATCCCAAATGTTCCGCACCCGCGCCGATCCACTGGCCGGGACGGATTTCACCGACGGCGTAGTAATCGTTCTGCGCCAGATGCTCGTCGAAATATTCCTTGGCATCGGCCAGATTTTTATGTGCAACGGCAGTGAACATACGGCGTCACTTTATCAGTTTCTTAAAAGGCTTTGTGCCATTTTGGAACAATCGTAAATTTCATTTCTGCTTTCATTTTTCGTTTTGTCATTTTAACCGACGAGGAATTGTCAAAGGTGACGTTGGGACACAAAATTCGTTCCTCACCTCTGCCGTGCCATTGGTCGGCTGAATCAAAAAAATAAACTTGGTTTCATTCATGTAGTAATTTTATCGGACACTCCGCGCCCTTTTGTGCAATCTTTACACAATCGTCTGGCCTCTTTCTGTTCTCTTTACCGTTTGCCATTTTACCGGAATTGTCCGCGTCGTGGTGTATCACATACCCAACACGCACGCGCCATTCTGCCGGGAACCGCCGCCATCCAGGTTCAAGCGTTGAACAAAATGATTCATGGCCACATTTTTTCAGATTGCCGCCGCCGCGTTGTGTAACTGGTTACACGACTTTAATTTTGGCTTTGTTATGCTGCGAAAATTTTCATGGCGGCATTTTCCCACAGAATGAAGCCGCATTTGTTCGGTTTCCAAACAAGATGTGTTTCGTTTTTTTCAAAAGACGCGGTCGTCAGTCTGGCGTAATTCGGGGTGATGAAGTTGCAAACTTTGCAAGAAATGAAAATAGTTTCGATGTATGCCACCAAGCGGCTCGCCCGTTGCGGGAATCTGGGGCGGAAACTCGCTTGCAATCCAAAGATTGATAAAAAACAATAATCATTACTTAAATGAAATTCGGAACTGCGTTTATCGCACTTGGAGGGTTGGACTGTCTTTGTCCCATCCGGCACGATAGACTTTGAAAAATGTCCGCACTTGCCGCCCAACTTTTTCGCGAAGTGCGCCCCGATTTCTTCGGGGTGCTGGCAAGACCGTCGGCTCGTCTCTATGTGGATTCGCTTGATGCGCTTGAATATGAGGCGGTGCAACGCAATCAAGGACTTGACCGCGAGGAAGCACTGGCATTGGTGGAACGGGTTGTTGAACAGCATGGCGATTTGAGTGCCGCCGAGGACGAATCAGTAGCTCAAGCCGCGACTACCCGCGACAAGGCGCGCATTGTTTTGGAAACACTTCGCAAGACGGGCTGGCTATACGAGGAGGAACGCACAGATTGGCAGCGGAAAATCTTCTTTGACGCAAACGGGGTTGTGCTGGTTCAGGCCTTGAGAAAAATCGCCTGTCCAGAGGCAGCCATTTTTTCGGATAAGCTGGTGAATGTATGTTTCACTTTGACCAATCGTGACGCGCTGGCGGATCAGCCTTGGGCGCAGGTCGAAAGTTGCGTCGCCAGCCTCCAAGCCGGCCTGGTCGAATTGCGCGGGATGCAAAAATCCATTGAGCGCCACACCAAACAACAATTGGCAGCTTCGACGCTGAAAGAAAATCTCGCGGTGTTGTTTGATCAATTCGCCGAACGCATCGGGCGAACCTGTTATGCGCAATTGGTTCATGCGCGTCTGCCGTCAAAGCTCGCGGAGGCACGGCGGGCGATTGAGGAATTGGAAACCAACGCCGAACTTCTGGCCAAAATGCAAACCGAGGTGATGCGGCGCGACCCTGCTGTTTCACCAGAAGGGGCGATGGCTCATGCCAGGGTGCGGCTTGATGAACTGGCGAATTTGCTGGATGGCATCCAGCCACTGGCCAACGCCATTGATCGGCGCACGGCTGAATTCACGCGCCGTTCGCAGGCGCGCTTCCGTTATCTTCAGGAAACGACCAGTGAAAACCGCTCCCGTGTGCAGGAATTTTTCGAGACGCTCAATCGTCATTTTGCCGGTCGGCGCGTTGGCGAACTGGACGAGCTGGGCATTGAGTTTCCAGTCTTGCTGCTCCACGACGCGCGAATCATTGGCGGCATGGAGTCACTCTACACACCGCGCCTTCGCCGGGCGGCGGGTGAAATTGAGCCTTTGGCAGATGCCGACCAGCGCCAGCAAGATCACGCATTGGCGCAGCTTGAAAGCACCATGCGTGATTCGTTGACCGTCAGCCGTGCCAATCATTTTGTGGCAGCATTGCCCGGCAAGAAGGGCGCGCATATTGAATCCGACGAGTTGCTTCGCGACCATGTTCACAACGACGAGGATGTGGACAACCTCATTGCCTGCCTCCTGCACTCGCGGTCGGCGGATGCACAATTTGAAATCGAAGTGCCCCGGCGCGAAACCGAGGCTGATTCCGGCAACTTCGACACCAAACTACAATACCGCATCGAGCGTTTCACTCTGCTGAAAAAATGACTACCGACGGCACAACCACAAACACCAACGGATTGCTGGATAAACTTTCCGCCAATGACCGCGAGCGGCTCGGTGAGGCTTTGCGGCGGTTACTAACCAGTGGTTCAATCCTGGGCCTCGAACCCGCGCAGACCGATCTTTACCACTGGTGTTACCAAAACCGGGATTGGGTGGACGAAATGGCCGGATTGCTTGACCTGAAACTTCATTGGGAACATCAAGACCGGACAGTGCAGGCCGTGCCGCAAAGCGGCGCGTTCCTGCTGCGCCTTAAATTGGACGCCACGTTGGTTTTGCTCACGTTGTGGTATGAGTTCGACACCGCCGTGCGTGACCGTGGTGAAACTCCGCCGGTTCGACTCACCGCGCAACAGCTCAACGATTCGTTGACCGCGAAATTTGAACCGCTCCGTAAACATCTTCCCAGCCAGACACGTTTGCGTGAAATTCTCGCTCTGGCACAGCGTAAAAATCTTGTTCACTTCACGCCCGATGTGGTGTTGGAGCGTTCACAGATTGAAATCCTGCCGACGCTAAAGCGGGTCATTCCATTTCAAGGGATTGAGGAATGGAACAAAAATGCCGAACGCTATCTGGCCTCGGCCAAAGAACCCGTTGAAACCGATCTGGACGATAACGACAAAGCAGAATGACTCGCACCATCCGACTCACACGAATTCACGCGCTCAACTGGTATGGCTACAAGGATACCATTCCAGTTGAAGGCAACCTGCTGCTTGCGGGCTTGACCGGTTCGGGCAAATCCATCCTGATGGATTTGATTCAGTTCGTCCTCGTGGGCGACCAGCGCCTCGTGCGTTTCAACCAGTCCGCCACGGGCGACCGATCCGACCGTTCGCTCAAAGGCTATTGTCTTGGTGACACCAAGGAGGAGGAAAATGGCGTCACGCAATACATGCGTAGCAGTGCCATCACTTATGTGGCGCTGGAGTTCACCTGGCCGAACGGCAAAAAGTGTGAAACCTGGGGCATTCGCGTTGAATTCACCAGCGCGGCGGAGGCACACGGCAAAGTCACGCCGTTTTTTATTCCTGAATCGCTCGCTCGCGGCGATTTTCTTGACGCAGAAAAACGGCCGCTGGACTACACCGCGTTCAAGGGATTTACGGAAAGTCGGCAGGGACGAATTTACCCGGAAGGCATCGAGGCATATTTGCGCGACATGGCGCAGCCGGTGCATCTGAATTTCGACAACAAGGCATTGCGCTCGCTTTTGCCAACGGCGATGTCCTTTACGTTTTTCAAGAAAAACTTCAACGAGTTCGCGCGCGATTTCATCCTACCTTCCGATAAACTTGATGTCGGTGACGTGACGGCCAGTTATCGGACGTTCCTGAATTACGAAGGCGACCTAAACAAGCTGAACGACCAGCTTGACCGGTTGAAGTGCATTCAAGCCACGTTCGTCCGGCTGACTGAACTCCGCCGCGACCGCGCACTGGCGCGTTATCTCGAAGCCCAACTCCGTCACGAACATTCCGCCGAACAACTTCAGGCTGATGAAACCAAGCTCGCGAAGCTGAAGGAAGATTACGCGACCGAGGAAGCAAGGTTGAAACACTTGGAGGAGGCCATCCCCAATCTTAAACAACGGATAGACAGCCTCAAGGCGAGCATCAACGAAACGCCCGAAGGCCGGCTTTACAGCGAGTTGAAATCACGCAACGGTAAGCTGACCCATCAAATCAGTCAGCTTACCGAGGTCGGCACGACGCTTGGGCAAGCGCTCGCAAATCGTGTTCGCAATGCCCGTTCGTGGCTCAAAGAACTTCGCGCGCTGCCTTTGGACATTGATGCCGCGCCAGTCGCGTCGGTTGAACGGGCCATAAACGCCGTTGAACAAGGCGGAGTTCCGAAGGCTGGCGAAACCTTGCGCGCACTGGGTGACGCCGCCAAGCGTGCTGCCATCGAAGTCAACAGCGCCGCCGCGCCAACACAAAAACGCCTGGTCGAATTGCGCCAGCATCTCGGCCAGTTGCGCGATGAAGTTGCCGCTCTTAAAATCGGCAAACTTCCGTTTCCAACCCGCCTATTGGATACGCTGAACAGCACCTTGCCTTCGAGTGGCTCACGTTTGCCCGCCCAACATCTCCGGGCGCTGTGCGAAGTGAACGATGAACGCTGGCGTCCGGCAATCGAAGTCGTCTTCGCCCGTAAATTCGCCATCGTGGTTGCACCGGAACATTACGAACAGGCGGAGAAAATTTATCATGGATTAAAGGCGTCCGAGCTTGGCAACGAAACTGGCAGGGAATCTCTCATCAACCCAAACAAGGCGGCAAAACTCAAAAAAACAGTCCGACCCGGTTCGCTGGCTGAAAAGCTGACGACCAACCATCCCATCGCCGAATCCATTGTAAGCCAATTGTTCGGTGACTTGATGTGCGTGGAATCGCTCGCTCAATTGCGCGCCTTGCCGCCGGAGCAAAACGGCATTCTCCCGGACGGCTTTATGACGCGCGGTGCGTTCGTTGAACGTCCACGATTTTATGATGGCAATCCGTTTGTCGGCGAAAAAGGTTTGGAACAACAGCTTGCCTGGAAACAAAAGCTGGTTGGTGATCTTGAGATTGAAGAACGCAAACTGACACCCATTGAACGCGCGGTCAAAGCTGCCGGCGAAGGCTGGCGCGAACATTTTGAACAAGCTCCGAATTTGAGCGAAGAACTTGCGCGCGTTCGGCAATTGCCTGATTTGCAGTCCGAGTTGAACGACAACATTGCGAAACTCAATACGATTGACCGGGCGAAGTTCGACGAATTGGCAACACAGCAAGCCAAACGTGAAGCCGAACTTAAAAAACTGGAAGACGAGCAACGAGCACTCGACCGCAGCGAGAAGCGCGCCGAAGTTGGTCGGCTTGAAAATCATGTCAGTCGTTTCCGTAATGAAGTAAAAAGTCTGGCGGATAAGTTTGAATTAGTTCGGAACGAAAAAGACGTGTCTCAATGGCTGATGGAATT
>Ga0265327_10003248_pt1 | contig 15774 bp, 11 predicted proteins | sample 41621metaG_FD_202089 | JGI IMG/M metagenome (GOLD analysis project Ga0265327, IMG submission 202089) | Rhizosphere microbial communities from Carex aquatilis grown in University of Washington, Seatle, WA, United States - 4-16-21 metaG | ecosystem: Host-associated > Plants > Roots > Rhizosphere... | reverse complement strand
ACTCAAACTCCCGCTGAATCTGCGGATCGTTTTGCGCATCCACGCCGTCACGTCGCAAAATGCGTCCGAAGCGCTGGAGAAATCCGCCGATACCAGACTTCAACGACAACTCGAATTGATCGAGGAATCCGTGCGACAATCCCACGGCGCAGGCAGAACGCAATGTTCTGGTCTCAGGATTACGCAAAAATATCGCCGCCCGATTCACACGGGTAATCACGCGCACGCGCAGCAAAAACTCCTTCAACAACGCATCCTGGCTGAGACTATGCGACAAAATGACAGAATGTTCGCGAAAAAGTTCCAACAGCTTCGGGCTGGCATGATTGCTCTCGCCTGCCGGCAAAGTCTGCGGCGCGATGTAAGGCGTTACTCCCGCCGCCGGAAGTTTCGCGGATGACTGGCTGCCGCGAGCGTAGTCAATCGATTGGGCCGCCGGCCGGTCCGCCGTCGTCCCCGTCGACCAAAGACGATCGAGTAACGCCGTGAGCAATTTCGTGCGTACCGGCTTATTCAGCACATGCGTTGCGCCCAGCAAATACGCTTCTTCCTGGTATTCCCATTGCGCCTGGTTCGTATAAACGATGAGTGGGGCGGAAGCAAAAGTGCGTCGAATTTTTTCAACGACCCGGATCGGTTGAACGTTTGTCAAGTCAGCATCGAGCACGCAGAGATCGACACCGGATGGATTGATCGAATCTTCATCCTGTAAATCTGTTTCGTGAAGAATGCGATATTGCTCGCGGTCCAGCAACGTGCTGAGCGCGGAGGCAAGCGCAGGAGTTTGGGCTATGACCAATATGGTTTTCATGCAGCAGCAATTCGAGCAGGCGCAGGTGCTGCCGGCAGGTCCCTCGTCCCGCCAGGTGGCGGAACTGAATCTTGATTGCTGTTTGCGGGATGTTCAAACAGCAGGGTCTGCCGCGCAGGTTGCGGCTGTAGTTGGGTCGTTGTTTCCGTTACTAAAAGTTTACTCGGCAAGTCCAGGCGCATCGTAGTGCCCCTCTTTAACTTGCTGGTGACACTCAAATCGCCGCCGTGCAGATTCGCGATCTTTCGGCAAATCGCCAGGCCAAGGCCGAATCCACGCGTGCCGTCACCCGTGGTCTTCGTCGTAAAGTAAGGTGCAAAAATTCTCTGCAGGTTCTCAGTGCTGATGCCTTCGCCGTGATCAATGACCTGCACTCGATACCATTCCCGACTCATCTCCGTCTTCGGCAGCGCGATTAATTCCAACTCAATGCTGCCGCCATCCGGGGAAGCATCAACGGCGTTGGATAACAAGTTACTAAGCAACCGCGTGATCAACGTCGGATCCATCTCAATCGTTGCCATCAAATCAGAGACGAAACGAATCTCAATCTTCCTCGCTTCAGCGCGCTGCTGCACGAGCGAAGCCGCTTCCTTAATAACCTCGTGCAACGCAGATGCCTTCGCGTTCAACTTGTTCGTGCGCGAGAAGAACAGCGCTTCATTGATATAAGTGCGCACCGTGCCGAGATTTCGCAAAGCCACCGGCGCCAATTCAGAATAAGCGCCTCCTGTCTGCTCTGCTTCCTGAAACAACTGCAAAAATGTGTGCACTGGCGTGAGCAGGTTATTCAAGTCATGCGCCAAACCACGCGACATACGTCCCAACAACTCCTGCTCCTGCGATTTTTGCACCTGATCGCGCAAGCGAATCTGGTTCAGCAACAAACCGAGGTCATTCGACAATTCGCTCAGCAACCTCAAATCATACGGTGTAAACACTTCATGATTCGACTTCGGCCCGAGCAACATCAACCCGACCAAATCCTCCGACGAAAAGAACGGGAAACAAAACTCCGGCTCAAACGGTTCCAGCTGTTTTCGCGCCGTGATCTCGACCTCCGTCCCCTGGTCTTTCGCGTAAAGCGAATTGCACGACAAATAAGGCGCGCGCGTTTCCATGAAATACCGCGCCACCGGCGAATCCATTTTCAACTCCGACAAAGGAACATGCGGCCGCGGCGGGAAAGAGTGGTACAACATGAACCCGCGCGCTGTGTCATCCAACAGAATCAACTGATAACTGTTCACCCGCATCGTTTTCGCGAGCAACTCATTCATTTCCTCCAGCAACACCTCGGCGTCCGGATACGACCGCATCATCGCGATCATGCTTTGCACGCGCGAATGGTACTCGAAGCGATCACCCAAAATTTTGCGTTCCAACGTATCGCTGCCCTTGCCGAAAAATTGCGGGAAAAATCGCGATGCCACGGCCGCGCTCACCAACAACACCACGAGCGCCGAAATAAGTGAAAACGCGTTAAATTTATCGGGAAACATCCCGTTGATCGCCAGTAGCATCATGAACCCAATCAGGAACATGAACATCAAACGCACGAACTGCGCAGCAAGACGACTTAGCGTCACGTGAATATCCAGCAACTGGTGTTGCAGCACGCTATACCCCACCACCGTCATGTAAAACACCGCCGCCAGATTCCCCAGCGGATAAAATCGCCAATGCACGATCGGGTAATAATCGATATTTAAAATCGGCAACAAATCGTTCGTCCCGAAAATCCAAAGAGTGAAATTCGCCAGCAGCAACGCCCGTAATCGTGTCTTCTGCAACGGCGGCGCCGATTCTTGTTTGAAATAAATAATGCTGACCAGCGCCGTCGTCTCCACCACGTAAAATGCGATGAACACCCAGAAAATCGGTCCGGGCTTGGACCAATATCCAACATCGTGAATCGGTCGCACACCCGTGATGAATTTGTCGAAAAATAAACTGACCGCAAAAATCGAGTGGATGCCATACAACCATCGCAACCATCGTCCCGTATTAATTTGTGCGATAACCGTGCAAACATGAAACAAGCTGATCGGCATGAAGATGACGCCCAACTGCAATATTTTTGCCCAGAAGAACGCTTCACTTTCCGGTATCCGCGGCGTGCGGCACATATACATCGCCGCCAGATTCCACAACGTTACCGATGCGCCCCATGCCAGGTAGGCCTGGTGCAAACGCACCCGGTAATTGAACCCAACAACCCATAACGCGAGAAACGCGCTGAAGATAGTTGCGGTCAATGCTGTGGTCTCGAGAAAATTCATGCGCCATTACCGTTCTTGTACTGCTTCAGAACCAGGCACGCGTAACGACCACCAAAACCCGCATTAAGATTCACCGCCACGCGCACCGGATACGGACGCGATTTCCCGCTGACATAATCCAAATCGCAAGCCGGATCAGGGTCATGCAAGTTGATCGTAGGAGGAATTTCCTGGTGAAAAATCGATAAGGCACAAATCGTCGTCTCAATCGCTCCCGAAGCCCCCATCAAATGTCCCGTAATCGGCTTCGTCGCACTGACAGCGAGATGCCTCGAATGGCCGTTGAAAACTCGCCGAATAGCGCGCGTTTCGATCGGATCATTCAACGGCGTCGCTGAACCGTGCGCATTGATATAATCCACCTCATCAGGATTCACTCGCGCCTGGCGCAACGCTTTCTCGATCGACCGCGCATAACCAATCCCTTCCGGATGCGGGTCCGTCGCGTGATACGCTTCACAACTTCGGCCATGCCCGGAAACCTCCGCGTAAATTCGCGCGCCACGGCTCAAAGCATGCGTCAACTCTTCCAAAACAAAAAACGCCGCGCCTTCACCCAAAACAAATCCATCACGCGTCTTGTCGAACGGTCGCATCGCCGAATGCGGATCCTCGTTATGTTCCGACATCGCTCGAATCCGGCAGAACCCCGCGTGCAACATCTCCATCGACTCCTCCGAGCCTCCCGCAACGATGACATCCACTTCATCCGACCGAATCATGTGCGTCGCGTAACCAATCGCATCGTTACCCGAGGCACAACCCGAACAGTACGTCATCGCATGCCCGCGGATACCTAAATGCAAACCAATCGTGCTGCTCCCTTCGCCGCAATAACCCGCGACAACATTATAAGGATGCAACGAACGATAATTCTCATCGTGACTCTTGAACGAATCACGCGCCTTGATGATACTTCCCGCGCCGCTGATAGTTGTCCCTTCGACCACGCCGAGCCGATCCGGGTCCAATTCCCCAAGAGCAATATTCGCATCCTGTGCCGCCAGGCTTGCCGCTGCCACACCATATTGGACCGTGCGATCAAATCGCCCGGCCTTATTGGTTTTCAGATAATCCGTGACATCGAAATCCTTAACTTCCGCTGCAATCTTCACCGGCATATCACTCGCATCGAACCGGGTCACCGGCGCAGCGGCGCTATTGCCTTCACGGACGTTCGTCCAAAATTCCTTGAGGTCTTTCCCGCTTGGGGAAATGACTCCCATACCAGTGATGACAACTCGACGCGACGGTAGGTCTTTGGTCATTTGGATTGGGGTATTCTATATGGTATCAGAGCGGGTGTCGTTTTTTGATATCGTCGATAAGCCTCTCCGAACTTCTCGACAAGTGCGTTCTCCTCTAAATGAACTCGCATGACCAGCGCCGGAATAAACACCAACGCGATCGCGCCAAGAGCGATCCATGCCTGCAAAATAACTCCCACCGCCAGCAACTCCATCACCATCGATGAATATGCCGGGTGGCGAACAAATCGAAAAGGCCCCTCCTGGACCAACTGATGATTCTCACGAATCTCAACGTGCAAACTCCAGAACCGTCCCAGCGCCGCAATCGCACTGCGCCGAATCACAAACGAAGTCAGCCCGATCACCCAACCAACGATGAAAATCGGCCACGAAATCGGCCGGTTTTCCAACAAATACTCGGCGATCCCGCCGCCCAGCATCAGGAAGCCGGCCAGCAAAAAGAGACGAAGGGTCAAATTCTCGCGAATCTTGCCCGCAATGGTGTTCCTCTTAGTGCCCAACTCCACCATTCGCGCCGCGAAAATGACCACAACTGAAACTATCGGTAGAACCCCTAAACTCATCGCGGGGTTTTTACTTCACAACGGCGAAAAAATCAAATGAAATGACGAACAATTTCCTCACGCTCCCCTAGGGAAGCAGAAGTAAAATTACTTCTTAAAATTAGAATGCAAAATATTTGACCACCTGTAGTATTCCATTAGAAAACCTGACCCAGTCCCTAGCGACTTGAGACATTATTAGACATAATTTTGGACAAGTGTTGACCTTGACGGTCGCCCCATTCCGAAGCCAACCTCAAAGCTCACCACCTCATCGAAGACTTTCGCGCCATCGCACAATCCCCAATCCCCTCCTCCGACGATAACCGATTCAAAAAATGGAACCCTCACCAACGGTTCCCGATTAAATACAAAAACTAAAAACGAAATCTCCGGCAACCAGACGCGCCGAAGCAAACAGCCACCGTATTCTTGACCGTCGCCCCACTCTCAAACACGATACAGCATGGCGCGAATCCCACTTATTCTCGGTTTAGGATTTCTTTTGATTTCCGCCGGCTTCGCCAGGAACTGGTCGAAATCACCTGATTCTTTACGTTCCGAAAAACTTCGCGGCACCCTTGGCACTTACGATGGCGAACCGCGCTTGCCTGACGGTCACGTCGATGTGGCAAAACTGGTTTCCGAACTGACCGACCTTCATGCCAACACCTACAACTGGCTCATCTGGCACGCGCCCACGGATTGGGCCGATCTAAAAACCTTTCTTCCTCAAGCGCGCAAAAGGAAAATCAATGTCTGGGTGACGTTGGTCCCGCCTTCAGAATCGCCGCCGCTTTACGGCGTAAACTATTCAGAACCTTTCCGTCTCGATTACGAACGATGGGCAAAAGAAATCGCGCAATTGAGCGTTCATGAGAAAAACCTCATCGCCTGGAGCCTTGACGATTTCAGCAGCGCTAACACGGCCTTTTTCACCCCGGAAAAACTCCGGTCCATCCTCGATGGCGCGCACAAAATCAATCCGAACCTCGCCTTTGTTCCCTGCTGTTACTATCCGCAGATCAACGCCGCGTTCGCTCAAAAATACCAGGGTCTCTTCGATGGCGTCCTTTTCCCATACCTCTCCGAATCCGCCCAGGCAAGCATGACCAATTCCACCCGGGTCGAAGCCGAAGTGCGAGAAGTCAAAGCCAACTTCGGTTCCGTTCCGGTCTTCATCGACGTTTACGCCACCGGCTACAGTTCCCTCGGTAAAACCACACCGCAGTACGTCCGCGAAGTCATGGAAAACAGCCACCGCAGCGTCGACGGCATTTTGATTTATTGTCATCAGGACAAAACGCAGGCGGCCGAAAAATACAACATCATCAAAGAACTTTTTAGTCGCTGGTCGAGAGTTCCAAAATAATTTGGACGTCATTTATCTCCTGCTGCTTACCCAGCGTGGCGAACTAATACTCGCATCGTTCTTTCCTAAAGATTTAAAAATCAAAGCCCGCACTCACATTCTATCCCGTTTAGTCCGCGCCTATCCGGCCCTCAGCGACGGGTTCCTTGTTGGACACAGTCAAGGCGAGCTGGTTTGTGTAGATTTACGGTAGAGGCCCACAAACGACTGTCTGGTTTCCACCAGTCTTTTGTTGATGTTTCGTTTTCACTCCAATGACTTATTTTTGCGAGTTCCCCAACCACCGTATTGCGCGGCAATAAAGCCGATCCCACCGGCGACAATCATCGCCGTCCCCACTGTCGGCAGTCCGCAAAAGGCGACCACTAACCCACAGCCTGCTGCCGAAGCGGCCCAAATCTTTTGCTTCGTCCAATTTTTTCCCGGAGTTTCGATTCCCGTTTCTGAAGCTACATCTAGATAGTTTACAAACTGTCGCAAGCCATGCCAATGGTCCGAACCTTCCGCACAGAACGTTGTCCCCTCGGTAAAAGCGCCGGAACTCCGCATCGAACGGAGCTGTTCAATCGTGTAAGGCCCGTTGACCTTACCTTTCTGGCGAATGTAATACTGCATTCCCGATAAAGGCACCGGATATAGGCCGCCATCCCACGCCTTGCAACACATTTTGATCGCGCCAGAAATAATCCAATCCGTGGCCGGACGCTCATTCGAATGCATTAACCCACGCTTGCGATTTCGCTATCCAGCGATGCTTACAAGTCACCGATTCGTTTCTGTTTGCTCTTTTCTTTCCTTGCGGTGATGCGGAACATCCATCTAAATCGGCTTGGAGTCGCCCATTATGTTTCAATTTACTCTCAGATTCTGGTTGCGATGACGCCGTTTGCATTCGCCATCTTCATCGGAGCTTTTCTTTTGTTCCAGCTTCAGCCGCTGCTGGCTAAATACATCGTTCCCTGGTTCGGAGGAGGCCCCAGCGTTTGGACCACCTGCATGTTGTTCTTTCAGGTTTTCCTCCTGGGCGGCTACGCTTACGCGCATTTTTTGACTGCACGTTTGACGTTGCGCAAGCAGGTAATCGTTCACGGCATCGTCCTTGCCTGTGCACTGTTGTTCCTGCCCATCGTGCCGTCAGCGATATGGAAACCCAACCCCGGCGATGAACCAACTCGGCGAATATTATTCCTGCTGACCGTCTGCGTGGGGTTGCCCTACCTCGCGCTCGCCGCAACCGCTCCGCTGCTCCAATCCTGGTTCAGCACGCTTTCTCCCGGAAAATCGCCTTACCGTCTTTACGCGCTTTCGAATACCGGGTCCATCCTCGCCCTTGTCACTTATCCGGTTCTTTTTGAGCCGGCACTGACCCGTCGGGCCCAGGCAATACAGTGGAGTTTTGGGTTTGTCGTTTTTGTAATATTCTGCGCCGCCTGCGCCAAAAACATCTGGGAAGCCAAAGAATCGTCGCGCCTCACGATACAAGCCAGGCAAGACAACGATGTAGAAACTACATCGCCTTCGATTATATCACGTTTCTTTTGGTTCAGCCTTCCGGCCTGCTCCTGTATTTTAATGTTGGCGACCACAAATAAGCTTTGTCTGGATGTGGCTTCGCTGCCCTTTCTCTGGGTCCTCCCGCTGACGCTTTATCTGCTTTCCTTTGTCATCTGTTTTGATCGTCCACAATGGTACTCGCGTCGCGTCATGACGATTTTGTCGCTGGTATCGCTTGGGTTTTTATGTTTCGCGCTGATTAATGAAAACTCACTCACGATGCGTTGGCAGCTTCTGATCTATTGCGGCGGCCTTTTCCTCTGTTGCCTTGTTTGCCAGGGCGAAGTTTACCGGCTTAAACCCGCAGCGCGCCACCTCACTTCGTTCTATCTATGGATCGCCGTTGGTGGCGCGGCCGGCGGAGTTTTTGTCGCAGTGATTGCACCCATGATATTCGGCTCCTTCGCGGAGTTAAATTGGGGTGCATGGTTGTTCGTTGTTTTGCTCGTAATCTTGCACGCGATCCAAAATACACGCCTTCAATTTCGCGCCAGAACGTGGCCGGCCTGGCAGTTTCTTCTTAGTGCTGACCTGGCTCTGAGCGCGGCTTTGCTCTATCAGACGTGGGACGCTGACCGTGACATCATCACTGTTTCACGCAATTTCTACGGCGTGCTGCGCGTCGCGGATATTCATAAGAACGAGCCAACGCACGCATTTTCTTTACGCAATGGCAATATCGGGCACGGCATGCAGTTCGCCAATCCACCCATGTCCGGATTTCCCATCAGTTACTACGGGACCGAATCCGGAGTCGGAGTGGCCCTCAACACCTTCTCGCGTCAAACCCATCGCCGCCTCGGTGTAATCGGCTTAGGTGTGGGCACTATTGCGGCGTATGCTCACGCAGGTGACACCTTGCGCTTTTACGAAATCAATCCAGAGGTCGAGAAGATCGCGCGAACCAGGTTTACCTACCTCAAACAATGTCCCGCAGATGTCAGCATTGTCCTCGGCGATGCCCGGCTCTCCCTGGAAAATGAGCCGCCGCAGCAATTTGACGTTCTTGTTCTCGATGCCTTCAGCAGCGACGCCATTCCCGTGCATCTCCTCACCAAGGAAGCTTTTGAAATCTATTTCAAACATCTCAAACCCGATGGCGTCATTGCCCTGCATATTTCGAACCGCTACCTGAACCTCTTCCCAGTAATGATGGGCATCGCCAAAGAATTAAAAACGTTCATGGTCTATATTTTGTGGCAGCCGCAATCGCTGCGCCCGTTTTTCTCTGATTCTCAGTGGGTCATCATCACCCGCAACCAACAATTCGTTGAGAACAAAGAACTCATGGCGCACGCTACGATGATGCCCGATCAAAGCACCGCAGAAGTTGTGCTCTGGACCGACGACAAAACGAGCCTGCTGCCAATCTTCCAATTCTAAAGGGAGAAAAATGGAAAGATGCCGAACGGGCTCTTCGGCAAATTCACTTGGGATTGCTTTTGAGATTTGTGGCGGCTTCCAGATTTTTCCTGGCCAGCGCCATATCAGGTTTCAACTTCAGAGCTTCCCGAAATTCTTCGATCGCTTCATCTATTCTCCCTTTGCTCTGTAACGCCACTCCAAGGTTGTTGCGGATGTCAGCATCACTCGGCTTCAATTTTGCGGCTTGTCCGAATTGATTGATTGCATCGTCCGTTTGTCCCAATCGCCCAAGTGTTTTCCCGAGTTGATTGTGCGTTTCCGCATCGTCGCTTTTTAAGCGGAGCGCGGTTTCAAATTCTGTCCTGGCTTCCGCAAGACGGTTCATTCGGAACAGCTCTCTGCCAAAGTTTTTATGCGCATTGACGTAGTCAGGGTTGAGCTTGAGCGCAGACTGATAATGTTCCATCGCCTCATCCATGCGGTCGAGGGAATCCAGCGCGTTGCCCCAGCCATTCTGCGAGACGACATCGGACGGATCGGCTTGTAAGGCGGCTTGGAATTCGCCGATGGCTTCATTCAGTTTCCCTTTTGCGCTCAAAGCAAGGCCCAGATTCTTGTGCGCGCCCGGCAAACTCGATTTCAATCTCAAGGCCTCAATCAATTGCGGTATCGCCTCATCCACGCGTCCGGCATTTTTCAGTGCGACACCGTAACTTTCATGCGCATCCGGAAAACTAGGACGAAGCTCCACTGATCTACCCAGTAATTCCAATGCCTTTGGTGTGTCCCCTTTCTCCATTACCAACGTGCCCAGAACCCAATCCGTATAATAATTCTCTTCGGTCACTGCAGCCGCGCGCTGAAAAAGTGCGTCGCTGTTCTTCCACGTTGGAATTTGGTGGAATGTTGCTGCCGCGCACGCCATGACGATAGTCGATGCGGCCACACCCAAAACAATCTTCTGTAAATGCCAGGAACGCGTCACCTGATACGCGCCCCAGGCCACCAGGATGAACACCCCGATCGAAGGCACATAAGTGTAACGGTCTGCCATCGCTTGACGCCCGACTTGCACCAATCCGATAACTGGCACGAGGGTGCCCAAAAACCAAAACCATCCGACGGGTAGAAATGGGCTCTTTCGCCGGAAAACCAACACCACCACAGAAACCGCCAGCACCACTGCGAGGCTCAGCAAAACCGGAACAATAGAACAGTGCTCCGGCAACGGATAAAACGCGCACAGGTTCGCCGGATAAAATATCTTGCCCAGATAACTGCCATAAGAATTGATGGCGTTTTGGAAGCGGTCAGCCAACGAGACGGCTTCCATCGACGCAACAGTTCCACCCTGCTTTTGAACCACATACGTGACGGAACTTGAAATGACCGTCAGCGCCAGGAATGGGATCTTTTCCATCACTAGAGGCAACACTTGTTTGGTCTTGAATCGGCCGAGAGGCCAATAATCGAGCAACAACAAAAGAAACGGCAGCGTCACCATCATCGGTTTCGCCATCAGGCTTAAAGCGAAGAAAAACAGCGCCAGGCCATAACTGTACCGCGCCGTTCTCACACTCGTGTAACGCGCATAGCACCACACCGTCAGCAGAAAAAACAAGGTGCTTAAAACATCTTTGCGCTCCGCCACCCATGCAACCGATTCGACCCGGAGCGGATGCAATCCAAACACTACCGCGACAAAAAGACTTCGCCACATTGCCCCCGTCATCCTCGTTAAAACGAGGAACAACAGGACTGCGTTAACCGAATGCAGAAGCAGAGCAGTCAAGTGATGTCCCCAGGCTCTCAACCCGAAAATCTGGCAATCGAGCATGTGAGAGAGCCATGTCAAAGGATGCCAGTTACCGGTGTCACCGGTTTGAAAAGCCCATTTTACATTGTCCAGGGTCAACCCGGTTTTGACATGCGGGTTGGCCGTTACATAGACCTCGTCATCAAAATTGACGAAGCCGTTATTGAGCGAAGAGGAAAACGTGACAGCGACAACTAAAAACAAAACAAGGCAAAGCAGGTTCCTGTTGCGCCCGGATATCGACAAAGACATCGGCTGTTCGCCGCTCTTTGGTTGATTCTTTGTTTTCGTTGCGTGACTTATCACACTTGGATTCGCGATCGCTGCCACCGTGCATATAATCCCATTCAGACAGGCCGATAAAGCAGTTTCTAATAATCGCCCTCAAAAAACGTGACAACTTCCATGCCACCCATCCAAAAACAGCGAATTTTGTCATAAAAAAGTGCGGTTTCTTTCCCTGGCTTCCCCCCTTTCCCTACATTTTTTGACGAACAGCAACTTCATGCCATAATCCCCTCACTCGTTTACGCGAGTCCGTAAGCTGGCAACGGCTTCCGGGGATCGACCGAAAGGTCTGCGGTGCGCACAAGCAAGCCTGATGACGTCTACAGGTGCTTGCTCCCTGCGACACCACTACGCTCCTTTCAGTCACGCCTCACGGCGTGACCCAACCGCTCCAGAACAAAATAACCGTCAGGCCGGCCTGACACTCTTAATAAACACAATGAAAACCGTGCATTCGAACGAACAAGGAACCAGCTCAACGCTGGGCGCGAACAACTGGAATGCCGAATTCTATTCGGCGTATCCGGCTTTTCCCTTCTTAGTCCTTCATTCTCACTTTCCCTCGAAGCTTACCGCCATGTACCGGCCCGTACCGCTTAAAAAAATTTATTTTTTTGCCCGAATTTCGTGTCCATGGCCAATCGTCCAACCCCGCGCCATTCGCAAGATTTTGTAACACTTCGTAACATTTCGCAGGATTTCGTAACATTTTGTAACTTTCAAGGCCTGGCCCCCCACCCCCTCCAAAAACACCCAGGAAACGCCAATACCCTGACTGGCAGCCTATTACACTTAGACGAGCGCGCGACAAACACGCGAATTTACGACCCCGCTCGCCCGCCCCAACAAGCAAACCTTTGGTTTCGAACGCGATGCACCTATCCAATCCGGGGGATTCACCCGACCCAACGTCACCAAAGAAACCACTTTTTTCCGAAAAATATTGTGGCATATTCTTTGCCCTTTGCTACAGTCCGCAACCCTCGGAAAGGGTGGATTGACCTGTAGCCGAGAATTTAACGAATTTAAGAAATGGCAACAAAGAATAAAAAAGACGAAAAGAAGCCCGCATCGCGTCCGAAAAACGTCGCGTCTGCAACGGCTGCGTCCATTTTGGGACTGACCTCCGGTGGCCATCAAACTAAGACCAATGGCAGGCCCAAGATCAAATCCGAGTGGGTTAAATATTATAATAACCTGCTGGAGTTGCGCGATCGTCTCACCCATCAGATGGACGGCCTCGCTAAGGAATCTGCCGAAGAAATGTCCAACTACAGCCTGCACATGGCCGACGCTGGCACGGACAACTTTGACCGCGATTTCGCCCTGAGCCTGTTGTCATCCGACCAGGACGCAATTTACGAAATCGAAGAAGCGCTCAAGCGCATCGAGAAGAACACCTACGGAATTTGTGAATTGACCGGCAAGGTCATTCCGAAAAGCCGATTGGATGCGATTCCCTGGACTCGCTTCACTGTTGAAGCGCAGAGCCAGCTCGAACGTGAAGGTGCGTTGAAATCGCGCCGCCTCGGAACTCTCGGCAGCGTTGACAGCAGTAGCGCCGCCGACTCCGAAGGAGAAGACGGCGACGAAGCCGAAGAAAAGCCTGCAAAGGATAAGGATTAATTTATGCCTCGCGAAATTATTACAATTGAATGTCAGGAAGCGCGCAAGGAAGGCAAGTCGCCCTCCCGCTACACCACCACGCGCAACAAAAAGCTCAAGACTGAAAAGCTTGAGATCAAGAAATACAACCCTTTCTTGCGCCGACACACCGTCCACCGCGAGATCAAGTAAGACACGATTATGCCACGCAAAACACATCCTGAAAAACCGGGCCGCAAAGGCGCTTCTGAAGTCCGCACACCGCGGCCGAAGCCGAAGATCGATTTCACCGTCGACGCGCTGGACTATAAGAACGTCACCTTGCTCAAGCAATTCGTGACCGACCAGGGCCGAATTCTTCCTCGCAAGTACACCGGCCTTCCGGCGCACTATCAACGCCGTCTGAACAGCTCGATCAAACGCGCTCGTCAGATGCTGTTGATGAAGTAGTTTTTCGCGAACCTTTTTAAAGCAAAAGCCACGACCAAACGGTCGTGGCTTTGCTTTTGATTCTGTGAGCTGGCCTACTTCCCTACCCCGGCGGCGCCACTGATTTCCTCCGGTTGACCGGCGTCCAAATCGATCAGAATATCGCGCGGCTCCGCGCCTTTGCTCGGTCCGACAATGCCGCGTGCTTCAAGATCATCCATGATGCGCGCAGCGCGGGTATAGCCCAGCCGTAGTCGTCGCTGCAATAGCGACACGCTCGCTTTCTGTTCCGTGCGAATGACCTCGATACATTGCTGGATGAGGTCCTCATCCTCGCCGCTGGAGTTTTCATCGCCGTCCAACGAGCCGGCCGGCTTTTGCAATTGTTGATGGATCTCCAGTTCATAACTCGGCTTACCTTGCGCAGCGATGTGATCGACGATCTGGTGAATTTCGGTGTCCGTGACCAATGCGCCTTGAGCACGGATGAGCTTGGCCGAACCCGGCGGCAGGAAGAGCATGTCACCTTTGCCAAGCAACTTGTCGGCGCCCATGGTGTCGAGAATCGTGCGCGAATCGACCTTCGACGCCACCTGGAACGCAATACGCGCCGGGATGTTCGCTTTGATGACGCCAGTGATGACATCGACACTGGGACGTTGCGTGGCGACGATGCAATGAATACCAGCGGCTCGCGCCATTTGCGTAATACGCGCAATCGCCATTTCAACATCAGCAGGAGCAACCAGCATCAAGTCCGCAAGCTCGTCGATAATGACAACGATGTAACTGAGACGATCCGGGATGACGATATCATCGTCGCGAGGAACAACAATTGCCTCGTCCAGCTCGACCGCAAATCCTTCGCTGTCCAATTCGGTTTTTTCCTTCTTCGGCTTTTCGGGTGGAGGCACCGGAACCTGATTCCGCGGACGTTCGTTGAAAGAATGGACGTTGCGCACGCCGACCTTGGCAAAGATCTGGTAACGCTTCTCCATTTCGCTGACCACCCAACGCAAGGCAAGGATCACTTTCTTCGGATCAGTGACCACCGGCACAACCAGGTGAGGCAGCGTGTTATACTGCTGCAGCTCGACGACTTTCGGGTCGATCATGACAAACCGAAGCTGGTCGGGACTGAACTTGTAAAGCAACGACGCGATGACCGAGCTAATACACACCGACTTACCAGATCCGGTGCTGCCCGCGATGAGCACATGTGGCATTTCGGACAGGTCAGCAATAATCGGATGACCGTAGACGTCTTTACCCAGAGCCAGCGGGATGCGCGCCTTTGAATTGCGCCATTCATCGGATTCGAACAGGTCGCGCAAAATGACTTTGGTCTTAATCAAATTGGGCACTTCGACACCGACAGAACTTTTGCCGGGGACTGGCGCCAGAATATTGATGCGTTCGGCTTTCAACGCCGCCGCGATGTTGTTGTTCAGGGCGGCAATCTTTTCCAGCTTCACACCAGGAGCGGGATGCAATTCGTAGCGGGTGATCGTCGGGCCTTTGGTGATGTCGCCGATGGCCACTTCGATTTCAAACTGCGCAAGCGTCTGTTGCATCAGTTTGGCGTTGGCAATCAATTCCTCTTTCGACTCCGTCGGACGGATGGTGGTGTCGGGATACTGCAACAAATCCAAGGACGGCAGCTGGTAGTTCCCGATTTGCGGGGTTGAAGCGACGGCAATGGGTTTCTTCGGCTTGGGTTTGTTGGCGTTGAGGCCGCGCACAATGGGCGGCGGCATATCGGGGGCTTTAAATTTATCAGGCGGTTCCGATTTGGCGTCACCCTTGGTGACTTCAGCAACTTGTTTGGAAAGCTCCGCTTTATCGCCGAGGATGTCGGCGGTGTTGGCAGCAGCGATTTCCCTGGCGCTGATGACTTCACCTTCTTCCAACGGGTCCGGTTCCTTGATTTCTTTTACGTCTGCCTTTGCCTTCTTCGTCGCCTTCGATGTCGGAACGCTCAAGTCACGAACGGTTGGCTCAGGCACAGGTTTAAGGTCGGCACCTAAACCACTTGGATCAGGAATTTTTTCGGCTGTTTTCTTATCCAATTGATCCTGCAGCTTCTTCGCCTGACGTTCCAGGTCACGCGCGCGCTTCTCCAATTCACGCTCTTCCGGAGTATTTGCAACTGGCTTGCCGTTGCGTTCCGCCCACCAGTTCCGGCACCAAAGCCCGAGTTGGAAATTGGTTAGATACATCACACCGACGACATACGTCGTGCCGAGGACGATGCTCGCGCCCACTTTGCCGAGCCACGAGAGAATCGACCAATTCAGGAACATGCCGATGTAACCTCCCGCACTCGGAGCTGAAACGCCGGCGCTGGCGGACTGAAGCATTCGCAAGTTGTGCTCGAACAAGGTCAGAAGCCCCATCGTACAGATCAACAGCACAGCGCCCCATGTCCGGCGATGCTGC
>Ga0265327_10003246_pt1 | contig 15778 bp, 10 predicted proteins | sample 41621metaG_FD_202089 | JGI IMG/M metagenome (GOLD analysis project Ga0265327, IMG submission 202089) | Rhizosphere microbial communities from Carex aquatilis grown in University of Washington, Seatle, WA, United States - 4-16-21 metaG | ecosystem: Host-associated > Plants > Roots > Rhizosphere... | reverse complement strand
GGACCACGTCCGCCGGGACCCATCCCCAATTCCGGGAACGTAAACAGCTTCCCCTGCAGCTTCGTCCACTGATCGCGTTGAGTCTCCGTCAGAATGGCCAGAGCATCGGCTTGTGCCTGCTTTCGCACATCCGGCGGCGCGAAGGGAAAGAACCCTTCCGGAGGCAAGTTTCGCAACTTCTCTTTCTGCTCGTCCGACAGTTTCAACGTCGTAACCACTTCGTCGCGATTGAAGGCTTGAACTCCTTCACGCTGCAGTCGCAACTGACTTAACCGTTCTGATTGAGGGGGAGTCAGAATCTCGGCCAACGCCTTCTCGGATTTCTTCACAGACTCTTCCATCCGGCTGCGAAATTGAGCCAGTCGTTCTTCTCGCTCGGCGTCGGTCATCGATTCCAGTTGCCGCAAATCAACACTGGTCGTGACGGCGCGAACGTCTTCCTGAGATTGTCCCGCCCATTCCCCAATGCGCTTAATCGCGGCCTCATCCAGACCAAGCTCTTTTTGAACGTCCGGAATCTGCAGCAACATGGCACTGATGTTGCCACCTGGTCCCCCGGGTCCACCCGGAAATCCGCCGGGACCGCGTCGCTCCTGGGAAAATGCCACCAGTACGATCACCGCCAACAGCACGCCGCAGGTCGCCAAGCCACGCCGCAACATCGAAGTCGCCCTTTCACTTGTGTCACAAATCCTTGCAGCAAATCTGAATCGAACCTGAATCGCCCTGTCAGACCGCTAGTTCCAATAGTCACCTGGACCCCACCAACACCGCCGCACGAGATCTCAATATTCTCAAATACGTCGAGCCTTGATCGAATCCGCTACGCGACGCGACACGGAAGTGCGACACGCGCTACAATAGCGACATGCACAACCACCCGAAGAAATCTTCCCTCACAAACTCCGGCGACGCGAGTTCAGTTCCCCATGGTCGCCCGCCTTCATCCAGCCGGCTTCGATTTGAAGCGTACCGCCAGAAAATTGCTCGCAAGGAACTTCCCGGCGGTTCGATCCATGGCTCGGGCGATTCGCGCCAACCGAAGGATCGCGTACGGACGTCGATGCAACTGGTTGCCGAGTTCGGCAAACTGCTGTCTCCCTTTCGCTGGGCGGTCATCTCGATCCTGGTTTCCGTGACGATCTCAACATTGCTCGGCCTGCTCCCTCCTGCTGGCACCAAGTTCATCATCGACTATGGTTTAAGCGGTAGAACAGTTCCCGAATTCTGGCAGCGCCAGTTTCCCTCGCTCGCGGATCCCAGGACATTGCTGCTGGCCACGGTCGTGGCGGTCACGATTGTCACACTTCTGAAAATCCTGGTCCACATCTGGGGGCGCTGGTATGCCACCCGCATCTCCAAACAGATTCAGTTGAATCTGCGTCGCCGGGTGTTTGAACATGCAGTACGCCTGCCGCTGCATCGCGTCCAGGAACTTCGCTCTGGTGGAGTCGCCTCCATCCTCAGGGAAGATGGCGGCAGTGTTGGGGAACTGGTCTTTGGCATGCTGTTCAATCCGTGGCGCGCCGTGATTCAACTTGTCGGCAGCCTGGCAATCCTGGCCTGGGTCGACTGGACGCTGCTGCTGGGAGCCATCGTGTTGCTCCCGACAGTGTTCCTGACTCATCGTGCGTGGATCAATCGCATTCGGCCTCAGTTTCGTGTGATTCGCAAACAGCGGGAACTGATCGATGCCTCGGCGACCGAATCGTTTGCCGGGATGCGAATTGTTCGCGCCTTCAGTCGTCAGAAACGAGAAGCAGCGCGGTTCACATTGGAAAACAACCTGATGGCCCGCCAGGAACTTTATGCGTGGTGGTGGATGCGCATCGTGGAGATGGTCTGGGAAGCTCTGATCCCGATGGCCAGCGCCGCGCTCCTGTTTTACGGCGGCTGGCGCGTCCTGGACGGACACATGACCGTTGGGGATCTGATGATGTTTCTGGTTTACCTGCTGTTGCTGCTCGAACCGCTTGCCACGCTGGCTTCCAGCGCCACACAGTTTCAGAACAGCTTGAGCGGCTTGGATCGAGTACTCGACCTGCTGGGTGAAGCGTGCGAAATGCCTCCGTCACCCGATTCACTGAAAGCGGACAAATCCGCGATCCGGGGACAGATCACCTTCAACAATGTCAGCTTCACTTACCCTGGCAACGATGTCCCGGCCCTGAGCAACGTCACGCTCACTGTCCAGGCAGGCCAGACCGTGGCCCTGGTCGGCCCCAGTGGCGCTGGCAAGACGACACTCAGCAATCTGGTCGCCCGGTTCTATGATCCCACCCTGGGCCAGGTCACATTAGACGGTCGCGATCTGCGAGATTACGACGTCGAATCGTTTCGATCCCTGCTGGGGGTGGTTGAGCAGGATGTCTTTTTGTTCGATGGAACCATCCGCCAGAACATTGCCTATGCGCGGCGCGAGGCCACGGACGCCGAGATCCGGGGCGCGGCCGACGCGGCGAATGCGTCGGAATTCATCGACAAACTGACGCATGGTCTTGACACGGTGATCGGTGAGCGGGGGGTTCGCCTGAGCGGCGGTCAACGTCAGCGGCTGGCGATTGCCCGCGCCATTCTGGCGAACCCGAAACTGCTGATCCTTGATGAGGCCACCAGCAACCTGGATACGGACAGCGAACAGCTGATTCAGCAGAGCCTGGCCACGCTGATGCGCGATCGCACCAGTTTCGTGATTGCCCACCGCCTGAGCACCATCGCCGGCGCCGATTTGATCGTGGTCATGGAGCACGGACAAATCCGTCAGACGGGGACTCATGCGGAATTGATGGAGATGGGAGGCAAGTACCGGGACATGGTGGAACAGCAGATTCACATGACATTGGGCAAAGCCAACCCGGCGTGAGGACAAACGGCAACTCTATCGAGTCGTCCGTGACCCGATGAAATACAACCCGGCGTAGACCTTGGGGTCGATAAGTTTTCCTGCGGCCACCTGGGTTTGGATCCACTTCTTGATGGTTCTCAGCGGAGGTGTTTGAACGTCAATCTGTTCATGTTCGACACCTCCGCCCGCTTCGACGCGAGTCACTCCGCTCGCATAAAAGTATGAGACGATTTCTGACGTCAGTCCCGGGGATGAGGGGCAATCGGCGAGATGCTCCAGCGTCGTCGCGTGAAATCCGGTCTCTTCAACAAGTTCACGCAGCGCGGATGCGGCTGATGCCTCGTCTTCCTGACCCTGGACGTCGCCGCTGAGTCCCGCGGGGAGGTCGATCACTCGTTTGCCTACTGCCGGGCGAAACTGGTCTGTCAGGACGAATTCGCGATCGTCCGTCACGGCAATGACGGCAACCGCTCCCCGGGCATTGATTCGCTCGGCGATTTCCCAACGGCCATCGCGAACCAACCGCAGGAACTTTCCCTTCCCCAGAACTGTTCTTGTCGCTTTCTTCTTGGCCATCGGACTTTCCAGAAGTCAGGTCGGATACTCCAGCCGCCGAAACCTTCGACAACCGATCGCGAAGCAGATGATCCCGAACCCCGCGAGGACTGCGCAACACCCAAAGACCCGCGTCAGGTTCGGACGATCCAGTGTTAGCAGTTCCTGGTAAGCGATCAACGCCCAGGCGTGCGGTGTGGCCAAGCTGACATTTTTCATCAGTTCGGGCAACCAGTCGCGCGGCATGTAACAACCGCTGATCCCGGCCAGCACAATCACGAGAAACGTGGAGTAGGACGAGACCTGAGACTCAGTGTGGACATACGTTGCCAACAACAAACCAAGTCCCGTTGCCGAGATCGACGTAGTCACCAGCACGGGAATCAGCATCCAGGGATAGGTTCCCCACGACATCCCGAACATGATTTTTCCCGACATGAACAGCAGCGTGCTCTGGGCGATCGACACCAGCAGGAATGGCAGTGTCTTGCCCCACAGCAATTCGACAGGACTGACGCGCGAAATCTGCAGTCGACGCAGCGTTCCCAGTTTGCGTTCGTTGATGAACGAACTCGCCATGATGTTCACGAGAAAGAATGCGAACATCACCATGAAGGCGGGAACGAGCGTCTGATAGATGATGCTGGGGCCTGGTTTGACGGGCTTCGGCCGCGATGTGTCCGGCGGTCCCTGTTCCTCCAACTCCTTTTCGTGCGCCTGCACCATGCGGTCGATCATTCGGGACATGAGCGGGTTGCGTCGAGCCACTTCCGGGGCGACCACTCGCAGCACGGCGGACAGGACGACGTATTGGACCAGGTCGGCGACTCCGACAAACGCGGTTCCGCTTTCCACATGCATGTCGATGGCCGACAGGCCCTGGGCGAGTTTGCCGCGATCCATATCGAAGACATCGGACAGATCCAGGTCCTCGACGCGGTCGCTGAATTCCTTTCCCAGGATCACGACGACGTTGCATCGACCGTCCTGCAGCTGCAGCATCGCCTCGTTTCGATCCGTGATCCTGATGATCTTCAGGCCGCCGATGGCCGAGAGATCGTGAATAACATGTTCGGAGAGTTCGGTCTCGTTGAAATCGACGATGCCGATTTTGACCAGCTTGGCCTCGTCATGCGTTGTAATCAACTGGCCGGTCGAGACGCCCAGGATGGCAATGAAGACGATCGGCAGGGCGAGCAGCGTGTAGAGCGCCCCACGATCCTTGGCAATCAGGCGCAGGTCCTTGACCGTAATTTCCCAGGCACCCATTAGTCTCTCAACGTCCTTCCCGTCAGGCTCAAGAACAGCGTTTCGAGACTCATTTCCTGCGATTTGACTGAAAGCAATGGGATGCCGGCGTTTTCCAACACGTCAAGCACGACGCGCAATTTGCCGGAATGTTTGGCCGTCGTCGACGACAGGGTGTCTCGAATCACGATGCTCGACTTGCCATCTGGTTCGGAAATGACTTCGGCGATGCTGCTCAATTTCGGAATCAGTTCCGCGGGAAAAGAGGCTACGGTGACACGCAGTTCCATTCCTGAACGGTCCAGCAGTTCGTCGAGCGTCCCCTGCCGGAGCAACTTTCCATGGTCGATGATGGCGACACGGTGGCAGATCGCTTCGACCTCTTCCATGTAGTGTGACGCGTAGAGGACTCCCACCCCCTGCTGGCTGAGTTGCTGCACGCAATCCAGCAGATTCGTGCGTGACTGCGGATCGATCCCGACGGTCGGCTCATCCAGGACGACAAATCGGGGTTCGTGCAGCAGGGCAATTCCAAAATTCAGCCGGCGCGACATTCCCCCAGAGAAGGTGCTGGGTGTGTGATCGGCGTTTCGAGTGAGACCCGTCAGGTCCAGGACGGCATCCACCCGCTGCTTTAAACGCTGTCCGCGAAGGCCATTCAGTCGGCCAAAAAATCGCAGGTTCTGAATGGCTGTCAGTTCGGGATAGATCGCAATTTCCTGGGGAACAATTCCCAGGCGTGATCGCATTTCATGATTCTGGGGATTGTAGATCTGGCCATCGAACTTGATCGTGCCACCGTCGGCTTTCAGCAATCCCACGATCATCATCATGGTGGTCGATTTGCCGGCGCCATTGGGACCAATCAGTCCAAACACTTCCCCTTCCGCGACGTGAAAGCTCAGATCATCGACAACCGTGACGTCGCCGTAGGTCTTCTTCAGCCCAGAGACTTCCAGACAGTTCATTTCGTCAGCAACTTTACGTTCAAGTGTTTCAGCCAGGGACGACCTGCGGTTGTTGATTCAAGGAACGGATTGCGAGGGAAACAACTCCACTTCGCACATCGCGTACCATGCTCCCCGGAAATACCGACTCTGCGGAAGCCGCAGTCGTCGCATTTCGATCCACCGCAGGGTTCAAGCACTGGATGTTCTCAGATCCCTGCTGGACTGTCCACTTATGGCTGGCTCTGAGCAAGCTGGCGATTACTTTCCAACTGGTCAGTTCTTACCAATCGAAAGGCACTAGTTCGAGTTGCCTCGTTCGATTTGCGGGCACCTGGCGTTCGTTTCCTGTGCTCGCGGAATCTTGAGACATTGCGGCACGGCAATCGCGGATCGGTTGCGTCGAGCGATCGGCTGGAGCATTCTGTTTCCCTTCAGAGCGGGAAATTGAGGGAAGGCGATTGCAGAGCAGGAGATGTGAGATGCTGCGGTTCAAGACAATTCTACATCCGACGGATTTTTCAGAGACGGCAATTCAATCGATGCACCTGGCACAGTCACTGGCGCGGGACCACGGGGCCGAACTGGTCGTCCTGGCGGTGGGAAAGCCTCCGACTCCCTTCGCGGCGCTCTATACGCCCGATGTGGAGATGATGGGGCTGATCAAGGAGTTGCGACTGCAGGTGGCAAGCCTGATCGAGACAATCAATGACGTGACTGTCCGGGCAGACGCCGTGCAGGGGCTGCCCGGGCAGGCAATTGTTTCCGTCGCGGACGAAATCCATGCCGACCTGATTGTCATGGGGACACACGGGCGAACGGGATTGCTGCGTTTGATGATGGGAAGCGTTGCCGAGTATGTCATGCAGCATGCGCACTGTCCGGTCATCACGTTGCGGCCGGCGATTCCGCGCCCCTCAACAGAGCAGACGGAAAAACCGAGTGGTTGTAGTACCTGATCGATGAGTTCCCTTCCGGGACTGCGGCGGATTCCTTCAGGGACAGGGTGCCGTGCGGCCGTCGGCTTCGCGTGTGGAATTCGCATCGACGCTTCTGTATCTTTCCACACAGCTTCTGCCTGCATGCCTTTGCGTGCAGGCGCACCAGGTCTGCATCTTCGAATCAGGATTCCCTATGAAGCCCTCTCAAAGCACGCGCCGTGATTTTCTGAAGCAGTCGTCTCTCCTGGCCGCGGCAGGCGGTGTTCTGCCATATTTCCCCTGGAGCCAGCCCGCGTTCGCGAACAATTCGGCCGGTTCCCGACCGCGGATTGGTTGCATCGGGGTCGGCAGCATGGGGACCGGAGACGCCCATCAGCACGCCGGGTTTGGGGATATCCTGGCGGTTTGCGACGTGGATGCAAATCATGCAAACCGGGCCAAAAATGATGGCAACCTGGGCAAGGGGAAGGCCGACGCATATAGCGACTACCGAAAGGTTCTCGAACGCAAGGACATCGATGTCGTCAGCATCGTCACTCCCGATCACTGGCACGTGAAGATTGCGATTGAAGCGCTGCAGGCCGGCAAGCATGTCTTCTGCCAGAAGCCGTTGACGCTGACGCTGGAAGAAAACCAGCTGATTCGAAATGCCTGTCGGAAATACAGCGACAAGGTGATGTTTGTCGGGACTCAGCAGCGAAGCGATCGCAACCTGTTTCTGCGCGCCGTCAACATCGTGCAGAAAGGGTTGTTGGGGGACATCCAGACAATCACGGTCGGGATCAACGGAGGAGACGTCGGTGGCCCGTTCCCGAAGACGATGCCGCCGGAATGTCTGGATTGGAACATGTGGCTGGGCCAGGCGCCGAAAGTCGAATACATCAAGGAACGCTGCCACTATCAGTTCCGGTGGTGGTACGAGTACTCGGGTGGAAAGTTCACGGACTGGGGCGCTCACCATGTCGACATCGCCTCATGGGCCATCGGCGCCGACCAGGAGGGACGCGGACCGATCGAGATCGACGGGACCGATGCCAAGCATCCGGTCGAGTTCAAAGATGGCTACCCGACCGTGGATGACCGGTACAACACGTCGCACGACTTCGCCGTCAAATGCAAGTTTGAGGGCGGGATCGTGATGAACGTGACCAGTCGCGGCGACAACGGGATCCTGTTCGAAGGGACCAAGGGACGCCTGTTCGTCAATCGCGGCAAGATCACCGGCACCCCGATTGATGAAAAGTGGGATGACGGAAAGTTTGGCACGGACGACCTGGTCAAACTATACAAGGGGAAGCCGTTCGAAGGTCATAAGAACAACTTCTTCCGGTGCATCGCGGAAGGGGGACTTCCCGTTTCCGACGTCTATTCGCACGTTCAGACGATGAACACCTGTCACCTGGCAGCGATCGCCGCGCGAATGGGAAAGGTGATCAAGTGGGATCCCAAGACGGAAAAGATTGTCGGTGACGAAGTCGCCGCCAAACTGTTTGCGCGAGAACAGCGTCCGGGATTCGAGATTCCTCGCGTGTAAAACCCGTGCGATGAGTTCGATCAAGTTCGAGTGCCGCTGGCTGTTGTCAGCGGCACTTGTCGTTTTCAGGGGACCTGATTTGGATGCAAAGTCTCAAACTCAGAAAACAAGGTGGCCGCTTCGGGGACTGAGCCAATCGGCGCATACTCACACGCCGCGCCGAACTGTTCCCAGATCTTCAGGACCTCGGGGTTCAAGTGGGCCTGCTCGATGGCTTCAGGCGACAGCCATTCAAATACCTCCACTATTGTTCCATCCGCAGCACGCATGATGTGAGTCGGGCGATCGGTCACCAGTCCCTCGCGCTGCAGCACTGGCCAATGTCGGTTCACAACCTCGGCCAGTTCGAGGTGTTTTCCTGGCCGGGGTTTATAGACAGCAATCACGGAGCGTCCCATGGGATCCCGTCCCTATCCTTGGTGCTTCCTGCGGATCGCGATGAGCTGAGCAGTCAGCAGGGTTTCAAATTCGAGGTCATCCGAATGTATCATGGCGGGACAAGCGCCGCAGGCAAGGCGTCATGGACAATCAATTCGTGTGATTTTCCCATTTCTGGCAGCGGTTTTTCTTTCAATTTCTTTCGTCAGGTTGTGAACGCCCTCCGTGCGTTTCTTTACGTCAGCGACCAACGGGAGCGGTCGTTTTCGTTTCCGAGCGATCGCTCGAAATGGGTTGAGGGCACTGCCCTCATGGGCGAAAAGTGAGGCGGTGGCAGCACTTCTGGCGGGTTTGCCAAGAACCGGTCTTGCCCCGGTTCGGCGGATTCCGCTAGAACCCCTCTTGCGCTGGTCGGGCGTGATCGGACAGTCCGGCCAAAAATTGGATTCAGGGGGGCATGGATGCCATGGCAACAGGTCAGCTGAAGGAACGTCTGTACACGGGATGGCAGGTTGCTTCCAAACGAATCGCAACCGCACCATTTCCAGTCGGCATGCTTGTGGGCGTGCTGGTTGCGTCGACATGGTTTTCCTGGACATTGACGTGGAGCGATGATCCGTCGCTGTCGTTTGCGGCAATCCTGATGCTGGCATTCGGTATGGCGATGAGCCGCCGGTTGTCACTCACTCAGTTCTTCGGAACTTCGGAACTAGCCGTTGCAGCCTGTACCTGGACATTAATGCAACCCTGGATCATGGCGGGACTTGCCTGGGCAATCCCGTCACTCCCCGTGGTGCTGCTGACCTCGGACGGTTCGCGCCTGATTGTCGGGATGGCTTTCGCTCTTCCCTGCTGGTTCGTCTCAGGCTGGCTCTGGTCCGGCCTGATCACCAGCGTGATCCAAAGTGACCTCAACCATCGCGGAGACCGGTCCACGGCGTCGACAGAGGTGGCATTCGGAGTTGCATCGGGGCTCACCGGATCCGTGTTCCTGATTGCGCCCTGGATCGGGGCCTGGGGAACTGCCGCCATCGCAGTCGCCACAGTCATCTGTTACCGACTGATCGCTGGCTACTTTGAAAGCTCGACGGAAGGAAGTGGATCAACTTCCAACTCAGACAGGTCATCGACGCAAACCGGTGTCGCGTCAGTGAAACTGGACCTTCAAACCCGATGGGTTCAAGCGGTCTCGGCGGCGATGCTCGGTGGTCTGTTTGCGGTCGTCGCCCGGATGATGGGGCAGCTGATGCCGCAGGGGGCCTATGTCCAATTCGCATTATGGATTGGCGTGGCCACGGGTTTCGCAGTGGGACAAATCCTCTGGAAACGATTCGCAGCCAGCCAGGTCTGCTGGGGGCTGCTCGCTTCTGCCGCCGCTTCGGTTCTGCTGCTGGCGATCATGCCGGTCATTGTCGGTAGTTGCCTGTGGGCCACGGCCGGTTTCACCACCGCAGTGTGGCTGATGGCATTTCGACTGGTCCTGCTGGGGATGGCGACAGCGCCTATTGGTCTGGCCTGTTCGAGTCTGGGATGGGTCACGAGGGCTGCCGCCACGACGGACGCCAGTTCCAGTGCGGCCAATTCAAATGTTTCCAGTCAGCAGGAATCAATCTCGACGAGCCCGCTCGCCTGGGTCAGTCCTCTGGCTGCAGTCGGCTACATCGGCGCTGAATACACGATTCGCAGCGCCGGTTTCATGGAAACATTTGCCTTGTTGACGTTCGGATTGGTCGCGATGGGGCTGTTCGACCTGGCTCGCCGCTCGACGCGCGCTCCACGCTGGCAAACCCTGGGAATTGGCGGACTCAGCCTGATAGGTCTGTCGACCTTGCTGTGGAGTGGGAACGAAGACCCTGCCCGGATGTCCAAGTTGCTGTTTTCGACTCCGTCGTTTGTGGCACATCGGGCTGGCTGGGATTCTCGATTTCTGCCCGTGCTGGACGATGCCCGGGCGATCTACGTTTGCGAGGGGACTCGCGGACCGATCACGCTCTGGCGTTCGCATGGATCCGATTTGCATCTGCGTGAGAACGGCATCCCGCGAGCGATCGTTTCCGCGGATACGAAGACGAACCCGCAGTTCGCTCCGGAAGTTCTCCAAGCTGTCTTTCCGCTCGTGATGGCCCGGGAACCGCGACAAGTGCTGTTATTGGGAGCATCGGGGGGCGTTCCGCTGGCGACCTGCCTCGAATTTCCGATTGAACAGGTTGTCTGCGCGGAGAGCGATCGCCAATTGCTGCAGGTGATTCGCGGTCCCATGGCCCAGGAGACGGGATATGACCCGTTCGCCGACGATCGCGTTCAGCTGACAACCGTTCCACCAGCCATGGCGATCATGGCCAGTTCCAACCAGTTCGACATCATTCTGAGTTCCCCTCCCACATCATCGATCGTGGCGGGCGGCGCCCTGTTTACGGCAGAACATTACCTGCATGCGTCTCAGCACCTTGCTGAAGGGGGAATCTTCTGTCAGCGATTTGAATGCATCGACTACGGCCCCGAACCGTTGCGGATCGTCGTCAAGGCGATGCGGCAGGCATTTCGCGACGTCATCGCGATTGAGACCGGGGCGGGCGAGTTCCTGTTGATGGGAACCAACGTCAGCGAGGGTTTCATTCGTGAAGACCTGGCGGTCCGACTGCAGTCCACCCATGTCCGGCAATTGTTGTCACGGAGCGGGCTTGACTGGTCCACCCTGCTGAATTTCCCGGCTTACGACGATGCTGCACTGGGGGAAATCTGCTCAGAAGTATCGACATGGACGAACACGCCTGCCAACGGAATTCTTGCCCTGCGATCTCCGGCAGAACTGGTTCGCTGGGGGCCGAAGCTTCAGGAAACTCAGCGTGTTCTGACGGCTGTCCGATCAACCGTCTCCCCCTTCCAGACCGAGGCGGAAACAGCGGAACTGGCGGCGTCGCCGCAATCCAGGTCCCGGAAATCACGCATGCTGGAATGGCTGGGTGAAACGCGAGTTTCGCCGGACGTGCTGCATCGCCTGTCTGAAGTCGTGACGCAGATGAAAGTCGTCAACGAGAATCCGGAAACCCACTGGTGGGAGTATCGGAAGGCCTTGCGTCAACAGCTTCAGAAGCGGGCGCGGTCACTGGTGCAGCAGGCCAGCCATTCTGCAGACAACACCCCGCTCATTCCCGAGGATGAATGCCGCAAGGCCTATTTCCTGGCCTTGGGCGCGGCCGCCAAACAGCCAACTCCAGATGCGACGCACCTGCAGGCCATCGAATCCTGTCTGCAACCGTACGATCCCTTGATGAGTTACTTTGCGCGGCAGGAAATTGCGGATCTGCAGGCCCGCGGGCAGGTCGATGTGGCTGCGGAATTGTCGAACCGACTGCACGTCATTTACTTTGCCCCGGCCGGCGACGCATCGACCCGCAATATCGCGGCGGCGGTCGAACTGCTGGTTCGCAGTCCAGACGCGATTCCGGATCCCGCTCGACGGTTTGACACACTCAACGGACTTGTTCAGATCCTGCGGACGCGCTGGGAATTGCGGCAGTCGCATCCAGTCCGGTCCACTCATCGGCAGATCCTGGATATCGATCGCAGCGTGATCGCGATCGAACGGGCGGTCCAGACAATGGACACCCTGTACGCCAGTGCGAATTTGTCGGAGACGGATTGGGAATTGCGAAAGCAGGTCGTCGATCGCATTCTGCTTCGGCCGCTGCGGGCCTACCGCAGTCAGTTGCAAACGTCAGCGAATCGCACACGCGCCGCAATCGATGCCGCCACTGACGATGAAGCCCCGAAGAGTGTCGAATAGATCAGGTTGATCGAAATCCGCACTGACGCGTGTGATGTCGATCGCCGATTCCGTTCGAAATTCCCCTCCCTCACGGCCCTCACGGTCGGGGCTCCGTGGGGATTGGCGATTGTTGAAAACTTCTGAATTCGCAACGCCGATTACTATCAGGTCGAGGGCGTGCGCCAGGATCGGTTGTCGTCGTGCAGCATTGTGTCGGCGATGCGCGGACCCCATGTCCCCGCGCGATAGGGTTCGGGTGAGATCTGATGCTTTTCCCAGTGCTCAAGCACTGGCGTCACGAATTGCCAGGCGGCCTCGAGTTCATCGCTGCGCATGAACAGGGTGGAATCGCCGCGAAGCACGTCGAGCAACAGTCGCTCATACGCTTCCGGCAGGGCGGTGTGAAACGCCTGCTTGTAATTGAAGTCCATGGTGACCGGATGGATCTGGTAATTCATCCCGGGGCGTTTCGTGGAGAATGACAACTTGATCGATTCACTCGGCTGAATGCGGAATACCAGCTTGTTGGGGCGATTGCCCACCAGTTCGCAGACATCCCCTTCGCACTCGACGGTATTGAACAGATTGAGTGGCGGCTGCTTGAACTGAATGGCGATTTCCGACAGTCGAGAAGGGAGGCGCTTGCCGGTCCTCAAATAGAACGGGACACCGGCCCAGCGCCAGTTGTCGACTAGGACCTTCATGGCGACATAGGTCTCGGTGCGGGAGTCGGCGGGAATCCGATCCTCGCTGAGATAGCTGACGGCAGGCTGGCCATCCACGAGACCTGCCGAATACTGGCCTGAGATTGCCCACGAGCCAATCTCGCCGCGATTTCCCGGCGCCAGGGCTTTCAGGACCTTGAGTTTCTCGTCGTGCAGATCGCGCGCGTTGAATTGGGCCGGGGGTTCCATGGCAATCAGGCACAGCAACTGAAGGACATGGTTTTGAAGCACGTCACGCAAGGCGCCGGAATTGTCGTAGTAGCCGCCGCGACCTCGCTCCAGTCCCTGGGATTCCGCGACAGTAATCTGAATGTGATCGACTTGATTGCGATTCAGCAGAGGTTCGAAGATCGAGTTTCCAAATCGGAACAGCAGGATGTTCTGGACGGTCTCTTTGCCCAGGTAGTGATCGATTCGATAGATCTGATCTTCGCGCAGCAATCGGCGCAGATTTCCACTCAGTTCCTGAGCAGATGCCAGATCCCTTCCGAAGGGCTTTTCGAACACGACACGCAACCAGTTCGACGCTTCGCGAAGGGGAATCAGTCCGCCGAAGCCGAGATGTTCGACAGCAGGGAGGAACAAATCGGGGGATGTGGCCATGTAAACGACGCGATTGGGCTCGGTACCCTGCTGAGCCTCAATTTCACTCAATTGATTGCCAAACTCGCGGTAGCCGTCCGGGGAGGCAATGTCGAGTTGGCGATAGAACAGACGACGGGCAAACTGGCTCCATTTCTCGGGAGAGATCTCGCCGTCGCGAACTTGTCCATTGATCGCTTCGAAGATTTCGTTGCGGAAGCTTTCATCGGATTTCTCCCGACGCGCGACCCCCACAATTGGCGCTGCATCCGACAGATATCCGTCGCTCCACAAATCATAGAGTGCCGGAAGGAGCTTGCGCGCCGTGAGGTCACCAGAGGCCCCAAAAATACTGACAGTGGCACTTACGGGGGTTGGCGGGGCGCCGGAACCGTTCGGCACTCCATTGGCTGTCACGGTGGGGGAGACGTTGGACACAGATTACTCCTTAACTGGCTTCGTCGTGTACTGCGAGATCGTAACGCGTGTCACTACTGACAGCGACTGGCCCGCCTGAGAATTCCGTATGAGTATTTCATACGAGCTTCCGTGAGCGTCATCGATGGTTACGAAGGATTCCGACCATCGTGTCGCAGCGGAATTGCCGTTTCACCCATTCAATTGCTGTGAAACTCGGCAGAGTCGAAACTCGTCACCGATATGGAAATCGTTCCCGCTGTGGAGTTGAACCGAACTTCGTCAGCGAGATCTGGCCTGGGGACCGAACGCGGAATCCGATCCTTCGCGCTGGGTCCGGATCAAAGAAGGAGTTTCACTGTGATCGCAACTCGCGAAAACCCCCGATCACAACGTGCGAAATGCCTTGGTCACGTCGATCTGGTAGCTGTCGGCGAACGTGGCATCAATGGGATAGACGCCGTGAAAATCGCTCAATTGGTCCGAGTCCGATTTTCGCATGTCGCCGCGATCGATCATTTCAAAAACAATGCGACCAAAGTCATGGGTTGTGAAGACTCCCCAATGATGAAAGACGGCAGTCGCCATCATTCCATACAGGCGAAGTCCCAAGACTCGAACCCCCTCGAGCAGTTCCGGTCCGGAGATATGGTGCGTCTCATCGAGACGATCTTCGACCATCTGGCGACCGACGAGTTCCTGAGCCGTTTTCAGGGCTTCGGAAACGAAGACATAGGCATGAGGATGAAACAGCAGACGCGGTTGGCTGCGTCGATCGGCGATAGGCGTCTTCATTGTGTTCTGCTCGGAACAGCGAATTCAAGAAACGGGCCGTAAACCTGCCTGACAAACCAACCTCTCGGATTCGATTGACGCCACTGCATTCGCCAAGGGAGCACGAAATACAAATCAGGCAGGCGAATGCGGATCGAATCTCGAAGGCAGTCCATTAGCAGAGTCAAGGCGGGAGGAATATACCGAAGATGAGAGGATTGAGGGAAGTCAGATTCATCGCAAATTCATAGTTCTCAGCCGAACCGCAAAGCATCCAAAACCATTGAAATGACAGGGGAAAACAACCATCGCGGCTTGAATCGCGATCTAGTTGTTCGAATCTGGGGCGGCTTCGGCAGCGGGCGGTGTCGGTTCTTCTGGAGTGATTTCGGGAAGCAACGGCAGTCGATCCGGGTACTTGTGGTAGACCGGGATCGTTTCCCCTCGCTTACGCAGCGCAATGACAAGTCCGCTTTCCGTGGCCATGTAAATTCGATCTGTCCGGTCGTTGGCAACTTTGACAGAAAACGCACGCAGCGCTAATGTTGCAGTGATTCCGCCATCTTCCCGCGATACGCGAAGCAGGTTGCCATCGACGTCTGAGGCATAGACGGCGTCGCCGATGACCGCGACGAAACTGTTCAGGTGTGGTTGCAACCAGCGCTGGGAGCCATCAGTTGCATTCAGGCAGTACATCCCACCGCGATCCGGCGTCAGGTACAGGTCGTTTCCAATCACGTACGGGGCGCGGCGAATGGGCAATCCGCTGGAGAAATCCCACAGGATTCGGCCGTTCTGCGAATTGATCGCGAAGAACGTATTGTCTTCCGAGGCAAGGTATTGGATCCGACCAGAGGTTGCCAGCGGAGCAATGATGGCGCCATTGGTCTCCAGTTGATAGATCAGTTGTTTGTTCAACGCGGCAACGGAATAGAGCGAACCGTCACGGCTGCAAAATGAGACTGTTCGTCCGCTGGGGACCGGCGGCGACGTGATTTCCTTGGACGCGGTCGCGCGCCAGACCATGGCCTCGGCCGACCACTTCGGCAATCGCTGCTCCTGG